>Ga0116179_1000727_pt1 | contig 25354 bp, 22 predicted proteins | sample AD_UKC071_MetaG_FD_89751 | JGI IMG/M metagenome (GOLD analysis project Ga0116179, IMG submission 89751) | Active sludge microbial communities of municipal wastewater-treating anaerobic digesters from USA - AD_UKC071_MetaG | ecosystem: Engineered > Bioreactor > Anaerobic > Digestate | place: USA...
CTCTATATTCACCAGGTGCTATTTGTTTACTTGGCATTGCAAGGAACAAACCATCATTACCTTCCAAGATTCTAATATCATGTACAACAAATTCATCATCTATTGTAACTGATGCAAATCCTCTCATTTTTGAATTTTCCTTTTCGATTACTCTAACTCGAACATTAGTTATTTTCATCATGTCACCTCTCTATAATTAATTTTATTATATTCTTAATTATTCTAAAAAGCAATATATGATTTATTTATAAGATTTTACAATATTTATATATGTACTACATGGTAAATCCTCAGCACGATTATTTAGAGAGAATCCTTCTTTCTTTAATATCTCTTCTAGTTGTATTAAGTCATAGGATTTTAAATTGTTTCTTAAATTCTTTCTTTTAAATTGAAAAGCATCATGTAATAAATTATTAAATTTAATTAAATTTACATCTTCTCTAGGTTTGTTTGTTAAACTGATAACGGCTGAATCCACATTTGGTATAGGCTCAAATAAATTTCTATTTACTTTGAATTCTTTAGTTATTTTATAATAATAATTTAATAGTACTGTAATACTTCCATATTCTCTAGTATGAGGTTGTGATGAAAAACGATCGGCAACTTCTTCTTGAATCATAAATATCATTTTTGTTGTATTTAAATTAGAATTTATGATTTTAAGGATTATTGGAGTTGTAATGTAATAAGGAAGATTTCCAACAATGTATAGCTTGTCATAAGAATACTTTGATAAATCATCTGTAATATCTCTATTAAGAAAGTCCTCATAAATAACATCTAATTTATCTGGATCTAGTTTATCTAAATAAGTTTTTGTATCTTTATCTATTTCATAAGCAAGGACTTTACCTTCCTTTTTTACTAATTCTTTTGTTAGTGCACCGGTTCCTGGACCAATTTCTATAATTAGATCATTAGGTTTGCTATCAATTAAACGTGCTATATTAACTATAACGTTATTATCCTTTATAAAATTCTGCCCAAATTTCTTCTTAAAATCAAATCCCATTTAAATCACCTCCTTTATATTATTAATTAAATAAAAAAAATGCAATGTTAATTTGCATTTCTTGTCCATCCATATCTTAAAACATCATACGTTATTCGTTTTCTTCCAATGGTTGTTGTTGCAATATCGTTTGAGCTTACTAACATATCAAGACTTGTACCTGTTACTCCGCGATCAAGAACGATTCCATATATAGGATCGCTTGATATAGAAGATACGTTCATTCTAACAATTGAACCACATGATAAATTTTTTGATGATGCTAGGATATAAACATTTCCATATGTACTATCATTGTATGATGTAGTTCCATTACCAACATAAGCACCTGTGCATCCAAGATATCCACTACAAAGAGGACAATTTGCAACATAACCTGTTAAGTCTCCTGTATAAGTATCCAATGGATAATTTATATCAGCTAATTGCATTTCATTATACTTCATTGCCATAGCCGTAAGATCTAATGTTTTATTTATGTTTTCATTACTAACTTTATCTTTTTCATTAATAATATTAACTTTTTGCAAAGAAAAAATGAAAACAAAGATTAAAGTAATTTTTATAATACTTGATATATTTTTATATACTTTATTCATTGTTCTCACCCTATAAGTAAATTTTAACATTGTAGTGTTTAAATGTCAAAGAGATTATGAACGTTTTCCTCAGTAATTTGGCCAATTTCTTCAAGCGTTTTACCTTTTAAATCTGCTAAAAATTCTGCAATGATTTTTATGTTTTTAGGTTCATTAGTTTGTCCCCTTAAAGGTGTTGGCGCTAGGAATGGAGAATCGGTTTCTAAAATAATTCTATCCAAAGGTAATTCTTTGATAACGTTTTTTATCTTAGCATTAGTAAATGTCATTACACCACCTATACCAAAGTAAAATCCCATATCCGTTAAAATATTAGCTGTTTCAAGTGATCCACTAAAACACTGAATTACTCCTTTTACATTATGCTTCTTTAATGTTTCAATAGTATCTTCCGTTGCATCTCTCATATGAACTACAACAGGAAACTTATATTGTTCAGCAAGAGACAATTGATAATCAAATAAGGCTAATTGCTTATTCTTATCTGTAGGATTACTATAATCTAATCCTATTTCACCAATGGCAATAAACTTATTGTTAGTTATATTGGATTCCACTATTTTTTTAAATTTTGATTTGCTATCTTTATAATTTTCTGGAAATATACCTAAGCAGGCATAAACATTATCATATTTATTTCCTAATTCAATAACTTCGTCACATGATTTTAAATCATCAGCTGCAACTAATATTTTATTTATTCCGTTTTCATTTGCTCGCTTTATTACGGATTCTATATCTTCATAATACTCTTTATATAAATGAGCATGTGTATCTGTAAACATTATTTCTCCTTTGTCATATTTATTATTTCGTCTAATAATCGTACTTCATAATAAATAAAATGCTTATCTAAATCAATTAGGGGTAAACTGATTTGGATTCTTTTAAAACTGTATTTTAATCGATATTTAATATTTATATTATAGGTAATTAAGAAGAGTTTTTCCCCATCTATTTTATTAGATACATCCTCAGGTAATTCAATTGTAATTAATGTATCAGTTTTTGTTACATGAGTAATATTTAATTTATTAGCAAGTTTTTCAAACCATTCTTCATACATATAAATTTCCATATCTTGACTAATTTTTCCAAACCTATCTTCTATCTGACTCTTAATGTCTTCAAGAGATTTTTTATCGGTTATTTCATTAATCATTTTATGAATTTCAATCTTTAATGATTCTTCTTCTACATAATTGTCTGAAATGTGGTTAGACACTTCTATTAGAGGTGCACTATCTTCTTCATCTTCAACAACTTCACCCTTAATTCTCTTCATTTCATCGTTAACCATTTGTGTATATAATTCAATACCAACTGAATCAATAAATCCTGCTTGTTCACTTCCAAGCATATTTCCGGCTCCACGGATACTTAAATCACGCATAGCTATTTTATAACCTGATCCAAGCTCTGTAAAATCTTTAATACTCTGTAATCTTTTAACGGCTATATCATTTAAAAGTTTCCCTGGATTATACATTAAATAAGCATAGGCAATTTTATCGCTTCTACCTACTCTTCCACGTAACTGATATAACTGAGCTAAGCCAAATGTATCAGCATTTATTACTATTAAGGTATTAACATTAGGTATATCAATTCCTGTTTCTATAATAGTTGTGCACAATAAAACATCATAACGTCCATTTACGAAGTCTTCAATTACACTTTCAATTTCGCCTTTTTCCATTTTCCCATGGGCAATGCAAATTTTTGCTTCAGGTACTAATTTTTGAATTTTAACACGATAATCTTCAAGATTAGTTACACGATTATATAAAAGGAATACTTGTCCATTTCGGGACATTTCCTTATATATTGCATCTTTAATAATAACATCATTTTCTTCAAGTACATATGTCTGTACAGGGTAACGGTTTATTGGAGCTGTATCAATAATAGATAAATCTCTTAAACCGGACATTGCCATCTTTAAAGTCCTTGGTATTGGTGTCGCTGAAAGGGTTAAGACATTGATGTTGTTTTTAATTTCTTTAATCTTTTCTTTTTGAGAAACACCAAATCTTTGCTCTTCATCGATAATTAATAGGCCTAAATTCTTATATACTAGACTTTTATTAAATAATTTGTGTGTTCCAAATACAATATCAATTGTTCCCTTTTCTAAACCATCCATAATCCTATTAAATTCTTTAGTAGTAGTAAATCTATTTAGTAAAGCTATATTTATAGGAAATTCTCTAAATCTTTCCAATGATTTTTCATATTGTTGTTTTGATAATAATGTAGTTGGGCATAGATAGCAAACTTGAAAACCGTTGATAACCGCTTTAAACATTGCTCTAAAAGCTACTTCAGTTTTACCAAATCCGACATCACCACATAGTAATCTATCCATTGGCACAGGACTTTTTAAATCTTTGTCTAATTCTTTAATACATTTTGTTTGATCGGATGTTTCATCATATTCAAATTGACTACCAAATACCTCTTCATCAGGATAAGTATTAAATATTGGTCCCTTTGTATTTGATCTTTCGGCATATAATTTTATTAATTCGTCGGAAATATCATGAATTCTACTATTAACTTTTAATTTTGTCTTTGCCCAATTTGATGAATTTAGTTTATTTATATGAGGCTTAGTTCCATCTTTATCAGCATATTTATAAATTGTTGTTATTTTTTCAACAGGAATATATACTTTATCATTTCCTAAATAATTAATGACAATGTAATCTCTAATTAAGCCATTTTTTTCAATTGCTTTAATGCCTCCATAGACACCTATTCCATGAACAACATGTACCACATAGTCGCCTATTTTTATATCATTAAAGTCTTTTATCTTAGTTCCCATCCTTAGAGAACTTCGATAATTTGTATATATTCTTTCATCATCTATATTATATTCTGAAATAACTACGTGATTATCTATTACAAAGCCATCATTAATTTTTTTATTTATAATATTAATTTTATTAGCTAAATGGGAGTTAACACTCGCTTCAGGTAATAATTCACTTATTTTATTTATTTGTTGCTCTTTTGATAAATAAATTTCTACTGTATTGTTCTTAACTTCACTTTTACAATAATCAACAAATTTATCATAGTCACCTTTAAAATTAATCATTGGCTTAGAATTATAAATTAAAGACCCTTTTATATTATTGATGGTTTCTATATCAATATATTTATCTTGTTTTATTTCATCCAAAGAATACATAAATCTAGTATCATCAGGAAATCCTTTTGAATCACGATAATCAATTACATCTTTATATAATTTCTCATATTCATTTAATATTTGATTTCTATTGATATTAAATACCATAGGATTATTTAGATAATCTAAAATGTTACTATGAATACTTGTATGTAACTCATCTATTGGTAGAATTTCGCATTTATTTATTTCATTAATGGATAATTGGGATGATTCATTAAAAAATCTTATGGAATCTATTTCATCACCAAAAAATTCCATCCTTATTGGATGATCATATTCTATTGGAAATATATCGATTATATAGCCTCTTAAGGCATACTCTCCTGTGGTTGTAACTGTTGATGTCCTTTTATATCCAAGGTTTTCAAGTTTTTCAATAAGTTCTTCTCTTTTTATTTCATCATTCTTATTTAATTTAATATTAGATTTATCATTTTCTTCTTTATTTGGTAAATATCTTAAATAGCCCATTAGATTAGTAACAACAATACTCTTTTTGTTTTTCTTTATACTTTGTAGGGTTTCTAATCTTTTAATTTTTAAATCAGGTGATAAAGCTATGGCAACAGATGCTAAAAAATCATCCATTGGAAAAAGATAAACATCGGAATTGTATGTTCTTAATTTTTGGTATACCATGTTTGAATCATATAAAGAATTAGTTAATATAAGTATATTTTCATCGTGATTAATAAAATAATGATAATAATATAATATTAATAATTCATCAGTTAGTCCACATACGGTTCCTTCATTTTTGTATTGAAATATGTCATCTAAATAATCCATTGTTCTCCTAATTATATTTACACATTAATTTATCTATATCATTATAGTTAAAATTTTCAATAATATTGTAAACATCATTTAATCTCTCATTAATTAATGTAATATCTGACTTTGATAATTTACCTAATACATAATCTTTTGTATCGATACTTCTATCTTGAGATACGCCTATTTTTAAGCGAATGAAAGCATTTGTACCTAAACAATTAATTATATCTTTTATACCATTGTGTCCTCCGGCAGAGGAATTAATCTTAATCCTTATTTTGCCGACACTTAAATCTAAATCATCTTGAATAACAAGAATATCTTTTATATCTATTTTATAATAATCAACATATTCTCTTACTACGCCACCAGATAAATTCATATAACTTAATGGTTTTAAAAATATATATTTTTCGCCATTTATATTTTTCTCATAGTAATAGCCATTGAATTTCTTAGACCATTTTACATCTCCAAGGTAATTATCTAACATATAAAAACCCATGTTATGTCTTGTTAATTCATATTCTTTTCCTGGATTTCCCAATCCTACAACTAATTTCATAAATTACCTCCAAATATATTCTTATATGTCTTTAAATTGTGATTTAAAACCACTGGCTTATCTATATTAACATAACTTTTCCCATTGTAAATAGCTTCAATTAAAATGAATACACATTTAGATTCATCATCGTTATATATGGGAACCAGTCTTTTTAAACCAAATTTGTTATTTTCAAGTTCTATTATTATGTCGCTTAAACGTTCAGGTCTATGAACCATGTAAAGATATCCACCATTTTTTAGCATATTACTAGATATACTAATAATATTTTCAAGATTAGTTTTTATTTCATGTCTTGCAATAGATTTTATATCGTCTTTATTTTTAAAACTATTATCGTATACCTTAAAGTATGGTGGGTTCACTGTGACAACATCAAAACTATGTAATGGTAATACACTACATAGTTCATTTACATCTTTATTTAACATATTAATGTTTGTTATATTGTTATACTTAATTGATTCAATGGCCATATCATAAATGGTCTTTTGTAATTCAACACCAGTTATTTCTATTTTGCTTCCATATTTACTAGATAGAATCATTGGTATTGATCCATTTCCAGAGCATAAATCAAGAACTTTTTTATCATTAGCTCTTAAATTAACGAATTCTCCTAATAATACTGAGTCAACTGAAAATTTGAAATAATTGGGATTTTGAAATATTTTATAGCCATAGTCAAATAAATCATTTAATTCATTATTTTCCATGTGAATCATATTCTTTCACTTCGCCATTAATATTTACATGGCACTTCTTACATAGAGCATCTAAACCAACTACAGTTCCTTCTCCATCATAAGTTTTTAACTTTTGTCCTATTTTTGGTAATTCAGACCTGTTTTCAGTATAAACGTCATCTTCATAAGCTAGACAACATAGTAATCTTCCACATAATCCATTAATTTTTGATGGATTTAAAGCTAATCCTTGGTTTTTTGCCATATTTATACTTATTGATTCGGAATTATCAAGAAATGATGAACAACATAAAGGTCTTCCACATAATCCTAATCCGCCAACTAATTTTGATTTATCTCTTACACCAATTTGTCTTAATTCAATCCTGGTATGATATTTATAGGCCAATTCTTTTACAAGATTTCTAAAGTCTATTCTATTATCAGCTGTAAAATTAAATACTAATTGTTTTTTATCAAATGTATAACTTGAATCAAGAAAACGCATAGGTATATTTTCTTTTTCTACAAGTTCTTTAGCATAATCCATAGCTTCTTTTGCATCTTTTATATTGTTTAGTAATGTATTGTAGTCTTCCTTTGTTGCTTTTCTTATTACTTTTTTCATTTCTTCTTTATTAATTTCATTATCATTTATACTGTCTATTGAACATACTTTAGCATATTGTTCTCCATTTTCTGTATCAACAATTACATAATCATTAATGATTAATTCTAAATTTTCATTAATAAAATTATATACTTTACCAAATCTTTTAAACTTAACTCCGATTATATTCATACCTTTTACTCCCATTTAATAAACATTTTGTTTATAGATAAATCTCTGTTAACATTACATCTAACATCTATTATAGCATCATTTATTATTTTAATTCTATTTGATAATTTATAAATGTTATTTTCGTCAATTAAATTAAAGAGATTAATTGCATATTCAGCATTATTATTGCTATTGTTTAATACATTATCAAATTTTAATTCATATATTTTTTTTAATAGCATCAATATACTTTCCATTTGATTGCGATCATATGATGATATTTTTTTGGTATTTATCATTTTTTTATATTTGGTATTATCATTTAATATATTTATTAAATAAGTGGTTATATCATAGTAATTATTATAATATTCTTCGGTAATATCCAATAAGTCTAAAATATTATTGTTGTTATATTCAAAATTAAATATTTCGCATCTACTTCTAATGGTTGATAGTATTTTATTTGGTACAGCGGTTAAATAAAAGCCAACAATGTTTTCTTCTGGTTCTTCCAAGAATTTTAACAACTTATTGGAAGATGACTCACTTAATTTATCAGCATCATATATTATATATGTTTTATAGCTATTCATAAAAGCCGTTGTTGAGAATCTATCAAGTAAGTCATATATTTCATCAACTAAAATTTCTCTTTTATCAGTTTTAATTGTATAAACATCAGGATTTGTATTATCGTCTATTGTGCGATTGAGTTTTTCAATAAACTCTGCACTTTTTCCTTCTGAATTAATTTCTTTTATTATTTCTAATACATCTTTGTAAGTTTTTTCAACATTATTTGTGTTAAACAAAAAAGCATGAGAATTTTTTTTCTCATGAAATGATTTTATAATTACATTTATCGTGTCCTTATTAGTCATTTTTCTCCTTGTCTGATATTTCTTTTCTATCAAGTAGTGCTCGATCAAGAGTTATTGAATCTAGATAATCAATATCTACTCCCATTGGTATTCCATATGATAATCTTGATATTTTTACGTTTTTATTTTCAAAAATCTTCTTTATATATAAAGTTGTTGTTTCGCCTTCAATGGATGGCTTTAATGCAATAATTAATTCTGAATTCTTCGATTCGGGGTCAATTCTGCTTATTAATCCTCCTAGATTTATATCTTCTGGATATATTCCATCAATTGGTGATATCAATCCATTTAATACATGATATTTTCCACGGAAGGTTCCTGATTTTTCAAACATGAATACACTTTTATAATCTTCAACTACGCATATCAAATTATTTTGTCTTGTTTCATCATTACATATATCACATATTTCTTTATCAGTTAAATGACCACATATTTTGCATCTATGTAGTTTTTTCTTACATTTAACGATGTTTTCAGAAAATGATTCAATATCTTCTTCTTCAAGGTCCAACATAGATAATGCTAATCTTTCGGCACTTTTCTCACCAATTCCTGGAAGTTTCTTAAATGAATTAATTGTATCGCTTAATATTTCTGGATAAATCATTTTAAATTAATCCGCCTAATTGTTTACCATATGATCCTAATTTTGTATCAACATCTTTATCTATTTTATTTATTGCATCATCAAATGCAATTTTAATCATATCTTCTAATATCTCAATATCATCATTTTCTACCTGATTAACTTTTAATTTAATTGATTTTACTTTCTTATTTCCCATCATTACAACCGTAACCATTTGTGATTCACCTGTGTATTCCGTATCATAAATTTGTTTTTGTTTGTTTTGAATGTCCTTTTGCATTCTTTGTGCTTGTGCTAGCATTGCTTGCATATTCATATTTGTATTCTCCTATTCTATATTTATATTTTTATCGCCAAACAATTCTTTGGCTTCCGTAACAAACGTATTATCTTTATTAATAAATTCTTCTTCCTCCATGATTGTATATTGTTTATTTTTATCAAATGTTTTTAACAATTTCTTCCAATCATTTTCTGAAATAAAAATTAATTCATAATTTTTATTAAACTTCTTAGAAAATTTATTTTCAATAAAATACAACTTAGCATTTAATATTACTTTGGTACTTTCGCTTTTTACAACAATAATAGCGTTTTTTTCCGATGCCACCATTGGAATGCTATCACGAGTTACTGCTAAAATATCTCGGATGTCTTCTTCCTTAATGTATTTTATAAAATCATTCCAAGTATTAATAAAGTCTTGTTTAATGTTTTTAGATGCATTTACAAAGGAATTATTTATTCTAACATTTATAAATTCATCACACATTTTGTAATAATTATCGCTTTTATTGTCCTTAATCATTTTGTTTACGTCAATTTTAGTGTCAAGTTGAATTATTTCCCGGGAAATAATTTGATTTATTTCTCTATTTGAAATTTTATTTTCATCATCATTTATAAATGATATTAACTCTATTTGTAATAATAAATAGCCATTTAAGCCATCATTTAGCTTTTCTTCAATTTCATTTAATGATTTTATTATATTTTTTAATTGATTAAATGCGTTATTACTAATGTTTTTTCTTTTAATTTGAATTGCTTTATTTAAGAAGTTATCTATTAGTTTATCAATCAATACTTTTATATTAACTCCCGATGCCTTTATTTCGCTTATTTTATCAATTAGCGTATCTAAGTCATTATGAAGTATTGCTGTATAAATTATATCAATATCATAATCAGTGACTGTTCCATAGTTTTGTTTAAGAATATCGACCGTGACAACATCAGCTGCTTTAGATAACTGATCAAGTACGCTTAAAGCATCACGCATACAACCATCTGATATGTTGCTTATTTCTTTTATTGCATCTTCTTCATATTTAATATTTTCTTTTTCACATATTTTTTCTAGATGTTTAGTTATTTCATCCTTATTTATTCTACAAAAGTCAAAACGTTGACATCTAGATAATATAGTAAGAGGAACCTTTTGAATCTCAGTTGTTGCTAAAATAAAAATAACATTTTCTGGTGGTTCTTCAAGTGTTTTAAGAAATGCGTTCCAGGCTGATGATGAAAGCATATGTGCTTCATCAATTATGTATATTTTATATTTGCTCATTGCTGGGGCTACTTGAACGCCATCAATTATTAGACGCATATTATCAACACCATTGTTACTGGCTGCATCAAGCTCTATAATATCTGGATTATTATTAAAGTTTTTGCAGTTATCACATTTCTCGCATGGAATTCCATTAGTAGAATTGGTACAGTTTAATGCTTTTGCAAAAAGTTTTGCCGTGCTTGTCTTGCCCGTTCCTCTTGGGCCTGTAAATAAATATGCATGGGCTATTTTGTTTTCAATAATAGAGTTTTTAAGTATTTTAATAATGTGTTCTTGGCCTATTAATTCGTCAAAATTATTCGGTCTATATTTTCTGTATAATACTTTATAATTCATAGTCCATCACCTGTATTTATTATATCATATAATAGCTCTATCTGTTTAAATTATCTTTAAAAAATGCGCTTAGTTTATCGGCATAAATGGTCTTTTCTTCATTAAAGTTTTCTATCGTACATTTGTTTGTCTTTTTATAAGAATTCATATTGTCTTTTTTCAACAGAAAATAAATATTATCTATTCTAGCCTCTTTGCAAATTTCCATGCACATGTTACATGGTTCAAGTGTAACATAAAGATCACATCCGTTTAATCGATAATCTCCAAGGGTTTTAATAGCTTCTTTTATTGCATTAATTTCTGCATGGCCTAGTACGTTATTGTTTAGTATTCTGTCATTATGACCTTTTCCAATTATTACATTATCTTTTACAATTACCGCTCCAACTGGAATGTCTAATGAATCTAATGACTTATCAGCTTCATTTAATATTTCTTTAATTATATTATTATCCATTTTATTTCCTCATAAAAAAAGCGCACACGATCAGGGATTAACGTGGCTGCTACATTCCTGTCCTGACCAGTTTATAATATAATCGTTGCGCATTTAAATTATATCACATTTAAACTATGAATCAATAATTTTGTTTATTTTTAACTTTTTTAATGTTTAAGTAACGTATTTTCGTAGCAAAATGGTTAATGTTTCACGTGAAACATTGTTTATAACTATTTATGTACAAGTTATAACTATGCAGATATTATTTGATTATAAATAGTTATACTATTTTTTAAATTTTATTCATAATCATTGAAATCATATTTTTTTCTACGCGCAGCTAATAATAGCTGCGCTTATTTTATTTATGCATTATTTTTTCAGATATTTTGTTAAGTCAACGTATTTACGTGTTAAAATGGTCAATGTTTCACGTGAAACATTGTTCATAACTATTATATTCATGTTTAATCTTATAAAAGATCCAATAATGTTGGATTCATTTTGAAAATTATTAATAAATGCTCCAATCAACTTTTTTGTCATAATTTCTACGCGCAACTAAAAATAGTTGCGCTTATATTGTTTATTCACTTTTTGATATTTCAGTTAATGCAACGCAATTACGTGCTAAAATGGTCAATGTTTCACGTGAAACATTGTTTATAACTTCTTTACGAGCATTTGATTTTATAATAGAGATAATAATGTAAGATCTATTATTATTTTTTTAACTATTGTTTATTAAGCTACTCTATTAATATTATCTTTTCAATTTATATACCGTATATTAATTTAAGTTATATATCATAATCAGAGCAAAATTCTTACGCGCAGCAAAATAATTGCTGCGCTTTATAATCCAAACGTGTTAATTTTTTCGATTATCTTTAATAAAATAACGTAATTTCGTACCAAAACCACCAATGTTTCACGTGAAACATTGTTCATAACTATATATATAGGTAAATTGCATACTGTCTATATTGTATCTATTTATTATTTAAATCATGTTATATATTTAATCATATTTCTTACGCGCAGCAAATTAATTGCTGCGCTCTACAATATATATTTGTTAATTGTTTGGATTGTTTTTAATAAGATAACGTAATTACGTACTAAAATGGTCGATGTTTCACGTGAAACATTGTTTATAACGTCGTTACGAACGTTTCATTTAATAATAGAGATAATAATATTAGATATTTTATTTAATTTATATATTGTTTATGAATTTAAGTAATATGTCATAATCAGAGTAAAATTCTTACGCGCAGCAAAACAATTGCTGCGCTTTATAATCCAAATGTGTTAATTTTTTTGATTATTTTTTATAAGGTAACGTAATTTCATACCAAAACCGCCAATGTTTCACGTGAAACCTTGTTCATAACTATTTACAAACGACTATAAGTTATCATTTGTATTAATAATTATCATTGTCTAATTCATTATATTAATAACATAATGCTATTATTAATATAATCAAAGAATCATATACATGTAACGTATTTACGTGTTAAAAAGGTCAATGTTTCACGTGAAACATAAAAAAAGAAGCTTATTAAGCTTCTTCAATAACATCTGAATTATTAACTTCATCGTCATTATTTTGTTGATCAATTGAATCATCATTTTCTAATTCGTCTACTATACTTATTGTAGATACATATTGATCATCTTTTACATTCATTAATTTAACACCTTGAGTTACTCTACTTAATTGAGATATTTGGTTAACAGGTATTCTTATAATCATTCCTGATTCAGTAATAATTAATAAGTCTTTATCATCTGTAACTATTTTATGACCGATCATCATACCATTTTTCTCAGTTATTTTAAGGGCTAATACGCCTTTACTTCCACGTTTAGTCTCTCTATATTCACTTACTAGTGTTCTCTTACCATATCCGTTCTTAGATACTATTAATAGGTTGTCATCGCTTCTACCAACTTCCATACCAGTACAAATTGCACCGTCTAGATTGATTCCTCTGACTCCTGTTGCAGTTCTTCCCATTGGTCTAACTTCTGACTCATCAAAAATTGCCATCTTACCTGATGTTGCTCCCATGATTACTTTCATGTTTCCATCAGTTAATTTAACATCTATTAATTCATCATCATCTCTTAATGTAATAGCTATCTTACCAGATTTTCTAATATTCATATATTCTTCATTAGCTGTTTTCTTTATTATTCCATTCTTTGTTGCAAATATAGTATATTTCAAATCATTATTGGCTGATACATCAAGTATTGCACTAACTTTCTCATCCTTTTCAATTTGAATAAGATTAATAATTGGCAATCCCTTAGCAGTTCTGCTATATTCAGGAATTTCATATCCTTTTAATCTATATATCTTACCTTTATTTGTAAATATGCAGATATAATCATGTGTTGATGAATTAATCAAGAACTTTACGTAATCTTCTTCGTTTGTTGACATTCCCTTTACACCAACACCGCCTCTGTTTTGAGTTTTATAAGTATCAGCATTTAATCTCTTAATATACCCTTTATCAGTAAGTGTTATTATGATATTTTCTTCAGGAATTAATGACTCGTCCTCAATATAATCAATTGCTGTCATATCAATATAAGTTCTTCTTTCATCACCATATTTATTGGCAATTTCAAGTAATTCGTTTTTAATAATTTCGCATACTTTCGCATCAGAATTTAATATTTCATTGTATTCAGCTATAAGTTTCATTAACATATCTTTTTCTTCTAGTAATTTATCTAGTTCAAGACCAGTTAACTTTCTTAATCTCATTTGAAGAATATCTGTAGCTTGAATATCATCTAATCCATATTTTTCTTCTAATCTTTGTTTTGCTATTATTTCGGTTCTAGATCCTCTTATTATCTTAACAAAATCATCAATATTATTAATGGCTGTTATTTGACCATCAATGATATGTACTCTTTTTTCAGCTTCAGCTAAGTCGTATCTTGTTCTTCTAATAATTACTTCTTTTTGATAATCAACATATTTAGTTAAAATATCTTTTAATCCTAATGTTTTAGGTATTCCTTGATCAAGCATTAATAAGTTAATACCATATGTAATTTGTAATGGCGTTTTCTTATATAAATTGTTTAATACAACATTTGGATTTGCTTCTTTTTTAAGAGTAACAACGATTTTAATACCATTTTCAATGTTTGTTTCTTCATGTAAGTCTGATATTCCATCTAATTGTTTATCTCTTACTAATTCTGCTATTTTTTGTTGGAATTCCTTCTTATTTACTCCATAAGGTATTTCAGTAATTACTATTAAATTTTTATTTGCATGTTCTTCAATAGCAACTTTACCTCTTAAAGTAATTGTACCTTTTCCTGTTTCATAAGCCCTAGTAATACCAGAGTTGCCAAGAATTACGGCACCTGTTGGGAAATCTGGACCTTTAATATATTGCATTAATTCAGGTAATTCTATATCATGATTATCAATTACAGCAATACATCCATTTACTACTTCTTTTAAATTATGAGGTGGTATGTTTGTTGCCATACCTACTGCAATTCCCATTGTTCCATTTACTAGAATATTAGGAAATCTACTTGGTAAAACAACTGGTTCTTTAGCTGTAGCATCAAAGTTATCACTAAAATCTACTGTATCTTTTTTAATATCTCTTAACATTTCTAGAGAAATTTTTGATAATCTAGCTTCAGTATAACGCATGGCTGCTGCACCATCGCCATCCATTGATCCAAAGTTACCATGTCCTTCAATTAGTGGTGCACGATAACTAAAGTCTTGGGCCATCCTAACCATTGCATCATATATTGATGAATCGCCATGTGGATGGTATTTACCCATTACATTACCAACTGTAGTAGCTGATTTTCTAAAAGGTTTATCTGGTGTAATACCACTTTCATACATTGAATATAATATTCTTCTATGAACTGGTTTTAAACCATCCCTTAAATCTGGTAAGGCACGAGCAACGATAACACTCATGGAATAATCCAAGAATGAATCTTTGATTTCTTTTACAATATCATTTTGTAATATTTCGCCTTTTGGTAAACTATCATCTTCATTATTTGATTCTGATGAATCATCCTCTATATTTCCAGGATTAACATCTTCAAAGTTTTCAACATCTTCTGGTGTTTCTTCTTCAATATTATCTAATTCGTCATTATCATCATAACTATCTATATTATTATCTTCCATACCTTACCTCCTATATATCTAGGTTATTAACATAACCTGCATTTGAAACTATAAACTCTTTACGTGGATCAACATCATCACTCATTAGTAAGTTAAATGCTGCATCAGCAGCCATTGCATCATCAACAGTGATTTGTTTTAATACTCTATGATTTTTGCTCATTGTTGTATCTCTTAATTCAATTGGATCCATTTCTCCTAAACCCTTGAAACGATTAACTATTTTTGAATTTTGATATTTTTCAGGAATTTCCTTTAATATTTTAGCTAACTCGTCATCGGTTTGAACTAATTTTGTTGTTTTACCATATGTTACCTTATATAAAGGTGGTTGAGCGGCATAAACAAATCCTCCGTCAACAACTGGTTTAAAGAATCTATAGAATAATGTTAATAATAAAGTTCTAATATGAGCACCATCAACATCGGCATCAGTCATGATAATAATCTTATGATATCTCAATTTAGAAATATCTATATCATTACCTATTCCTGTACCAAAAGCGGTAATCATACTTTTTATTTCTTCGTTATTAAGGGCACGATCAAGTCTTGCCTTTTCAACATTTAATATTTTACCTCTTAAAGGTAATACTGCTTGAGTCATATAATCTCTACCCATTTTAGCAGAGCCACCAGCGGAATCACCCTCGACTATAAATATTTCGCATTCACTTGGATCTTTACTCTTACAATCTGTAAGTTTTCCCATGAAATTAATATTATCAAGTCCTGTTTTTCTTCTAGTTGTTTCTCTAGCCTTTTTAGCAGCAATTCTAGCTTGTGAAGCTAATATACATTTATCAATAATTATTTTAGCTTGGGTAGGATTTTCCATTAAAAATCTTTCGAATTCAGAGGTAAAAACATCAGATGTTATTTTACGAACTTCACTATTACCTAATTTGGTTTTTGTTTGTCCTTCAAATTGTGGATCTGGATGTTTACATGAAACGATCATTGTTAATCCTTCAAGTACATCATCTTGTTTTAATGATTCATCTTTATCTTTTAGATAGTTTTTACTCTTAGCGTAATTATTAATTACCTTAGCCAAAGCAAATTTTGCACCATCTTCGTGTGTTCCACCTTCTATAGTATGGATATTATTAGTAAATGAATAAATATTAGTATTGTATCCATCATTGTATTGGAAGGCTACTTCTATTATGATATCGTCTTCTTTACCTTCAAAATATACAATATCATGTAATCCTGTTTTATTTTTATTTAATAATTGAATATATTCAGATATACCACCTTCATAGTGATATGCTTCTCTTCTTACTTTTTCTTCTCTTTCATCTACTAAAGTAATTCTTAATCCTTTATTTAGGAAAGCTAGTTCTCTTAATCTTTGTTGTAATGTATCAAAGTTATAAACAGTAGTTTCTTTAAAAATTTCAGGATCAGCTTTAAATCTTACTTGAGTTCCATGAACATTTTCATCGCATGAATCAATTATTGTTAAAGCACCAACAGCGTGTCCCCCTTTTTCAAACCTTTGAAAATAAACGTGACCATCTCTATATACTTTAACTTCAAGCCATGTTGATAAGGCATTTACAACTGAGGCACCTACTCCATGTAGTCCACCGGATACTTTATATCCTCCACCACCGAATTTTCCTCCAGCATGTAATATAGTAAAGATTGTTTCGATAGTCGATAAACCTGTTTTGGAATTAATACCTGTTGGCATTCCTCTTCCATCATCTTGAACTGAAATTATATTACCATCTTCAATTGTTACTTGAATGTTTTTACAAAATCCAGCTAAAGCTTCATCAACTGAGTTATCAACAATTTCCCAAACTAAATGATGTAATCCTCTTTCACTAGTTGTACCTATGTACATTCCAGGTCTCTTTCTTACTGCTTCCAAACCTTCAAGAACTTGTATTTCGCTATCGTCATAAGCATCTATTTCATTTTTCATATTTTTCCTCCTTAACAATACCATTCTTTATTTTAAAAATTGTACTACCGTTTTTAATTTTCTTTGATAATTTATTCAATTCAGTCGTAGTTATAAATGTTTGTATATCATCATTTATAAACTCAAGAATATTATTTATTTTCTTTTTATCCAATTCACTAAATAGATCATCTAATATTAAGATTGGTGTTACATTTTTTTTAGCTTCAAATATGTCTATTTCAGCCATTTTTAGGGATATAATTGCATTTTTTTGTTCACCTTCAGAACTAAAGTCTTTCATTATCTTTCCATTTAGTTCAAATATGAAATCATCATGATGAATTCCAATATTGGTTTTTCCTAAAGCCATATCCCTGTCTTTAGTTTTATTATATTCTTTTTGTAATTGTTCTTTAGTCTTATTATTATAATCTGAATTATATAATAATTTTAGTCCTGGTTTTAAGGCAATACTCTGGTAATTTTTTTCAATAAATGGTTGTAATTCATTAATAAAATCCAAACGATATTTATTAATTTCTAAACCCAAATCAATGATTTTATCAGTTAAGATGTCTAAAAAACTAGTAGATATATTACTATTAAAATATAACATTTTTAAATATTGATTCCTTTGTTTAAGAATCCTATTATAGGAAGATAATAATTTTAAATAATCATTACTTAATTGTGATAATTCAATATTAATTAATCTTCTTCTTGTATTTGGTGTATCTTTTATTAGTTTGAGATCTTCTGATGTAAATAATACAATATTTATATTAGACAAGTAATCACTTACCTTAGCAATCTTATTGTTATCAATTTTAACTATTTTACCATCTTTAGTTAGAGTTACTTTGTATTTACTTTTATAATGATCTTTTACTGTTCCTTCAATGTTGGTACAGTCCTCATTATATTTAATAATTACATCTTCTTTTGAACCTCTAAAAGATTTGGTAAAAGCTAAAACGTAGATAGCTTCAATAATATTTGTCTTACCTACTCCATTTTCTCCTATTATAATATTTTTAGATTGATTAAAATTTAATTTTAATGACTGATAATTTCTAAAATTGTTAAGTTTCAAATTTAGAATTTTCATTTTAACCCCCTAAAAATAAGTTCTAACAGTATTTTATACTTTTTAGGTACACTGATACATAAATAAATTATATCATAAAAAAAGGTTTAAAAACACAAAAACATGAGTTTTACTCATATTTTCTTACTATTTTTGATCCTAATCTAGTTGCTCTTAATACTTGGTTATTTAAAATGTTCTTTGATACATCTATTTCAATACTAGTATTATTAATAAATTTTATAATACTTATATTTTTACTATTGTCAAATGTATAATTATCTATATTATTAAGACTTAACCATGAACATTCTTTCAACCTTGGACTAGATGTAGGAAAAAATATTATATTTTCTTTGTCGGCAATACAAATTGGTGCTTTGTAAGTATATCCTGTTAATTGCTCAGTTCCCTTTATTCTTCCATCAAAACTACTTCCATGATACATACAATTTCTTTTAATTATATTATTTGGTTTCTTATTTACTATAATAACGTTATTATGTTCATATACTAATGAATTATGAATACCAAATGGTAAAATTGCTAATGTTTTATCTGTAATTATGTAATCTTTCATTTTCTTCTCCTTTCACAATTTAAAATAGCAAATTTAAATTAGAAAAAAAGTCGATAAAAGTCGATAATTGGCGAATAAAAAAAGGATTTTTAAAATCCTCTTAGTATGTTTTAATTGGTAATATTAATTGTATTAATGATTCATCCTTAATATTTTTAATTACTATAGGTTTAGAATCTGTATTCATAAATAATACTACTTCTTCTTCATTAAATGAATTTAAGGCTTCTAGCATATATTTAGCACTGTAGCTTATAGATACTGGTTCAGTTACATTTCTCTTAACTGTAAGCTTATTTTCGGCTTTTCCTGTCTCACTTGAATAAGAACTTACAATTAATTCATTGTTAGATAAATCCATTTTTACAATATTTTTTTCTTTTCCTAGAGTTAATAAAGCTGCTCCATCAATTGTATCATATAGATTTTTTAAATTAGCAGTTACAATATGAGTAAATTCTGTAGGAATAAAGTTTGAAGTATTAGGATACTCTCCATTTAATAAATTTGATTGAAATGCTAAATTCTTGAATTTAAACATTATTTTCTTTGGATATATATGTATTTCTACATTGCTATCATCATCTGATAATATTTTTGATAGTTCATTAATATTATTTCCAGGAACAACGATATTTACTGAATCATCGTATGTTTCATCCAAATTAATATTCTTTTTAGCTAATCTATAAGAATCTGTTGCTACACATTCTAGACAATTTCCATTAATTTTTATGTTTAATCCTGTTAATAAAGGTCTAGATGGTTGATCAGATATTGCAAATATAGTTTGATTAATCATTTCTTTTAACTTACTAGACTTGATATTGATATGATTTTTACTATCATCAAAGTCTATTTCAGGGTAATCCATACTATTTAAACAGTTCAAACTATAATTACGATAATTATCACTTTCAGAATTTCCTGAATATATTGCTATTTTAAAGTCATCTATAACTTCAAAGTTAATAATATTTGTAGGCATTTTTCTTATAATATCTAATAATATTTTACTAGTAATAATTATTATTCCTTCAGATTCAATGCTTTCTATTTTATCTCTAGGTATTAATGATCTTATAGTTAAGTTAGAATCACTTGCTGTAAGTAATAATCCTTCTTTACCTAGTTCAAATTTAATACCATTTAATATAGGTATTATATTCTTAGCAGATATAGCTCTACTAACATTTGTTAATTCTTCTAATATTGTATTTTTATTAATTGAAAATTTCATTTATATTTCCTTCTTTCTTATTATTCTTTATTTATTATTGGCGTTGAAAATGTTTATAACTTAATATTTATGCACATTATCGTTACTTTCTATATGATTTTATTAATTTTTTTTGTTAATAAATATCATTTTTTCAACATTAACTTATTATTTTTTCTTTAATTTCTTTAATTTGTTTTCTTATATCTTCATTTGTTTTATATTCTTCTTCTATTTTATCACATGAATGAAGTACTGTTGCATGGTCTCGATTGAATTCCAAGCCTATTCTTTGAATTGTTTCATCCGTTGTCATTTTACATATATACATGGCTATTTGCCTTGCATTGTTAATATTTGCTGTCCTTTTTTTACTTTTAAGGGCATCTTCCGTTATATCATAGTATTCAGCTACTGCTTTGATAATCTTTGCTATATTATTGGTTAAATACATAGTACTTGTTAAGATATCTTTTAAAGCATCTTTAGCAAATTCTAGATTAATTCTAGGTGGTTTATATATTGTATAGTAAGCAGTAAGTCTTAAAATTGATGATTCTAGGTGTCTTACATCTGAATCTAAGTTGTTTGCAACGTATTCTAGGACATCATCATCCGTTAATCTTGATATTTCTTGCCCTTCTATTTTATTTTTTAATATATTTAATCTTAATTCATAGTCAGGAGGCATGATATTTACACTTAGTCCCCAGGCAAATCTCGTTCTTAAACGTAATTCTAGGACCTTAAGGTCATCTGGAGATCTATCTGATGATATTATTATTTGTTTGTTTAAATCATGTAAGAAATTAAATGTTTCAAAGAACTCACTTTGAGTTTGATTTGCACCACCTAATTGTTGAATATCATCGATTATTAGGACATCTATATTACGATATTTATCTTTAAAATGTTTAACTAAATCTAAATTATCTTCGTTGGCTCCTCGCCTACTTATATCCGTAAAATCGGTAATAAATTGTTCACTTCTTATATATAGAACAGATTTATTACTATTATCTACTATATAATTACCTATGGCATTCATAAGATGTGTTTTTCCTAATCCACTTCTACCATATATAAATAAAGGATTATAGATAGTTCCTGGGTGTTCCGCAACTTGTAGAGCTACTGTTTGCGCTAATCTATTTGAATCCCCTACTACAAAATTATCAAAAGTTAGGTCTTTTTTTAGATTACTATTGGCATTTTTATATTCTAACTCATCAATATTATCTATAGTATCGTCTATATTGTTGATAATTGGTGACTTTTGAACATTATCGTCTTTAATTTCTGATGGTGTAATCACTTCTATTAAATATTCTTTGTTTGTTATGGATTTTGCAGCCTCTTCCATTAGATCCATGTAATATTCTTTTACATAATCTTTATAATAAGTGGATTCAACTTCTAAAGTAATTGTATCTTCCGTTTTTTCGTGTAATTTGGCGTTTTTAAACCAGGTATTGAATGACATACTGGTCAATTTGTCGCTTATATAACTAATAAATTCGTCCCAAAAAGAATCGTTACTCATCCAATCACCCCGTCCAAGTTTTAACTAATTAAATAATAAATCATAAATGTTGAAAAATAAAGGAAATTAGTATGTTAAAAAGTTTTCCATAAGTTATTAACTAATTTATCAACAAGTTATTGCCTATAATAACGCACTTTGTTAGGGTTTTCAACGTTTTCAACAAATTTTTATTAATTGTTATAAAATTGTCAACAGTAATTATCAACAATTAACGTTGAAAGTGTTCACAAATATAAATATGTACGTATTTACGTTATTTTTAGTTGACTTAAAATGTTCGTTATTATATAATATCGTTACTTGAGATGTGGAGGTGTAACAAATGAAAAGAACTTTTCAACCTAATAATAGAAAAATGGCTAAAAAACATGGTTTCTTTGCACGTAAAAATTCTAAAATTTTAAAATCAAGAAGAGCAAAAGGACGTAAGGTACTTTGCAAATAAAATAGCCACATATGTGGTTTTTTTAATAGATTTTTATGGAGGATTCATGAAAAAATATGAAATTGTTAAAGAACATTCTGATTTTGATAATGTAATTAACAAGGGTAAATCATATAAATGTAAGAGCTATTATATATATTATAAGGATAATGGTTTAGATAATTCACGTTTTGGTTTAGCTGTTAGTAAAAAAATAGGGCATGCTTTTCTTAGAAATAGGATTAAGAGACAACTTAGGATGATTATTGGTAATAATAAAAATGTATTTCAAAAAGGTATGGATTATATTATAATAGTTAGGAAACACGTGTTAGACATTGATTATAACGAAATGCAAGATGAATTAATAAGTGTTGTTAAGAATGGGTGAATTAATGAAAAATAAAATAAAAAAGGTCATCTTATTGTTACTTGTAGTATTTACTTTAACTGGTTGTACAAAGACTTTAACAGATGATAATAATGTAAAAATTACAAATGATGAAACTGGACAGACTTTAACAAGTAATATTTTATGCTTACCTGAGGATGATTATTTATATTCTTTATACCAACAAAATGAGAGTAGGTTAGATGTTAATTTAGCTGATTTAACTACTTGTGAAAATATGAAGGTATATGATTCTAATAATTATAATGATTTATGGGTTCAAATATTTGTAAGACCTCTTGCTTGGTTAATTATTAAATTAGGTTTGTTTGTTGGTAATTATGGTATATCTGTTATGATAATAGGAATTTTAATAAGATTAATATTATTACCTTTCTCAATTAAGTCTACTAGACAACAAGAGAATATGACTAAAGCTCAACCTAAGTTAGAAAAAATTGAAAAGAAATATGCAAATATGGCTGATCAAGAAGCTATGATGAAGAAGAGTCAGGAAACATTAGCTGTATATAAGGAATATAATATTAATCCTATGAGTAGTTGTGTTTTTGCATTTATTCAGTTACCTTTATTCTTTGCGTTCCTAGAAGCAATTAATAGGGTACCAGCAATATTTGAAAATAACTTATGGAAATTTCAATTAGGAACAACTCCTTTATTTGGAATTACTCATGGTAATTATTATTATGTTATATTAATTGTCTTAATTGTTTTATTTACAGTTTTAACATTTATGTCTAGCATGAATATGCCAACTGCATCTTCAGAACAAGCTAAACAAACTAAGTTTATGATGATATTTATGATGGTGTTCATTGGAATCGCGTCTTTCCAATTACCATCAGCAATAGCATTATATTGGGTAGTTACTAATGCATTTAGTGTTATCCAAACATATATTGTTAAGAAAGTAGGTAAGTAATATGAAGGAAAATGTATTTGAAGGAAAAGATAAAGAAGAGGTTTTAACTAATGGATTACAAGAATTAGGAAAAACTAAAGATGATGTTCTTTATTATGTCACTACTGATAAAGTAGGATTGTTAAAGAGAGAAGTTACAAAGGTTCATATTGTTGAATTAACTGATGTTGTAACTTTTGTAAAAGATTATCTTACTAGTTTAACTAAGGATATGGGATTAGAGGTTACTTTTGAAACTAAGATTAGAGAAGGTCAAATTACTATTAGAATGTATTCTAATAATAATAATAATATTCTAATTGGTCATAATGGAAAAACGCTTCAAGCTTTAACTACAATTGTTAAGCAAGTTGTTTTCAATAAGATACATACATATCCTTATATCTTATTAGATGTTGAAGATTACAAAGAAAAGCAAGAAAAGTACCTAATAAGACTTGCTAAGAATATTGCAAGAGAAGTTAGTGAAACTAAGAATCCTGTAAGTATGGAGAATATGAATTCTTATGAAAGAAGAATAGTTCATAATACTTTAGGTGAAGATACAAGAGTTTATACATCAAGTGAAGGTGAAGAACCCAATAGACATGTTGTTGTATACCCAAAAGAGAGTTAATCTCTTTTTTTATATACTAAAATAATTTTGTGCTATAATACTTGTGCAAAAGGGGGTGAATACCATGAATGAAAATATATGTGCAATATCAACAGCTTTAGGAGTAGGGGCAATATCAATTGTTAGATGTTCTGGTCCGGATGTTATTTCGATAGTAAATAATATCTTTAAAGGAAAAGATTTAAATAAGGTTGATAGTCATACTATTACATATGGACATATTATTGATAATAATGAAGTTATTGATGAGGTTTTAGTTACAGTTATGCGTGCACCTAAAACATTTACTAAAGAAGATGTTGTGGAAATTAATTCTCATGGTGGTATCTCAACTACTAATAAGGTACTTGAATTATTAATTGAACATGGTTGTAGACTTGCAGATCCTGGTGAATTTAGTAAGAAAGCATTCTTAAATGGAAGAATAGATTTAGTTGAAGCTCAAGGTATAAATGATTTGATATTATCTGAAAGTGAAGAAGCTAGACGTTATGCGATGAATAGGGTAGAAGGTAATATGTCTAAACTTATAAATCGTGATCGTAAAGAATTAATTAAGTTACAGTCTGAATTAGAGGTTGAGTTTGATTATCCTGATGAAGTAGATTCTCCAGAAATGACAAATGATCGATTATTGGATTCATTAGATATGATTAAGGATCATTTAGAAGAATTACTTAAGAATTCAAAAGAAGGGTCTATTTTAAAAAGTGGAATAGATGTTGCAATTATTGGTAAACCTAATGTTGGTAAGAGTAGTATTTTAAATCATTTGTTAAATGAGAATAAAGCTATTGTTACTAATATTGCAGGTACAACTCGAGATATTGTTGAGGGAAGTATAACTCTTGGTGGTGTTAAGGTTAATTTAATTGATACGGCGGGTATTAGAAATACATCTGATGTTGTTGAAAAAATTGGTGTAGATAAGAGTAAAGAAGTACTTA
>Ga0116179_1000731_pt1 | contig 25303 bp, 22 predicted proteins | sample AD_UKC071_MetaG_FD_89751 | JGI IMG/M metagenome (GOLD analysis project Ga0116179, IMG submission 89751) | Active sludge microbial communities of municipal wastewater-treating anaerobic digesters from USA - AD_UKC071_MetaG | ecosystem: Engineered > Bioreactor > Anaerobic > Digestate | place: USA...
CCGGGGCCGGGGCGGTCGCGCGGGCGGCTGGAGCCGGGGCGCACTTGTCGGCGCCGACGACATCCTTGTCGCATTCGCAGCCGACGGGCAGCTCGCCGGCCTTGGCGTCGGCGGCAGCGCCCGGCGTCCAAGAGCCGGTGCGCCAGCACAGATCGGCGCCGCTCTTGACGACGACGTTGCGTTGGTCCGTTACGTAGGGAACGTCGCCTTTCGGGTCCACCACGATGTCTTTGGACTGGGCCATCGCGGAAAGGCTGGGAAGCATCAGCAGGCTGGCGGAGGCCAGACGGAATTTGGCTGCGGTCATGGATTTCTTCCTTTAATGGATGGGACGCTTGATGCGTCCGTCTCGTGATGGGCGTTGCGGCCGGATTAGATCACACGAGGCGGGCGGATCACAACGCGAGTCCGAGCGCTAAAGCCTGTTTTCCGGCGAAGGCGAGCCGAAATCGGGCATCGGCGGCGTGCTAAACTCGCTCCTTTTCGTCTTTTCGACGAATAGTCGATTCCTCGCGGTGCCATGATCCCGTTTGCCAAAGAAACTTTACCCATAAGCCTCGAAGACGAGATGCGCCACGCCTACCTGGATTACGCAATGAGCGTAATTGTCGGGCGGGCTCTGCCGGACGTGCGCGACGGCCTCAAGCCGGTGCACCGGCGTGTGCTTTTTGCGATGCACGAGTTGGGCAACGACTGGAACAAGGCTTACAAGAAGTCTGCCCGTATCGTCGGTGACGTGATCGGTAAGTATCACCCTCACGGCGACCAGTCCGTATACGACACCATCGTGCGGATGGCCCAGGATTTTTCCCTGCGCTACATGCTGGTGGATGGCCAGGGCAACTTCGGTTCGGTCGACGGCGACAGTGCGGCGGCGATGCGTTACACCGAAATCCGCATGGCCAAGATCGGCCACGAACTGCTGGCCGACATCGACAAGGAAACCGTCGATTTTGGGCCGAACTACGACGGCTCCGAAAAAGAGCCGCTGGTGTTGCCGGCGCGCATCCCCAATCTGCTGATCAACGGTTCGGGCGGTATCGCGGTGGGCATGGCAACCAACATCCCGCCCCACAACCTTACCGAAATCGTCGATGCCTGCCTGAAGCTGCTGCAGGAGCCGGACACCAGTATCGACGAGCTGATCAAGATCGTTCCCGCGCCGGACTTCCCGACCGCCGGCCTGATCTATGGTCTTTCGGGGGTGCATGAAGGTTATCGCACCGGTCGCGGCCGGGTGGTGATGCGGGCGCGCACCCACTTCGAGGACATCGGCAAGGGCGATCGCCAGGCGATCATCGTCGACGAACTGCCATATCAGGTTAACAAGAAGACGCTGATCGAAAAGATCGCCGAGCTGGTCAACGAAAAGAAGATCGAAGGCATCAGCGACATCCGCGACGAGTCGGACAAATCCGGCATGCGCATGGTGCTCGAGCTCAAGCGCAACGAAATGCCCGACGTGGTGCTGAACAACCTGTTCAAGCAGACCCAACTCCAGGACACCTTCGGCATGAACATGGTGGCGTTGGTGGATGGCCGCCCGCGTTTGCTCAACCTGCTCCAGATGCTCGATTGCTTCCTCGCCCATCGGCGCGAGGTGGTGACCCGCCGCACCGTTTTCGAATTGCGCAAGGCCCGCGAGCGCGGTCACATCCTCGAAGGTCTGGCGGTTGCGCTGTCCAATGTGGACGAGATCATCGCCCTGATCAAAGCCGCGCCGACCCCGCCGGAAGCCAAGAAATCCCTCATGGCGCGCCAGTGGCGCTCGGCGCTGGTGGAGGAGATGCTGCTTCGCGCTGCGGCCGACAGCTTCCGTCCCGAAGGTCTGGCGCCGGAGTTCGGCCTGTCGGAGCAGGGCTATCGTCTCTCCGACGCCCAGGCCCAGGCCATCCTCGAGTTGCGCCTGCAGCGCCTGACCGGTCTCGAGCAGGACAAGATCGTCGCCGAATACAAGGACGTGATGGCCACCATCGCCGACCTGCTCGACATCCTGGCGCGTCCCGAACGCATCACCGCGATCATCGGCGATGAACTTTCGCTGATCAAACAGCAGTTTGGCGACCCGCGGCGTTCCGAGGTGGTGATGAACACCGCCGACATCAACATCGAAGACCTGATCGCGCCGCAGGACATGGTCGTGACCCTGTCCCATACCGGTTACTTCAAGCGTCAGCCGCTCACCGACTACCGCGCCCAGCGCCGCGGCGGACGCGGCAAGCAGGCGGCGGCGGTGAAGGAAGACGATTTCGTCGATCAGCTCTTCGTGGCCAACACCCACGACTACATCCTGTGCTTCTCCAACCGCGGCAGGCTGTACTGGCTCAAGGTATATGAAGTGCCGGAAGGCACCCGCAACTCCCGCGGCAAGCCGATCGTCAATCTCTTCCCGTTGCTCGAAGGCGAAAAGATCACCGCGGTGCTGCCGGTCAAGGAATTCGACGAAGGCCACTTCATCTTCATGGCCACCGCCCAGGGTACGGTCAAGAAAACGCCGCTGACCGATTTCTCCAACCCGCGCAAGGCCGGCATCATTGCCGTCGGCCTCGACGACGGCGATTACCTCGTCGGCGTCGCGATCACCGATGGCAAGCACGACGTGATGATGTTCTCCGATGCCGGCAAGGCCGTGCGTTTCAGCGAGAACGACGTGCGTCCGATGGGCCGTCAGGCCCGCGGCGTGCGCGGCATGATGCTTGAAGACGGTCAGACCGTGATTGCGATGCTGGTGGCCGCGGATGAGGAGCAGAGCGTTCTTACGGCTACGGAAAACGGTTTCGGCAAGCGCACGCCGATTGCCGAATACACCCGTCACGGCCGTGGCACCAAGGGCATGATTGCGATCCAGACCTCCGACCGCAACGGCAAGGTGGTGGCCGCCACACTGGTCACCGAAAAGGATCAGCTCATGCTCATCACCACCGGTGGCGTGCTGGTGCGCACGCGGGTTTCCGAGATTCGCGAGATGGGCCGTGCCACCCAGGGCGTCACGCTGATCTCGGTGGATGAAGGTACGGCGCTGTCGGGCGTGCAGAAGATTCTCGAAAGCGAAGAGGAAGAGCACGACGCCGGTGTCGATATAGGCGGCGAAGGCGCCGCGCCCGAAGCCTGATCTGACGGAAGGATTGAAACGATGCGTATTTTCAATTTCTCGGCCGGACCGGCCGTATTGCCGACCGCGGTGCTGGAACAAGCCCGCGACGAACTGCTCGACTGGCACGGTCGCGGCATGAGCATCATGGAGATGAGCCACCGGGGTAAGGATTTTTCCGGGGTCATCGAGGAAGCGGAAGCCGATCTGCGCGAGTTGATGGGCATTCCGTCCAACTACAAGGTGCTTTTCCTGCAAGGTGGGGCAACGCAGCAGTTCGCGCAGATTCCGATGAACCTGTTGGACGGTCGCTCGGCCGACTACGTGGTCACCGGTTCGTGGTCCAAGAAGGCCTACAAGGAAGCCCAGCGCATCGGCCGTGTCCGTCTGGCCGCCACCACCGAAGCCGGCAACTTCACCGGCCTGCCCACTGGACTTGAATTCGATCCGCAGGCGGCCTACGTCCACATCTGCACCAACGAGACCATCCACGGTGTCGAGATGTTCGATCTGCCCGATGTGCCGGCCGGTGTGCCGCTGGTCGCCGACATGAGTTCCCACATCCTGTCGCGCCCGATGGACGTGTCGCGCTACGGCCTGATCTATGCCGGAGCCCAGAAGAACATCGGTCCGGCCGGGCTGGTGATCGTCATCGTGCGCGACGATCTTCTCGGCAAGGCTGCGCCGACCACGCCGACCGTCATGGACTTCGCGGTCATGGCCGAGCACGGCTCGATGCTCAACACGCCGCCGACTTTCGGCATCTATCTGGCCGGGCTGATCTTCAAGCATCTCAAGGCACAGGGCGGTCTCGCGGCGGTCGAAGCGCTCAACGTCGCCAAGGCGCGCTTGCTCTACGATGCCATCGAAGCCAGCGCCGGCTTTTACCGCAATCCGGTGGCGCCGGCCTGCCGTTCGCGCATGAACGTGCCTTTCACCCTGGCCGATCCGGCGCTGGATGCCGACTTTCTGGCGGCAACGGCCGAACGGCAGCTTGTCGGCCTCAAGGGGCACAAGTCCGTGGGCGGCATGCGGGCGTCGATCTATAACGCCATGACGCTCGAAGGCGTGGCGGCCTTGGTTGAACTGATGCAGGATTTCGCCGCGCGCAGGGCGTGAGCGGCGCAATTTCAGGAGAAGGCATGAACGAGGAGATGTTGCAGGAGCTGGGCGCGGTCCGCGACCAGATCGACGCCATCGATGCACAGCTGCTGGTGCTGCTCAACGAACGGGCCAAATGCGCCCAGCACGTGGGCGAAATCAAGGACCGCTACGGCGAGGCCGGGCAGGTTTACCGCCCGGAACGGGAAGCCCAGGTGCTGCGCCGCGTCCAGAACCTGAATGCCGGCCCGCTGCCGGACGAGAGCGTCACCTTCTTCTTCCGGGAAGTGATGTCGGCCTGCCTGTCGCTCGAAAACCCGCTGGGCGTCGCCTTTCTCGGCCCGCTGGGCACCTTTTCCGAAAGCGCGGCGGTCAAGCACTTCGGTCATGCCGCGCGCCTTGCACCGCAGGGCTCCATCGACGACGTGTTTCGCGAGGTCGAAGCCGGCCACGCGCAATATGGCGTGGTGCCGGTTGAAAACTCCACCGAAGGCGCAGTCGGCCGCACGCTCGATCTGCTCTTCGGGACTTCGCTCAAGATCTGCGGCGAAGTCGTGCTGCGCATCCACCAGCATCTGATGACCAACGAGACCAGTCTCGCCGGCATCCGTAAGGTGTATTCCCACGCCCAGTCGCTGGCCCAGTGCCATGAGTGGTTGAACCGCTCGCTGCCGGGCGTGCCACGGGTCTCCGTCGGCAGCAACGCCGAGGCTGCGCGGCTGGCGTCCATCGAACCCGGCGCGGCGGCGATTGCCGGGGTGGCCGCGTCGGAGCGCTACGACCTCCCGCGCCTTGTCGAAAGCATCGAGGACGAGCCCAACAACACGACCCGTTTTGTGGTCATCGGGCGTCACGATTCGGGGCGCACCGGCGCCGACAAGACCTCGCTGATCATGTCGGCGGCCAACCGCCCCGGTGCGGTCCATGAGTTGCTGGCGCCTTTCGCCGACGCCGGCGTGTCCATGGACCGGCTGGAATCCCGTCCGGCCCGCGCGGCCTTGTGGGAATACGTCTTCTACGTGGACATCGAAGGCCATCGGGACGATCCGGCCGTCAAGGCCGCACTCGACGCACTGGCTCCCCGCGCCGCTTTCCTGAAAATCCTGGGTTCCTATCCCCAGGCTGTGTACTGATTATTCCTGGAGTTCCCGATGCGTTTGTGTGATCTGGCGCCTGCCCATATCCGGGCGATCTCGCCCTATCAGCCTGGCAAGCCGATTTCCGAACTGGCCCGTGAGATGGGGCTGGCGGAGGAATCCATCGTCAAGCTGGCCTCCAACGAAAACCCGCTTGGCGTCGGCGAGAAAACCCGTGCCGCGATGCAGGCGGCGCTCGCCGATATCGCCCGCTATCCGGACGGCAACGGCTTCGAGCTGAAGGACGCCTTGTGCCGCCGCTACGGTTTGAAGATGGACCGGATCGTTCTCGGAAACGGCTCCAACGACATCCTCGAAATGGCTGCCGGAGCGTTTCTCGGGCCGGATCGCGAGGCGGTCTTCGCGCAGCACGCTTTCGCCGTCTACGCGCTGGCGACCCAGGCCGCCGGAGCCCGCGGCATCGAAGTGCCGGCCAGGAACTTCGGCCACGATCTGGATGCGATGCTGGCTGCGATCACCCCGGCCACGCGGGTTGTCTTTATCGCGAACCCGAACAACCCGACCGGCACCTTCCTGTCCGGCGACGAGCTCGAGGCCTTTTTGGAGCGCGTGCCGGAGCAGGTGCTGGTGGTGCTCGACGAGGCCTACACCGAATACCTCGCGCCCGCTCAGCGTTACGATGCCATTGCATGGATCGAGCGCTTTCCCAATCTGCTGGTCAGTCGCACTTTCTCGAAGGCTTATGGCCTTGCCGGCCTGCGGGTGGGATATGGCCTCGGCAGTCCGGAAGTCATCGACTTGCTGAACCGGGTGCGCCAGCCTTTCAACGTCTGTAGCGTGGGGCTGGCCGCGGCTGCCGCTGCCCTGTTCGACGACGTATTCCTGCAGCGCAGCTATGAACTCAACCAGGCCGGTATGAAGCAGCTCACCGACGGCTTCCAGCGTCTGGGCCTGGACTGGATTCCGTCGGCGGGCAACTTCGTCACCTTCAAGGTGGGCGACGGCGCCGGCGTCAATCAGCGCCTGCTGCGGCAGGGGGTCATCGTGCGGCCTATCGCCGGCTATGGCATGCCCGAGTGGCTGCGTGTCTCGATCGGTCTCGAGAGCGAGAACGCACGCTTCCTCGAAGCGCTCTCCGACGCACTGGTCTGAGTGGTGCCGGGCGTGAAAAAGATCGACAAACTGGTCATCTGCGGGGTCGGCCTGATCGGCGGCTCCTTCGCCCTGGCGTTGCGAAAAGCGGGTTTGGTCAATCGCATCGTGGGCATCGGGCGGCGTCCCGAGCCGCTGGCCACGGCGCAACAACTCGGCCTGATCGACGAAGTCTGCACCGATTGGGCGCTCGCCCTCGAGGGCGCCGAAGTGGTTCTCCTTGCCATGCCGGTCGGGCAGATGGATGCGGTGGCCGCGGCGATCGCGCCCCATCTCGGACCGGACACCATCGTTACCGATGCGGGCAGCACCAAGCGCGACGTGATCGAGGCCATCTACCGCCACCTTGGTGCGCAGCTGGCCAACGTCGTGCCGGCCCATCCGATTGCTGGCGCCGAAAAAAGCGGGCCGACGGCCGCGCGTGCCGATCTGTACAAAGGCCGCAAGGTAGTGGTCACGCCCTTGCCGGAGAACCGGCCGGAGGCTGTCGCGAGGGTGCGTGAAATGTGGGCGGCCTGCGGAGCGGTGCTCCACGAAATGAGCCCTCAGGAACACGATCGGGTCTTCGCCGCAGTGAGTCACATGCCCCATCTGCTGGCCTTCGGTCTTGTCCACGATTTGGCCGGCCGGGCCAATGCCGAGCAGCTTTTCAGCTACGCGGCAGGCGGATTTCGCGATTTCACCCGTGTGGCGGGCAGCCACCCGGAAATGTGGCGTGACATCTGCGTCGCCAATCGGCATTCGATCCTGGCCGAACTGGACGCCTATCTTTCCGAGCTTGCCTATCTGCGTGCGCTCCTCGTGGCGGGCGACGGACCGGCGCTCGAAGCCGTTTTCGATGAAGCCAGCCGTGCCCGCAACGAGTGGGCCGACAAGGCATTTCCGTCAGCGCCTTCCGGCGAGTGAATCGCCGTGGGTCCGCTTGAGCCAATCTGCACCGTGTCGCCGGGCCCGTCGCTCCGGTGGTTCATTGCTGCTTTGAACTAGGGATTTTTAATGGAATTCATCGATCTGCCGCCCATGCGGAAGGCCGCCGGAACGGTGCGTCTGCCAGGCTCCAAGAGTATTTCCAATCGTGTGCTGTTGCTTGCGGCCCTCGCCGAAGGCGATACCGTCATCGAGGCGCTGCTTGAATCGGACGATACCCGTGTCATGAAGCAGGCGATCCTGGCCCTTGGCGTCGAGGTCGCGACGGAGGGTGCGGCGCTACGGGTGAGTGGCTGTGGCGGACGTTTTCCCAAGCTCGACGCCGATATCTTTGTCGGCAACTCCGGTCTCAGCATCCGCACGCTGGTGCCGGCCATCGTCACCAGTCTGTCCGATTCCGACAACCCGCTTGCCGCGGTACGCCTTGCGGGCGTGCCGCGCATGCATGAGCGGCCCATCGGCGATCTCGTCGACGGTCTGAAGCAGCTCGGTGCCAGCGTTGAGTGGCTCGGGAAGGAAGGTTATCCGCCGCTGGCCCTCAAGCCGGCCTTGCTCGGGGCGGAGCGGATCAGCGTGCGCGGCAATGTGTCGAGCCAGTTTCTCACCGGTCTGCTGCAGGCGGCACCGTTGGTTGCCCGCAGCAAGCCATTGGTCATCGAGGTCGAAGGAGAGCTGATCAGCCGCCCCTATGTCGAGATCACCCTCAACCTCATGGAGCGTTTCGGCGTCATCGTGCAGCGCGAAGGCTGGAGCCGCTTCGTTGTGCCGGCCGGCCAGCGCTACGTGTCGCCTGGGCGCATCGCGGTCGAAGGCGATGCCTCCACGGCCAGCTATTTCCTTGCCGCCGGCGCTCTTGGAGGCGGTCCGGTGCGGGTTGTCGGGGTCGGCAGACGGAGCATTCAGGGTGACGTGAAGTTCGCCGACGCCCTGGAGGCGATGGGCGCACAAATCACCTGGGGCGACGACTGGATCGAAGCCCGCGCGCCTGCTTCCGGCAGACTCAAGGCCTTCGACCTCGATCTCAACCATATTCCCGATGCGGCGATGACCCTTGCCGTGGCGGCGCTCTTCGCCGACGGTCCAAGTACCTTGCGCAACATCGGCAGCTGGCGGGTCAAGGAAACCGATCGCATCGCGGCCATGGCCACCGAACTGCGCAAGCTCGGCGCGACGGTCGACGAATATCCGGAAAGCCTTACCGTGACGCCGCCGTCACGGCTCGATTCGGCCGTCATCGATACCTACGAAGACCACCGGGTCGCCATGTGTTTCTCTTTGGCGACCTTGGGCGGTCCCTACGTGCGCATCAACGATCCGAAGTGTGTCGACAAGACCTTCCCCGAATACTTCGCCACCTTCGCCGGGATCACCACCCCGGTGCCGGTCGTCGCCATCGACGGACCTTCTGCCTCCGGCAAGGGAACCGTCGGTTCGCGTGTGGCGGCGGTCCTGGGCTTCGAGCATCTGGACAGCGGCTCCTTGTATCGCCTCGTTGCGCTGGCCGGTCTGCGCAAGGGAATTGCGCTCGACGACGAAGCCGCCCTCGCGGAGATTGCCTGCACTCTGCCCGCCCGTTTCGAGGGCGAGTGCGTCATGCTCGACGATGCCGACGTGACCGAGGCCATCCGCAGCGAGGCGTGTTCGGTCGGTGCTTCGAAAGTCGCGGTGCTGCCGGCCGTGCGGGACGCCCTGTTTTGGCGTCAACGTGCCTATCGGCAAGGGCGCGGACTGGTTGCCGAGGGGCGCGATATCGGATCGGTCATCTTCCCGGATGCGCCGGTCAAGATATTCCTCACGGCTTCGGTCGAGGCACGTGCCGAAAGACGTTATAAGCAGTTGATCGATAAAGGGATGGCTGCTAACATGGACGATCTTCTAAAGGATTTGCGTGAACGTGACGACCGGGATTCCCGGCGCGCCGTTGCCCCCTTGAAAAGAAGCGAAGACGCAGCGCTACTCGATACATCCGAAATGACGATTCAGCAGGCGGTCGATTTCATCATCGGGAAGGCTGCGGTTCTTCGCAATTGACGTCTTTCGCAGCCCGCCCGGGCGCGGAGGGTTTTTCAACTAGGAGCCGTTTCGCGACGGTTGTAAGGTTCTTTTTTCCATATGTCCACTGCCACCCCAGTTTCCTTCGAGGAAAGTTTTGCCGCCCTGTTTGAGGAATCCCTCAGCCGTCAGGAGATGCGCGCCGGTGAGGTGATCACCGCCGAAGTCGTGCGGATCGACCAAAACTTTGTAGTCGTCAATGCCGGCCTCAAGTCCGAGAGCTACATTCCCCTCGAAGAGTTCCGCGGCGACCGCGGCGAGCTGACCGTCGATATCGGCGACTACGTCCAGGTTGCCATTGAGCAGCTCGAAGACGGCTACGGTGAAACCCGTCTGTCCCGCGACAAGGCCAAGCGCATTGCCGCCTGGAACGATCTCGACAAGGCGCTCAACGACGCAATCCTCGTCAAGGGCATGATTACCGGCAAGGTCAAGGGCGGCCTGACGGTGATGGTCAATGGCATCCGCGCCTTCCTGCCGGGTTCGCTGGTGGATATGCGTCCGGTCAAGGACACCACCCCGTTCGAAGGCAAGGAATTCGAATTCCGCGTCATCAAGCTCGACCGCAAGCGCAACAACGTGGTCGTGTCCCGTCGTGCGGTGCTGGAAGCCTCCATGGGCGAAGAGCGTCAGAAGCTCCTCGAAACCCTCAAGGAAGGCACTGTCGTCAAGGGTATCGTCAAGAACATCACCGACTACGGCGCATTCGTCGACCTCGGCGGTATCGACGGCCTGCTGCACATCACCGACTTGGCTTGGCGTCGCGTGCGTCACCCGTCGGAAGTGCTGTCGGTCGGCGACGAACTCGAAGCCAAGGTGCTCAAGTTCGATCAAGAGAAGAACCGCGTCTCCCTCGGCCTCAAGCAACTGGGCGAAGATCCGTGGGTGGGCATCTCCCGTCGTTACCCGCAGGGCACCCGCCTGTTCGGCAAGGTGACCAACATCACCGACTACGGCGCATTCGTTGAAGTCGAGCAGGGTATCGAAGGCTTGGTGCACGTTTCCGAAATGGACTGGACCAACAAGAACATCCACCCGACCAAGGTTGTCCAGCTGGGCGACGAAGTCGAAGTGATGATCCTGGAAATCGACGAAGACCGTCGCCGTATCTCTCTGGGCATGAAGCAGTGCATGTCCAACCCGTGGGACGATTTCGCGATCAACCACAAGAAGGGTGACAAGGTCCGCGGTCAGATCAAGTCCCTGACTGACTTCGGCGTGTTCATCGGCCTCGAAGGCGGTATCGACGGTCTGGTTCACCTGTCCGATCTGTCCTGGTCGCTGACCGGCGAAGAAGCCGTCCGCCAGTACAAGAAGGGTGACGAAGTCGAAGCCGTTGTGCTGAACATCGACGTCGAGAAGGAGCGTATCTCCCTCGGCATCAAGCAACTCGATGGCGACCCCTTCACCAACTTCATCGCCACCCACGACAAGAACACCCTCGTCAATGGCACCGTGAAGTCGGTTGATGCCCGTGGCGCCGTGATCGCCCTCAACAGCGATGTCGAAGGCTACCTGCGCGCCTCCGAGTTCTCCCGCGATCGCGTGGATGACCTCTCCCAGCTGCTGAAGGTTGGCGAAGAAGTCGAAGCGCTGATCGTCAACGTTGATCGCAAGACCCGCGGTATCAACCTGTCGATTCGTGCGAAGGATCAGGTCGAGCAGAACGAAGCGATGAGCAAGCTGGCGTCTGACAGCGCTTCCGCTGCCAGCGGCACCACCAACCTCGGTGCGCTGCTGAAGGCCAAGCTCAACGAGCAGAAGTAAGCGGCTCGGGCATGACCAAGTCGGAGCTCATCGCCCGGCTGGCGGAGCGTTTTCCCCAGTTGGTTGCGAAGGACGCCGAGTTCGCGGTCAAGATGATTCTCGATGCGATGACCGACGCCTTGTCGCGGGGTGATCGTATCGAGATCCGCGGCTTTGGCAGCTTTGCCTTGAACTACCGCCCACCGCGGGTTGGGCGCAATCCCAAGTCCGGTGAGAAGGTGCAGGTGCCGGAAAAATATGTTCCGCATTTCAAGGCGGGCAAGGAGTTGAGAGAGCGCGTGGATATGATGGGGTGAACCCCGTCGCTATCCAGGTCGAAGTTGACCGGAGCCCTTCAGCTCAATCACGAAGGCGGCGAAAGCCGCCTTCTTTTTTTTGTCGGCGTCGAGGATAATTTCGGGATGCGCGCACTTATCTGGATTTTCCGGCTTTTCCTGTTTCTGTTGCTGTTCGGCTTTGCCGTCAAGAATGACGACGTGGTCGTGCTGCGGTTCTTCTTTGGTGCGCAGTGGCATGTGCCGCTGGTGCTCGTCATTCTGCTGTTCGTCGTGATCGGCGTTCTGATCGGTGTGACGGCGACGGTTGCCACGCTATATCGCCAGCATCGGGAGATCGGTCATCTCCGAGGGCAGCGAGAGGGCAGAGAGTCTCCCGAAGGCAGAAGCCAGCTCCCCTTGGCCCACGGGCCCGATCTGCCGGAGAGCTACTGATTCCATGGAATTCGAACTATGGTGGCTGCTGGCGTTTCCGCTGTTCTTCGCGCTGGGCTGGTTGGCGGCGCGGGTCGATATCAAGCATCTGGTCAAGGAATCCCGCGCTTTACCGCGGACTTATCTGACTGGACTCAATTTTCTGCTTAACGAGCAGCCCGACAAGGCCATCGATGCCTTCATCGAGGCGGTCCGGATCGATAACCAGACCGTCGAACTGCATTTCGCCCTCGGCAGCCTGTTTCGCAGGCGTGGCGAGACGGATCGGGCGATCCGCATGCACCAGACGCTGGTCGATCGCGACGATCTTTCCGATGAGCAGCGCCAGCAAGCGCTGTCCGAACTCGGGCTCGACTTTCTCAAGGCTGGCCTGCTGGATCGCGCCGAGGCGGTTTTCGTCAAATTGCGCGATACACGCCTCAACGATTTCGCGCTCAAGAACCTGCTCGACATCTACCAGCAGGAAAAAGACTGGCGCAAAGCCATCGATATTGCCGAGGCGCTGCCCCACGAGGGTGTGCTTTGGGAAAAGGAAGTCTCCAATTTCCACTGCGAACTGGCCAGCGCGGATATAGCCAATTCCCGTTTCGACGATGCGCTCGTCAGCATTGGCCGGGCGCTCGAGATGAATCGCAAGTCGGTGCGCGCGAGCATGCTGTTGGGCGATCTCTATGCGGCCCGCGGTGACGATAAGGCCGCGCTGGAAGCCTGGAAGAAAGTGGAAAGCCAGAATCCGGTTTATCTTGCCCTGGTTGCAGAGCGGCTGATGGATGCATACCGGCGTCTCGGGCAGCTGGAGCAGGGTATCCAGTTGCTGCGTAGCTACCTTGAGCAGTATCCCTCACTGGATCTCCTCGACGCGTTGTTCCAGTGGGAGTTGCAGAAGGAAGGTCCGCAGGTCGCCTATCACCTGGTGCGCGACGAGTTGCGTCGGAATCCTACGCTGCTTGGTCTGGACAAGTTTCTGGAAGCGGCGTTGCTGACGGCGCCGGCCGAGCAGCGCACCGACATCGAGTTGGTGAAGGGGCTGGTTCATGGGCATACGCGTCGCGTTGCGCGCTATCGTTGCGATGCCTGCGGCTTCAAGGCACGGCAGTTTTACTGGCGTTGCCCGGCCTGCGGTGGCTGGGAAACCTACCCGCCCAAGCGCACCGAGGAATTCGATCTTTCTCCCTAGCCTTTGGATGCGGTTTTTCTTTAGCGCGGATGCCCAGTGTTGGCACGCTTATCTAGATTCATCTCGGGAATGAGAATATGAAAATCACCGTGGTCGGTACGGGTTACGTGGGGCTGGTGTCCGGTGCCTGTCTTGCTGAAATGGGCAACGATGTGCTGTGCCTGGATCTGGATCCGGAGAAGATCCGTATTCTCAACGAAGGCGGCATCCCCATCCACGAACCGGGTCTGGATCAGATCGTGTCCCGTAACGTGGCTGCCGGACGCCTGCACTTCACGACGGATGTCGAGGAGGCCGTTCAGTTCGGCACCATCCAGTTCATCGCGGTTGGCACGCCGCCCGACGAAGACGGCTCGGCCGACCTGAAATACGTGCTGTCGGCGGCGCAGGCGATCGGTCGCCACATGACCGATTACAAGGTGATCGTCGACAAGAGCACCGTGCCGGTCGGCACCGCCGACAAGGTCAAGATCGCGGTTCAGGCCGAACTCGATGCCCGCGGGGTGGCCATTCCCTATGCGGTGGTGTCCAACCCCGAGTTTCTCAAAGAAGGTGCGGCGGTGGATGACTTCATGCGTCCGGACCGCATCGTCGTCGGAGCCGAAGACGATCAGGCCATCTTTTTGATGAAGGCTTTGTACGCGCCCTTCCAGCGCAACCACGAAAAGCTCCTGATCATGGATCTGCGCAGCGCCGAACTGACGAAGTATGCGGCCAACGCGATGCTGGCCACGCGGATCAGCTTCATGAACGAACTCGCTCTGCTGGCGGAAAACCTCGGTGCGGACATCGAACTGGTGCGTCAGGGCATCGGCAGCGATCCGCGTATCGGCTACCATTTTCTGTATGCCGGCTGTGGTTATGGCGGCTCCTGCTTCCCGAAGGACGTCAAGGCGCTCATCAAAACCGGAGCCGATGCCGGGCACAAGCTGCATGTGCTCAACGCCGTCGAGGACGCCAACGATGCCCAGAAGCTCGTGCTGGTGGACAAGATCGTCGCCCGCTTCGGCGAAGACTTGAGCGGCAAGCGTTTTGCGCTGTGGGGCTTGGCTTTCAAGCCGAATACCGACGACATGCGCGACGCCCCGAGTCGCGTGATCATCGCCGAACTCTTCAAGCGCGGCGCGACGGTGACGGCCTACGATCCGGTGGCCATGACGGAAAGTCGTCGTATCTTCGGCAACGAACCCCGTCTCGTTTACGCCGAACGCCCGATGCAGGCTCTCGACAATGCCGACGCACTCGTGATCGTGACCGAGTGGAAGGAATTCCGCAGTCCCGATTTCGATGTGATCAAGGCGAAGTTGAAGAGTCCGGTCATTTTCGACGGTCGCAACATTTTCGACCCGGTCTTGCCGCGTAAGGCCGGTCTGACCTACCTGAGCATCGGCCGGCCCTGATGACGGGTGCGGCGCGATAGGTTTCGGGGGCTTCCGGCGGAAGCCCCTTTTCGCTCCGGGGCAATATTCGCCTTGTGAGGTTGGCTTCGCGGATCAGTGCCGGTCGGTATGATCGAGTAAAACCTCCTCAACCGGATTTTCCGATTGGATCGAACGATGGAATTCAAAACTCTCGAAGACTATGTGGGCCAAACCCCTCTGGTCCGGCTCAAGCGCATCGGCGCCGGTCGCAACAACGTCATTCTCGCCAAGCTCGAAGGCAACAATCCGGCCGGTTCGGTCAAAGATCGCCCCGCGCTGTCGATGATCCTGCGGGCCGAGGCTCGCGGTGAAATCAGCCCCGGCCAGACGCTCATCGAGGCGACCAGCGGAAACACCGGCATCGCCCTTGCAATGGCTGCCGCCATCCGCGGCTACGCCATGATTCTCGTGATGCCCGAAAACCAGAGTGTCGAGCGTCGCCAGAGCATGCGTGCCTTCGGTGCGGAACTGGTGCTGACGCCGAAAGAGGGGGGCATGGAACTGGCCCGCGACGTGGCCGAGCGCATGCGCGACGAAGGGCGCGGCGTCATCCTCGACCAGTTTGCCAACCCCGACAATCCCCAGGCTCACGTCGATGGTACCGGCCCGGAGATCTGGGAGCAGACTGGCGGCACCGTGACCCACTTCGTAAGCAGCATGGGCACAACCGGGACGATCATGGGCGTGTCCACCTATCTGAAGGAAAAAAATCCGGGTGTTTGCGTCGTCGGCTGCCAGCCGATGGAGGGCGCACAGATTCCCGGCATCCGTAAATGGCCCGAGGCCTATCTGCCGCGCATCTACGACAAGACCCGTGTCGACCGGCTCGAATACGTCTCCCAGGCGGATGCCGAGGAGATGACCCGGCGTCTGGCGCGGGAAGAGGGCATCTTTGCCGGGATATCCTCCGGTGGCGCGATGTGCGTGGCCTTGCGCCTGGCCGAGCAGCTCGAGAATGCGGTGATCGTTTCGATTGTCTGCGATCGGGGCGACCGTTATCTGTCCACCGGTGTTTTTCCGGGCTGATGGTCAAAATGGCTACCACGCTCGTTTTCGATATCGAGACGATTCCCGACGTGGACGGGATTCGCAGGCTGAATGGCCTGCCTGACGAACTCGGTCCAGAAGAGGTAGCCGAGTTTGCATTCCAGCAGCGACGTGCCGCCAACGGAACCGATTTTCTGCCCCATCACCTGCAGCGGATTGTGACGATTTCCTGTGTGCTGCGCGATGCCAGCCACTTTCGTGTGTTCTCGCTGTCCGAGCCGGACTGCACCGAAGGAGAGATCGTTCAGCGTTTTTTCGATGGCGTGGAGAAATTCACGCCCCAGCTGGTGTCATGGAACGGCGGCGGTTTCGATCTGCCGGTGCTGCACTACCGGGGCATGCTTCATGGAGTTTGTGCCTCGCGCTATTGGGATTTGGGCGATGGGGATTACAACGATTCCCGTGATTTCAAATGGAACAACTACATCGGGCGCTACCATACCCGCCACCTTGACCTGATGGATCTGTTGGCGCTCTATCAGCCGCGGGCCAATGCACCGCTCGACGACCTCGCCAAGCTGATGGGTTTTCCCGGCAAGCTTGGCATGGACGGTTCCGCCGTCTGGAAGGGCTACTGCGAGGGACGTATCGCAGAAATCCGCGATTACTGCGAAACGGATGTCGTGAACACTTATCTGGTGTTCCTGCGCTTCCAGCTGATGCGAGGCGCACTGGATCGGGCACAATACGAAGCCGAACTGCTTTTCGTCCGGGAAGCCCTTGGTCGTATCGGCGCCGCTCACTGGGAGCGTTTTCTTGCAGCATGGCCCGTTGCGGTTTCGGACGAAGAAAATAAAAGTAGTTGTTGACAGAATCTCAGGCTCGTCTATAATGCGGGCTTCTTAGGCGCGTAGCTCAGCTGGTTAGAGCACCACCTTGACATGGTGGGGGTCGTTGGTTCGAGTCCAATCGCGCCTACCACATACCTAAGAAGGAAAACGATGTCTCGAACTTGCAGCATCAACGACCAAGCAACAACGAGTCTGCTGTAAGGCGTTTTCCAGAAAAAAGAAAAGTGCGGCTCGTCCGCACTTTTTTTTTGCCCAGATTTTTCAGTAAGCGAGCCATCATGCCCAATATCACCTTGCCCGACGGTTCTGTGCGCAGTTTCGAGCAGCCCGTGACGATTGCCCAGGTTGCCGCATCCATCGGCGCCGGTCTGGCCCGTGCCGCGCTGGCCGGCAGGGTCGAAGGCCGGCTCGTCGATACGTCCTTCCTGCTTGAAAACGATACTGCGCTGGCGATCGTGACCGACAAGGATGCCGACGGACTCGAAGTCATCCGACATTCCACGGCTCACCTGCTTGCGTATGCGGTAAAGGAGCTTTTCCCGGATGCTCAGGTGACGATCGGTCCGGTGATCGAGAACGGCTTCTATTACGACTTCTCTTATAAGCGCCCGTTTACGCCGGAAGATCTGCAGAAAATCGAAGTCCGCATGACCGAGCTGGCCAAGCGCGACTTGCCCGTCGAACGTAGTGTGCTGCCGCGGGATGAGGCGGTGGCCTTTTTCAAGTCCATCGGCGAGCACTACAAGGCTGAAATCATCGCCTCGATTCCTCAGGATCAGGATGTGTCGCTGTATCGCGAAGGCGATTTCGTCGATTTGTGCCGCGGGCCGCACGTCCCATCCACCGGCAAGCTGAAGGTTTTTAAGCTGATGAAGGTCGCCGGCGCCTATTGGCGGGGCGATTCGAAGAACGAGATGCTTCAGCGCATCTATGGCACGGCCTGGGCAAAGAAAGAGGATCAGGAAGCCTATCTGCACATGCTGGAGGAAGCCGAAAAGCGCGACCACCGCCGCCTCGGCAAGCAGCTCGATCTCTTTCATCTTCAGGAAGAGGCGCCGGGCATGGTGTTCTGGCACCCGAACGGCTGGACGCTCTGGCAGCAGATCGAGCAATACATGCGCCGCGTTCTGACGGAGGCCGGTTACCAGGAAGTCAAAACGCCGCTGGTGATGGACCGCCAGCTCTGGGAGCGCTCGGGTCACTGGGACAACTACCGCGACAACATGTTCACCACTGAGTCGGAGAAGCGCGATTACGCGATCAAACCGATGAACTGTCCGGGGCACGTTCAGATCTACAACCACGGCCTGCATTCCTATCGGGATCTGCCGCTGCGTCTGGCCGAGTTTGGTTCCTGTCACCGCAACGAGCCTTCCGGTGCCCTGCACGGCCTGATGCGGGTGCGTGGTTTTGTGCAGGACGATGCGCACATTTTCTGTACCGAAGAGCAGATCGTTGCCGAGGTTACGGCTTTCAATGAGCTGCTTTCCCGGGTCTATCGTGATTTCGGTTTTACCGATGTGGCGGTCAAGCTGTCGTTGCGTCCGGAGAAGCGTGCGGGTAGCGACGAAGTCTGGGATAAGGCCGAAGCCGGCTTGCGCGAGGCGTTGACCGCGTCCGGCCACAGGTGGGACGAGCTGCCGGGCGAGGGTGCGTTCTATGGTCCGAAGATCGAATACCACGTCAAGGATGCGCTGGGCCGTTCGTGGCAGTGCGGTACCATGCAGTTGGATTTCGTATTGCCCGAGCGGCTCGATGCGGAATATGTGGCCGAAGACAACTCCCGCCGCCGCCCGGTCATGTTGCATCGCGCGATCCTCGGCTCGCTGGAGCGCTTTATCGGCATTCTCATCGAAAACCACGCTGGGGCATTGCCGTTGTGGCTGTCTCCAGTGCAGGCGGTGGTGCTGAATATCTCGGAAGCTCAGGCCGATTACGTTGCGGAAGTTGTCAAAACGCTGCGATCGCGCGGCTTCCGCGTCGAGGCCGATTTGCGCAACGAGAAAATTACTTATAAAATACGCGAACATAGCGTACGAAAGCTGCCTTACCTGCTGGTTGTCGGCGACAAGGAAAAGGCAGCGGAAGTTGTGGCCGTGCGCGCCCGGGGTAATCAAGACCTCGGCCAAATGTCCCTCGATACGATTGTCGAGCGTTGGCAACGTGAAGTTTCGACGTTCGCCGGCACGGCCTAATATTTTTTCAACTCTTGGAGAATTGAACCATCGCTCAGGATAAAAAACTGCGCATTAACGGCGAAATCAGTGTGCCAGAAGTGCGTTTGACGGGTGAGGACGGTGAGCAGATCGGCATCGTCACTTTGCGTGCTGCGCTGGAAGCGGCGGAAGAAGCGGGTTGTGATCTGGTAGAGATCGCACCGATGGCGAAGCCGCCGGTTTGCCGCCTGATGGACTTCGGCAAATATAAGTACGAAGAAGCCAAGCGGGCCCACGAAGCCAAGCAGAAACAGAAGCAGATTCAGGTCAAGGAAGTGAAGCTCCGCCCGGGTACGGACGAGAACGACTACCAGATCAAGCTGCGCAATCTCATCAAGTTCCTGACCGAAGGCGACAAGGCCAAGGTTACCCTCCGATTCCGTGGCCGTGAAATGGCTCACCAGGAGTTCGGCATGCGCCAGCTCGAGCGCGTCAAGGCCGACCTGGAAGAAATCGGTCAGGTCGAGCAGATGCCGAAGATGGAAGGGCGCCAGATGATCATGGTCATCGCGCCGAAAAAGAAGCACTAAGGATTCCCGGTGCCGAAGGGTGCCGGAATACGGCGGGCAGGATAGTCCGCCGGAAACAAGTGGTGACGGGTTGTTGAAGCGTTTCCGGAAGTCGGAAGCCACCCGGGGCCATGTCATAAGCTGGAGTACTTCATGCCCAAGATGAAGACGAAGAGCGGGGCCGCCAAGCGGTTCAAGATCCGCTCTAGCGGTAGCATCAAGCGTTCGCAGGCGTTCAAGCGCCACATCCTGACCAAGAAGACGACCAAGAGCAAGCGCCAGCTGCGCGGCATGACTGCCGTGCATGCTTCGGACGAAAAGTCCATCCGCGCCATGATGCCTTACGCCTGATTAGGAGAACGCAATGCCCAGAGTTAAGCGCGGTGTAACCGCACGTGCCCGTCACAAGAAAGTCCTCGATCAAGCCAAGGGCTATCGTGGTCGTCGTAAAAACGTATATCGGATCGCCAAACAGGCGGTGATGAAGGCCGGGCAATATGCCTATCGTGACCGTCGTCAACGCAAACGCCAGTTCCGTGCCCTGTGGATCGCCCGTATCAACGCCGCTGCGCGTGAAGTCGGTCTGACCTACAGCCGCTTCATGAACGGCCTGAAGAAGGCTTCCATCGAAGTGGATCGCAAGGTTTTGGCCGATCTGGCCGTATTCGACAAGCCCGCTTTTGCGGCGCTCGCCGAACAAGCCAAGGCCCAGCTCGCTGCATAAATATATGCAGCACGAAAAAAGGAGGCCTAGCCTCCTTTTTTTTGTCCTGAACCCGGGATAAGACTTTTAAAAATGGATCAACTCGATCAACTCGTCGTGGACGCAGGTGCTGCGTTTGCCGAAGCTGCGGACGGTGCCACCCTTGAAGCCGTCAAGGCACGTTATTTCGGCAAGGGCGGTTCTATCACCGAATTGCTGAAGGGGCTTGGCAAACTCGATCCCGATGCCCGCAAAACGGCTGGGGCGGAGATCAACAAAGCCAAGACGGCCATCGAGGCGTTGCTGAGCGCTCGTCGCGATGCGCTGCAACAGGCGGCACTCGAAGCCCAGTTGGCCGCCGAGGCGCTGGATGTGACGCTGCCTGGTCGCGGGACCGGTATCGGTGGATTGCATCCAGTGGTCCGCACGCTGGAGCGCGTCGAACAACTGTTCCGCTCCATCGGCTTCGATGTGGCCGAAGGGCCTGAGATCGAGACCGATTTCTACAATTTCACGGCATTGAACACGCCGGCCAATCACCCGGCCCGTTCGATGCACGATACGTTCTATCTGGAAAACGGTGACGGTGTGATGCTCCGCACCCATACCAGCCCGGTCCAGATCCGTGCCATGCAGGCCCACGTGGCGGCCCATAAGGATCGCGAGACGATGCCGGAGCTGCGCGTGATTGCGCCGGGCCGCGTTTACCGCGTGGACTCCGACGCAACCCATTCGCCCATGTTCCATCAGATCGAAGGCGTGTGGGTCGGCGAGTCGGTGAGCTTTGCCGATCTGAAGGGGGTGGTTGCCGACTTTCTGCGCAACTTCTTCGAGAGCGACGATCTGCAGGTGCGTTTCCGGCCGTCCTTTTTCCCGTTCACCGAGCCGTCCGCCGAAATCGACGTGGCCTTCATGAGCGGCGCCCTCAAGGGTCGTTGGCTGGAGATCGCCGGTTGCGGAATGATGCATCCCAACGTGTTGCGCTACGGTGGCATCGATCCCGAGCGCTACACCGGTTTTGCTTTCGGCATGGGGCCGGATCGGCTGACCATGCTGCGATATGGCGTGAACGACCTGCGCCTGTTCTTCGAAGGCGATCTTCGTTTCCTCGGTCAATTCAGGTAAGCCATGCAATTCTCAGAACTCTGGTTGCGCAGTTTCGTCAGTCCGGCCCTCGATTCGGACGCGCTGGGGCATTTGCTCACCATGGCGGGGCTGGAAGTGGAAGAGCAGGGCGGTGTCGCCGCCGTGTTTTCCAAGGTTGTCGTCGCGCAGATCGTCGAGGCCGAAAAGCATCCGAACGCCGACAAGCTGCGGGTCTGCAAGGTCGATGCCGGTCAGGGCGAACTGCTGCAGATCGTTTGCGGTGCGCCCAACGCGGCCGCCGGTATCCGGATTCCGTGCGCCCTTGTCGGCGCCGATCTGGCCGGCTTCGGCATCAAGGCCGCCAAGCTGCGCGGTGTCGAGTCCTTCGGTATGTTGTGCTCGGCCAAGGAGCTCGGCATTTCCGACGAGAGCAGCGGTTTGCTGGTGTTGCCGGAAGATGCGCCGATCGGTACTGATATCCGCGAATACCTCAAGCTCGACGACACCCTATTCACCATCAAACTGACGCCGAACCGCGCCGATTGCCTGAGTCTCTCGGGCATCGCCCGTGAAGTGGCCGCCTTGACGGGCAGTCCGCTGAGCCTGCCGGTCTGCGAGGCGGTGGCGGCGACCCACGGCGAGACGCGCGCGGTCGTCCTCGATGCGCCCGCCGCCTGTCCGCGTTACAGCGGTCGCATCGTCCGCGGTGTGAACGCCAAGGCGCCGACGCCCGACTGGATGCAACAGCGCCTTGTGCGTAGCGGAATCCGCTCGATCAGCGCGCTGGTGGACGTGACCAACTACGTCATGCTCGAACTCGGTCAGCCGCTGCACGCCTTCGATAACGCCAAACTGAACGGCGCAATCCATGTGCGTCTGCCGAAGGACGGCGAACAGGTGCTGCTCCTTAACGGCCAGACCATCACGCCGGCCGCCGACACCCTGTTGATCGCCGACGAATCCCGAGCCCTGGCGTTGGCCGGTGTGATGGGGGGCGAAGATAGCGGAATCACGCTCGAGACCACCGACCTGTTCCTCGAAAGCGCCTTTTTCGCGCCCGAGGCCATCGCCGGTCGTGCCCGCACCTACGGTTTTTCTTCTGATGCGTCCTACCGCTTCGAGCGCGGGGTGGACTTCGAACTGGCCGGGAAGGCGATGGAGCGCGCCACGCGTCTCATTCTCGACATCTGCGGCGGCGAGGCCGGTCCAGTACAGGAAGCGCTGGTGGCCGACAAGCTGCCGGCGCGTGCGCCGATCCGCCTGCGCGCGGCGCGTGTGCGTCGGGTGCTGGGCATTGCGCTGACTGCCGATACCGTTGCCGAAATGTTCCAGCGCCTCGGTCTGGTCGTGGTTCGCGATGGCGACGACTTTGTCGTCACCCCGCCGTCCTATCGTTTCGACCTCGAGATCGAAGAAGATCTGATCGAGGAAATTGCCCGCCTCTACGGCTACGACAATATTCCGGTGGTGGCGCCCCGCGGTCCGATCACGATGTTGCCGCGGCCCGAAGCCCGGCGCGACACGATGTCTATCCGCCGTCTGGTGGCCAGCCGCGAGTATCAGGAAGTCATCAATTTCGCCTTCGTCGAGGAAGCCTGGGAGAAGGATTTCTGTGCCAACCTCGATCCGGTGCGCCTCGCCAATCCGATCGCCAGCCAGATGAGCGTGATGCGCTCCAGCCTGATCGGGGGACTGGTGGCCAACCTCGTCACCAACCGCAAGCGCCAGACCAACCGCGTGCGGGTCTTCGAGATCGGCCGTTGCTTCAGCCGCGATGCGGCCGGCAAGCCGGTGGAGGGCTTCCATCAACCGGTACGCCTTGCCGCGTTGGCGGGCGGTTTTGCACGTCCGGAACAGTGGGGCGAAGCCAACCGCAACGTGGACTTCTTCGACCTCAAGGCCGACCTCGAAGCGCTGCTTCTGCCGCGCGTGGCCGAGTTCGAACGGGCTGCGCATCCGGCTCTGCATCCGGGCCGTTCGGCCCGCGTGCTGCTCGACGGCCGCGAGATCGGCTTCATCGGCGAACTGCATCCGGTGTGGGTGCAGCGCTACGAACTGGGCACCGCGCCGGTGGTCTTCGAAGTCGAACTCGATGCGCTGCGGGATACCGTGACGCCGGCCTATCGCGAAGTTTCCCGTTTCCCGGCGGTGACCCGCGATCTGGCCCTCGTCGTCGAGCAGGGTGTGGCGGCCGCGGGGCTGCTGAAAGGGCTGCTGGGGGTTGCGCCGACCATCGTGCAACGCATCGAGCTGTTCGACCAATATCAGGGCAAAGGTATCGAGCCGAACCGGAAAAGCCTTGCCTTCCGCGTGACGATGCAAGAAACTCAGCGGACTCTGGAAGACGCGGAAGTCGATGCTGCGATGGCCATTTTGACCGTACACGCCGAGGAATATCTCGGTGCGAAGCTTAGGGCCTGACGCATCATGACGATCACTCTGACCAAGGCGGAGCTCGCCGACATGCTTTTCGAGCAGGTGGGTCTCAACAAGCGCGAAGCCAAAGATATGGTGGAGTGCTTTTTCGAGGAAATCCGTCTGGCGCTCGAGCGTGGCGATTGTGTCAAGCTCTCCGGCTTCGGCAACTTCCAGTTGCGGGAGAAGCCCCAGCGTCCCGGTCGAAATCCCAAGACCGGCGAGGAAATTCCGATTACGGCCCGGCGGGTGGTGACCTTTCACGCCAGCCAGAAGCTCAAGGCCAATGTGGAGCAATTGAGTGATGTCCCCAAGTGATGTCCCGGCAGCCGTCGAGCTGCCGCCGATTCCCGCCAAACGCTATTTCACCATCGGTGAAGTAAGCGATCTGTGCGGGGTCAAACCCCATGTGCTGCGATACTGGGAGCAGGAATTCACCCAGTTGCGGCCAGTCAAGCGCGGTGGAAACCGGCGTTATTATCAGCACCATGAGGTGCTCCTGATCCGCCGTATCCGCGAGCTGCTTTACCAGGATGGGTTTACCATTTCCGGAGCACGCAACCGTCTCGACGAGACGGCCTCGCGCAAGCGGGAGGATGCGGAGGAGGCCATCGGTTTGCGTGAGCAACTCTCCTCGCTGCGTGCTGAAATCAAGTCAATCCTGCAGGATCTGCAGGCCTGAAAGCGGCGGCGGGCCGTGCCGGCCCGTCATCCTTTTGTCACCAACAGGCGGCCTCGTCCAGGCGTCGTCTCACTCCCCCGGATTATTGCCATGACCTACTGTGTCAGCATGCTGCTCGACGCCGGTATGGTGTTCTTGTCGGACTCCCGTACCAACGCTGGCGTCGACCACATCAATACCTTCCGCAAGATGAGCATTTTTCAGCGCCCAGGCGAACGCGTGATGGTGCTGATGAGTTCCGGCAACCTGGCGATCACCCAGCAGCTCGTGTCCATGCTGCGCGAGGCGATGTCGGCTCAAGATGGGCGCGAGAACATGTGGTCGGTGCCGAACATGTTCGAGGCGGCCCGCCATGTGGGGGAAACGCTGCGCGAGGTGCATCGGCGCGATTCCGATGCGCTGCAGAACTTCGGCATCGACTTCACTGCCGCGCTGATCCTCGGTGGTCAGATCGGCCGCGAGCCGCCGCGTCTTTTCCACATTTACGCGGCCGGCAACTTCATCGAGGCGACGCCCGATACGCCGTATTTCCAGATCGGCGAGTCGAAGTACGGCAAGCCGATCATCGATCGCGTCGTGAAGCGTCACACCAGCCTGGACGAAGCCGCCAAGCTGGCGCTGATTTCGATGGATTCGACGATCCGCTCCAACCTGTCGGTGGGGGTGCCGCTGGATCTGGCGATCATCAAAACCGACGAACTCAAGGTTTCGTCGCACGTCAGCATCGACGCCAAGAACGAATATTTCACGATGATCCGGACCCGCTGGAGCGAGTCGCTCGGTCATGCCTTCGACGAGTTGCCCAACCCCGATCTGTTGGACGTGGGCGAACGTTCCTGAGGATCCGTGCCCGGGGCTTTACCAGCCCTGGGCCTGACGCCGGCCTTGTTCGCATTCGTTGCGGAACTGCAGAAACTGTTGCAGGCGCTTCATTTCAAAACGGCCGCTTTCTGCGGCTTCCCGCAGGGCGCAGCCGGGCTCTGAGTCGTGACGGCAGTTGCGGAAGCGGCAGTGCCCGCTGTAGGGCCGGAATTCCGGGAAACTCGCTTCCAGTTGTTCCGCGCTCAGATGAACCAGCCCGAAGGTCTGCATCCCCGGACTGTCGATGATGCCGCCGCCTTCGGGCAGGGGGTAAAGCCGCGCGAAGGTGGTGGTGTGTTTGCCGGTATCGAGGACTTCGGAGATCTCGCGGGTTTCAGCCCGCGCTTCGGGAATCAGCGCGTTGGTCAGCGTCGATTTGCCCATGCCGGATTGCCCCACTAGCAGGCTCGTTTCGCCGATCAGGCGTTCGCGCAGCGCATTGGCGTTATCCAGCGCCGAGAGTTCGAGGATCGGGTAGCCAAGCCGGCCAAACGTCGC
>Ga0116179_1000744_pt1 | contig 25019 bp, 25 predicted proteins | sample AD_UKC071_MetaG_FD_89751 | JGI IMG/M metagenome (GOLD analysis project Ga0116179, IMG submission 89751) | Active sludge microbial communities of municipal wastewater-treating anaerobic digesters from USA - AD_UKC071_MetaG | ecosystem: Engineered > Bioreactor > Anaerobic > Digestate | place: USA...
CTCGGGCGTTCCCCACGGGCGTGGGGATGAACCGACGCTGGGCCGCGACGGCGCCGGCTTCGTCACGCGTTCCCCACGGGCGTGGGGATGAACCGACGATGGCCGAGACGCCGCAGCACACCTACCAGCGTTCCCCACGGGCGTGGGGATGAACCGGCCGAGAGGTTCAGCCCGAACCCCGAGCAGCTGCGTTCCCCACGGGCGTGGGGATGAACCGCGCCAGTCCAGCGGGGTTTCTGGCGCCCCCTCGCGTTCCCCACGGGCGTGGGGATGAACCGTCAACCGATCGGCGCGGACAGGCGCAAAAAAAGCGTTCCCCACGGGCGTGGGGATGAACCGCAGCACGTCCAGCAGTTCCTGCGCGACGGCGTGCGTTCCCCACGGGCGTGGGGATGAACCGCTGGTGGCAGCCGTGGCCGACACCACAACATGGCGTTCCCCACGGGCGTGGGGATGAACCGGGGCGGACCGCTTCTGCGCGTCCGCCCCTCGGGCGTTCCCCACGGGCGTGGGGATGAACCGCGCCGCGACTGACCGCCAACGCTGGTCAGCCGGCGTTCCCCACGGGCGTGGGGATGAACCGCTGCTTTGCACCGCCTGTGAAGCGTAGTCGGCGCGTTCCCCACGGGCGTGGGGATGAACCGGCCATCGTCTCGGCGCAGAACACCGCCAAGCGGCGTTCCCCACGGGCGTGGGGATGAACCGGTGATGGTCACGCCGGCCACTCCGTCGCGGTCGCGTTCCCCACGGGCGTGGGGATGAACCGACGGCCTGGTCGAGTTCGGCGACTGGGAGGACGCGTTCCCCACGGGCGTGGGGATGAACCGGTGATGCCCACGGCGTCAGGCCCATTCGGTGGGCGTTCCCCACGGGCGTGGGGATGAACCGGCGCCGCCACCCGGCTGCGCGACATGGCGATCGCGTTCCCCACGGGCGTGGGGATGAACCGGCGTGGCCTTCTTTCTGCTGCAGCGGGCCGAAGCGTTCCCCACGGGCGTGGGGATGAACCGCCACGTCCATGCCGACGCTGCTGTTGCTGGCGGCGTTCCCCACGGGCGTGGGGATGAACCGACGTGCACTTCGGCCGAGGCGCTGGCGGTCATGCGTTCCCCACGGGCGTGGGGATGAACCGCCGGCGCGCCCAGGTTGAGGGGGAATGGTGCGGCGTTCCCCACGGGCGTGGGGATGAACCGGCCTATTGGGACAACCTGCTCGCCACCGCTGAGCGTTCCCCACGGGCGTGGGGATGAACCGGTGTACAGCATCGCCCGCAGCCGCGCCGGCACGCGTTCCCCACGGGCGTGGGGATGAACCGGTCGACGTAGTCGATCAGGTTGCCGGGGATGCGGCGTTCCCCACGGGCGTGGGGATGAACCGTGCTGGCTGCGTCCGAAGAGGCGGCGGGCGGTGCGTTCCCCACGGGCGTGGGGATGAACCGCCCCAGCCGGCCTCGATGCCCCAGCCGGCCTTGCGTTCCCCACGGGCGTGGGGATGAACCGCGGGAGACGTCGCGCTAATCGAGCGGCTGGCGGCGTTCCCCACGGGCGTGGGGATGAACCGGCGTGATCCCCCCTTACAGCCTGGTCAAGCCCGCGTTCCCCACGGGCGTGGGGATGAACCGACCCAGACGATCAACGGCTTGACGGTGCCCGCGCGTTCCCCACGGGCGTGGGGATGAACCGGCCGGCGAGGGCATCAAGGCCGGCGAGGGCATGCGTTCCCCACGGGCGTGGGGATGAACCGGCGTTGCGCCAGGTCAGCGTGCCGTTCATCATGCGTTCCCCACGGGCGTGGGGATGAACCGCAAGGCATGACAAACGCGGCCGCTGCGGGCCACCTTTGCCATGCCCGCACTTCGTGCGTCTGCCATCGACGGAAGTCAAACCTGCCGCGGCACCCTGAAGACCGCCGCATCATCGTAGAAGCCGCGCGCGGTGTTCGCCGTCCACCAGCCCGGCACACCCAGCACCGGCAAGGGGCAGAACGGCTTCGTGGCCCAGGCTGCCCCGTCCAGCGCCAACGGGTCGGTGGCGTCCAGCACATGCGCTGTCAGGCCCTTGCGCGGCGCGGTGGCCAGTTGCTCCAGCAGCGCGTGGCCGACGACGGTCAGCCTGGCCTGGGCCCACAACGCCCGGTGGGTCACGAACAGCGCTTGCCAGTCACGCTGGCGCAGCGCCTGCCACAGCGGCGGCGGCGCATCGAGCAGGGCGCCGTTCTCGTCGAACACGGTCAGCGCGTCGCGCATCGGGCCGCGGCGTGCGCCGATGCCGTCGCGGGCGATCTGTGCCGCCTGCAGTGCGTTCAGCCGACGCTTCAGCGCCGGCTGCGCCAGCCAGACCAGGCCGTTGAAGAAGTCGTGCGCGTTGTCGCGTGTCGGCACGCGGGCCATGCGGTGGATGAAGGCCTCGTAGGCCTCGCCTTCGGGCAGACCCGCTTGCGGTACGAAGCGCAGAGGGCCGGCGGCGAGGTGGATCGACTTGCCGCCACCCGGTCGTTGTGCGTTCAGCGCCTCGGCGACCGTCGCGCCGCCTTCCCAGGCGGCGGCCACCCGGCCCAGCGCCGGCTGCAGGTGTGCCAGCCAGGGGCCGGTCAGGTCCACCGCTTCAGTCGACCTGGCGCCAGGCCAGCGTCTCGCCGCCGCGCAGCGGCTTGAGCACGGCATCGCCGAAGGGCAGGCTCTCGGGCAGGGTGTAGGGCTGGCGCTTCAGCGTCACCGTGCCGCTGTTGCGCGGCAGGCCGTAGAACGCCGGGCCGTGGTGGCTGGCGAAGCCTTCGAGCTTGTCCAGCGCACCTGCCGCGTCGAAGGCCTCGGCATACAGCTCCAGTGCACTGAGCGCGGTGAAGCAGCCGGCGCCACAGACGCTGGCCTCCTTCATGTGGCTGGCGTGCGGCGCGCTGTCGGTGCCCAGGAAGAATCGGTCGCTGCCCGACGTGGCCGCAGCCAACAGCGCCTGGCGGTGCACCTCGCGCTTGAGCACCGGCAGGCAGTAGTAGTGCGGGCGCAGGCCGCCCATGAAGATGGCATTGCGGTTGTAGAGCAGGTGGTGGGCGGTGATGGTCGCCGCGGTGTGCGGCCCGGCCTCGGCCACGTACTGCGCCGCCTCCTTCGTCGTGATGTGCTCGAAGACGACCTTCAGTTCCGGGAAGTCGGCGCGCAGCGGGCGCATCACGCGGTCGATGAACACGGCCTCGCGGTCGAACAGGTCGATCTCGCCGTCGGTCACCTCGCCGTGCACCAGCAGCTTCAGCCCGGCCTTCTGCATCGCTTCCAGCACCTTGTAGGTCTTGCGGATGTCGGTGACGCCGGCGTCGCTGTTGGTGGTGGCGCCGGCCGGGTAGAGCTTGAGCGCCACCACGCCGGCTTCGGCCGCCCGGTCGATCTCGGCCGGCGCCAGGTTGTCGGTCAGGTACAGCGTCATCAGCGGCGTGAAGTCGACGCCGGCGGGCACGGCGGCCTGGATGCGCTCGCGGTAGGCCGCAGCCGCGGCGGCGGTGGTCACAGGCGGGCGCAGGTTGGGCATGATGATCGCGCGGGCGAACTGCCGGGCCGTGGCCGGCACCACCGCGGCCATCGGCGCGCCGTCGCGCACATGCAGGTGCCAGTCGTCGGGGCGGGTGAAGGTGAGGGTCTGGACGGGCGTGCTCATGCCCGGATTGTCCCACCCGCCCTGTGCCCGCTCAGTGCTGCAGGATCTTCGACAGGAAGTCCTTGGCGCGCGGCGAGCGCGCTTCGGGCTGCCCGAAGAACGCATCCCGGGTGCAGTCCTCGACGATCTTGCCCGCGTCCATGAAGATCACCCGGTGGCTGACCTTGCGCGCAAAGCCCATCTCGTGGGTGACGCACATCATCGTCATGCCCTCGTTGGCCAGCTGCACCATCACGTCCAGCACCTCGCCCACCATCTCGGGGTCCAGCGCCGAGGTGGGCTCGTCGAACAGCATCACGATCGGGTCCATCGACAGCGCCCGCGCAATCGCCACCCGCTGCTGCTGGCCACCCGACAGCTGGCCGGGGAACTTGTCCTTGTGCGCCATCAGGCCCACCCGGTCCAGCATCTTCAGGCCACGCTGCTTGGCCTCGTCCTTGCCGCGGCCCAGCACCTTGATCTGCGCCAGCGTCAGGTTGTCGGTCACCGTCAGGTGCGGGAACAGTTCGAAGTGCTGGAACACCATGCCCACCCGGCTGCGCAGCTTCGGCAGATTGGTCTTGGGGTCGGCGATGCTGATGCCGTCGACGACGATGTCGCCCTTCTGGAAAGGCTCCAGCGCATTGACCGTCTTGATCAGCGTGCTCTTGCCCGAGCCCGACGGGCCACACACCACCACCACTTCGCCCTTCTTGATCGAGGTGGTGCAATCGGTGAGCACCTGGAAGCTGCCGTACCATTTGCTCACGTTCTGGATGTCGATCACGCGGTGCTCCTAGCGGATGATCTGGATCTTGGCCTGCAGCCGGCGCACCAGCATCGACAGGCTGAAACAGATGACGAAATAGACGACGGCGGCGACCAGGTAGGTCTCGACCGGCCGGTTGAAGTTCTTGCCCGCCACCTCGAAGCCCTTGAGCAGGTCGTAGGCGCCGATGGCGTAGACCAGCGAGGTGTCCTGGAACAGGATGATGGTTTGCGTCAGCAGCACCGGCAGCATGTTGCGGAAGGCTTGCGGCAGCACCACCAGCTGCATGGTCTGCGCATAGGTCATGCCCACCGCATAGCCGGCGTGCACCTGACCGCGCGGCACACTTTGGATGCCGGCGCGCATGATCTCGGAGTAGTAGGCCGCCTCGAACAGCGTGAAGGTGATCACCGCCGACAGCTCCGCGCCCATCGGCCGGCCGATGAGCAACGGGATCAGCAGGAAGAACCACAGGATCACCATCACCAGCGGCACGCTGCGCATGGTGTTGACGTAGGCAGCGGCGGGCATCACTAGCCAGGCCTTGCCCGACAGGCGCATCAGCGCCAGCACAGTGCCCAGCGCAATGCCGCCGATCATCGCCACCAGCGTCAACTGCACCGAGAACACCAGGCCCTTGGCAACGAAGCTGGAGAGCACGCTCCAGCTGAGGAAGGCGAAGTCGAGATTCATCAGGCCTCCTGCCGGGCCGCCCCAACCGGGGCCTGCGCCCCCCGGAGGGGCAGTGACGCGGCACAGCCGCGGAACGTGAAGGCGCGCATCACTTTCCTCCGCCGATCATGCCGGGCACCTGCACCCGCTGCTCGATGAAATGCGCGATGCGGTTGATGGTGAAGGCCGACACGAAATACAGCACCGACACCGCCAGGTAGATCTCGATCCCGCGGGACGTCTCCTCCTGGGCCTGCATCGCGAACATGGTCAGTTCGGCGATCGACACCGCGAACGCCACCGACGAGTTCTTGATGATGTTCATGCTCTCGCTGGTCAGGGGCGGGATCACGATGCGGAAGGCCATCGGCAGCAGGACGTAGCGGTACGTCTGCGGCAGTGTCAGACCCATCGCCAGGCCGGCATAGCGTTGGCCCTTGGGCAGCGCCTGGATGCCTGCCTTGACCTGCTCGGCCACCCGCGCCGAGGTGAACAGCCCCAGCGCCAGCACCACCAGCACGAAGCTGGGCAGGCCCTTGAGCGGTGGCACCAGCGCCGGCAGCACGTGGTACCAGAGGAAGATCTGCACCAGCAGCGGAATGTTCCGGAACAGCTCGGTCCAGGCATTGCCCAGGAAGACCAAGCCCTTGACCGGCGTGGTGCGCAGCACCCCCATCACCGAGCCCACGACCAGCGCCACCAGCAGCGCCAGCAGCGCCACCGACAGCGTCCAGCCCCAGGCCGACAGCATCCATTGCAGGTAGCTGATGTCCTGGCCGCTGCCCATGCAGCCGGCGAGCACATCGCCCGTCGCAGTATCCTTGCAGAACACCTGCCAGTCCCAGTTGCTCACCCTCACCCCCGTCGTGTTGGTTGGCCGCAAAGTGAACGGGCGCGTGGTCGGTGACCAACGCGCCCGCACTCAGCTCCGAAGCACGCTCACTTCTTCGCGTAGTCTTCCATCGGCTTGTCGTTGGGATTGGCCCAGGCTTGCTTGGTGGCTTCGGACAGCGGCAGGCCGACCTTGGTGTTCGACGGCGGGATCGGCTGCATGAACCACTTGTCGTAGAGCTTGGCCAGTTCGCCGCTCTTGACCATCGCCTTGATGCTGTCGTCCACCGCCTTCTTGAAGGCCGGGTCGTCCTTGCGCAGCATGCAGGCAATCGGCTCCACCGAGAGCACCTCGCCAACGATCTTGTAATCGGCGGGGCTCTTCGACTTGGAGATGTTGCCGGCCAGGATCTGGCCATCCATCACGAACGCATCGGCCCGACCCGACTCGAGCAGCAGGAAGCTGTCGGCGTGGTCCTTGCCGAACACTTCCTTGAAGTCGATGCCGGTGGCGCGCTCATGCTTGCGCAGGGTCTGCACCGAGGTGGTGCCGGTGGTGGTGGCCACCGTCTTGCCATTGAGCTGGTTGATCGAGGTGATGCCCGAGTTCGCCTTCGTGGCCACCCGCACCTCTTCCACGTAGGTCGTCATCGCGAACGCGACGTCCTTCTGGCGCGCCGCGTTGTTGGTGGTGGACCCGCACTCGAGGTCGACCGTGCCGTTTTGCACCAGCGGGATGCGGTTCTGCGAGGTGACGACCTGGTACTTCACATCCAGCTTGGCCAGGCCCAGCTGCTTTTTCAGGTCGTCGGCGATGTGCTGCGCCATCTCGGTGTGGAAGCCGGCGTACTTGCCGTCACCCAGCGTGAACGCCAGTGCGCCTGAGGACTCGCGGGCGCCCAGGGTGATGCTGCCACTGTCCTTGATCTTCTTCAGGGTGTCGGCGTGGGCCGGCAGCGCCAACGTCGCGGCAGCCGCCGCAAGGACCAGCAGGGATGTCTTCATGGGAACTCCTGTCGCAGAAATGCAGGTAAAGCATAGATTCTAGGGATCGGCTTCAGCCCGTCACCCGGGGGTTGCCCGCGGGCGAGCGTCGCGGCAGCGGGAGGTTCAAGCAAGACCCGAACCAGGCCGGGTGGCTTCAGGCGCCCTGGCGCAGGAATTCCCACAGCGCATGCGCCGCCGGCTTGGCGTGGCGCGCGACCTCCGGGCGCTCGCGGTAGATGCGCACCTCCATCGTCAGCTCGCCCACACCGGGCGGCGCGGCGCTCACCAGGCGGCGCGCCTTCAGCTCCTTGCGCACCGAGCTGGCCGGCAGGAAGGCCAGGCCATGGCCTTCCAGTGCCATCGCCTTCAGGCCCTCGGCCATGTCGGTCTCGTAGGTCGTCTCCAAGGCCGGCGCCACCGGCAGCTGGCGGATGATCTGCTCGACCATGTGGCTCATGTAGGCGCCCGCCGCATACGCCAGCAACGGCACCGGCGCACCGCCGGCCGCCAGGAAGAACAGCGGCTGCCCGGCCGCATCGGCCTTGGCGTAGGCGGCCAGCGTCTCCTGGCCCAGCGACAGCATCTCGTAGCGGTCGGGGCTCAGCTGCAGCGGCTGCGAGGCGTGGTGGTAGGCGATCAGCAGGTCGCAGCCGCCCTCGGTCAATCGCAGCACGGCGTCGTGCACGTTCAGCGCGATCAGCCGCGTCTTGACGCTGCCGAAGCGCCCGCGCAACTCCATCAGCCAGTGCGGGAAGAAGGTGAAGGCCAGCGTGTGCGGGATGGCGAACTCGATGACGTCCTGGCCGCTGGCGCGGTGGCTGCGCATCAGGTTGCGCGCCGACTGCAACGCCACCAGGATCTCCAGCGCCTGGGCATGCAACGTTTCGCCGGCCGAGGTCAGCCGCGTGGGGTAGGACGAGCGGTCGACGAGATCGATGCCGGCCCAGGCCTCCAGCGCCTGGATGCGGCGCGAGAACGCCGGCTGCGTGACATGCCGCAACTGCGCCGAGCGGGAGAAGCTGCGCGTCTCGGCCAGGCTGACGAAGTCCTCAAGCCATTTGGTTTCCACGGCTGGCAGTTTAATAGTCCGAAATGACCCACCACTCAAGGGGCGGCGCCCCCCTAGGCCCCATTCACCCCCCTTGAACAAAGGGACGGTGGTCACAGCGTGATCAGCGACCGTTCGTTACAGTGGGCAGCACATTGCACCGGACGCACTGCGGCAGCGGTCCAAGGCGTTCACCCCAGTATCAGCAGGACAACAACATGCATTTCACCCTTCGGATCGTCGCCCTGACGGCAGCGCTGGTTGCCCCTCTGCCCGCCGCACTGGCGCGAGAGATCCCGCTGGATTTCAACGGTTTCAGCAACGTCACCGCGCCGACCGCCGTGGGCACGCTCGAGGGCCTGCAGTTCCAGGGCGCCTTCGCCTATGGCGAGGGCATGCTCGACGACGCCACCGAGCCTGGTGGCTTGGCCGACGGCAGCCGCGGCCGGGGTGGCTTCCTGCTGAACCAGAGCCGTGATGTAACGGCGGACCCGTCGAGCATCACCATCTCGCTGGCGCGCGCCACCACCACCACCCGCGGCGCGGCCTCCACCAGCACGGCCGGCACGACCGAGTTCTTCGACGCCATCGCGTTCAACCTCTTCACGCGCGGCGCCAGCAACGCCATCTACGGCACGGATGCCAACGGCACGGAGTCGCTGGTGCGCACGTTCACCGGCGGCGGTGGCTTCTGGACCACGACGCCCATCGTGATCGACATCGACAACGCCGAGCGTTTCGTCTCGCTGCGCTTCTCCGCAGGTGGTGCCGCCTTCGCACTCGACGACATGCTCGTGACGCTGGCCACCGCCACCGTCCCGGGCGGCACCGTGCCCGAGCCCGCCAGCTACGGCCTGGTCGGCCTGGCCCTGCTGGCGGCCGGCACGGCCACGCGCCGCAACAAGGCCCGCGGCTGATCCGTCCGGCCTGGGTGCCACGCTTCAAAGGCCCGCCTCGGCGGGCCTTTTTGCTGCCTGGCTGCGGCTTCAGTTCGCGGCACCGCCCTCGCCGGCCGCCTGCTGCAGCCGCCACATCTGCGCATAGCGCCCGTCGAGCGCCAGCAGGTCGGCATGCGTGCCCTGCTCGACCACCCGCCCGCCGTCGAGCACGACGATGCAGTGCGCATCGGCCACGGTGGACAGGCGGTGCGCGATGACCAGGGCCGTCTTGCCTTGGGCCGCGCTCTTCAGCTCGGCCTGGATGGCCCGCTCGTTGGCCGAGTCCAGCGCCGAGGTGGCCTCGTCGAAGATCAGGATCGGCGGGTTCTTCAACAGGGTGCGGGCGATGGCCACGCGCTGCTTCTCGCCGCCTGAGAGCTTCAGGCCGCGCTCGCCAACCATCGTGGCATAGCCCTTGGGCGTGCTGGCGATGAAGTCGTGGATGTGGGCCGCTCGTGCCGCGCCTTCCACCTCGTCTGTCGTGGCACCGGCGCGGCCGTAGCCGATGTTGTAGCCCACGGTGTCGTTGAACAGCACCGTGTCCTGCGGCACGATGCCGATCGCCTGGCGCAGGCTGGCCTGCTGCACGCCGCGGATGTCCTGGCCGTCGATGGTGATGCGCCCGCCACTCACGTCGTAGAAGCGGTACAGCAGGCGCGCCAGCGTGCTCTTGCCGGCGCCTGACGAGCCAACCACCGCCACCGTCTGGCCGGCCGGGATCTCGAAGCTGATGCCGTGCAGGATGGGCCGGCTCGCCTCGTAGCTGAAGCGCACGTCCTCGAAGCGCACCACGCCCTGCGTCACCTGCAGCGCCGGCGCGCCGGGCGCATCGGCCACCTCGCGTTCGCGCTCCAGCAGGCCGAACATGCGGTCCAGGTCGGTCAGGCTCTGCTTGACCTCGCGGTACAGCACACCCAGGAAGTTCAGCGGAATGTAGAGCTGGATCAGGAAGGCGTTGATCATCACCAGGTCGCCCAGCGTCAGGCGCCCATCGACCACGCCCTGCGTGGCGCGCCACAGCATCGCCACCAGGCTCAGCGCGATGATCAGCTGCTGGCCGGTGTTGAGCATCGACAGCGTGGTCTGGCTGCGCACCTGGGCGCGGCGGAAGCGCTCCAGCCCCTGCTCGTAGCGCTGCGCCTCGAAGGCCTCGTTGTTGAAGTACTTGACCGTCTCGTAGTTCAGCAGCGCATCGATGGCCCGCGTGTTGGCACTGGAGTCCAGCTCGTTCATCTCGCGCCGGAACTTGCTGCGCCACTCGGTGATGCTGACGGTGAACACCACGTAGACCGCCAGCGCCGTCAGCGTGATCCAGACGTAGCCCATGTCGAAGCGCCAGCCCAGCACGCCCAGCACCAGGGCCACCTCCACCAGCGTGGGCACGATGGTGTAGAGCGAATAGCTCACCAGGTTCTGCAGCGCCCGCGTGCCGCGCTCGATGTCGCGCGACAGGCCGCCGGTCTGGCGCTCCAGGTGGAAGCGCAGGCTCAACGCATGCAGGTGGCCGAAGACTTCCAGCGCGATCTGCTTGCTGGCGCCGAAGCTGACCTTGGCGAAGACCAGTTCCCGCAGCTCGGTGAACAGGCTGGTCGACAGCCGCAGCCCGGCGTAGGCCAGCAGCAGGCCGATGGGCACCACCAGCACGGCGCGCACGTCGCCAGGCTTCAGGTCCAGCGCGTCGACCAGGTGCTTGAGCAGGATCGGCACGCTGACATTGGCCCCCTTGGCCGCCAGCAGGAAGACCAGGGCCAGCGCCACCCGCCAGCGGTACTGCCACAGATAGGGCAGCAGCTTGCGCAGCGTCTGCCAGTCGGAGCGGGGCTCGCCCGCCGCAGCGGGCAGGGGCAGGGCAACAGCGGGGGCGGAACGGCGCATGGGCAGGGGGCAATCGAAGACCGGCCGCATGGAAGAATGCCCGACCGCCAACTGCACACAGGTGATGCCGATGCCCGATCCCACAAGCCCCCGGCAGCCGCTGACAGGGCCCGTCAGTTTGCCCGATGGCAGCGAGCTGGTGCTGCGGGTGATGCCGCTGCCGGCCGACGTCAATGGCAACGGCGACATCTTCGGCGGCTGGCTGATGGCCCAGGTCGACCTGGCCGGCGCGGTGTTGCCGTCGCGCGTGGCCAAGGGCCGGCTGGCGACCGTGGCAGTCAACCAGTTCGTCTTCAAGCAGCCGGTGTCGGTGGGCGACCTGGTGAGCTTCTACGCCCGCATCGTGCGCGTGGGCAACACCTCGATCACCGTGCACGTGGACGTGTACGCCGAGCGCAACCCGGCCAACCTGCAGGTGGTCAAGGTGACCGAGGCCAACCTCACCTACGTGGCGATCGACGCCGAGGGCAAGCCGCGGCCGGTGCCCAGGGATTGAGGCTCGGACGCTTCCTGCCTGGCACTCACCGACTGCCGGCGATCGGGTGCCGCGCCCGCGTCGTGCCGCCGCCGCCAGCGACGGCGATCCCCTATTGAACGGCCCTGCTTGCACGCCTGGTGCAGCGTATGGCCGTCAGCCCGCTGCCGCAGCCACGGCAGCAGGTCACGTGGACGGGATTACTTGCCGTCGCGGTCGGAGTCGCCAGGGATGGCGCGCTCCACCGTGTCGCTGGCGCGCTGCCAGGCGTCGCGGGTGGCGTGCTTGGCATGCTCCCACTGCAGGCGGGAATTGCCCTTCACGGTGTCCCAGCCGCGCGACAGTTCGCCCTCGATCTCGTCGATTCCGCGGTCAGGGTAGCGGCTGTAGCTGTCCACACCATAGCGGTAGGCCGGGCCGTAGTCGTCGTAGGTCTTGGTCGTGTCGACGTACGGGCGGGCGCTGAAGTTGTCGCGCCAGTACGCGTCCTCGTGGGCAGGGTCCAGCGCATGTCCGGCGCGGTTGCCCGCCACGGCGCCGGCAACTGCGCCGACGACGGCGCCGATCACGGCACCGGCAGGCCCGGTCAGGCCGCCGACCGCTGCACCGGCAGCGGCGCTGCCCAGCAGGCCGCCAGCCACCCCGCCGGCCACGGCGCCGGCGCCGGTGGCCACGGGGTGCTCGCTCACTTCCTTCTTCACCGCGTCGCGTTCGATGTAGGTCTGGTTGCTCATGTCGATCTCCTTGGACTGGTTCCAGAAACGGGCGCCGCCCTTCGCGACGACCTGGAGACAGCGTAGGCAACGGCAGGTCTGCCGCGGGTAGGCGCACGCGAGCCATGCCGGCGGGGCGGCACCCCGACATGTTGTAGGTCAACGCTCACCCGATGCCGCTGCACCGGCGTGGCCGGCAGGAAACCAGCGAGCGACGCCGGATCAGAACCTCGAGAAATCCGGCTTGCGCTTCTGGAAGAAGGCCTGGAAGGCCTCCTGCGCCTCGGGGCTGCGCAGGCGCTGGCCGAACAGTGCGCCTTCGGCGGCCATCACCTCCCGGATGCGCGCCCGCTGCGGTGCCCGCATCAGCCGCTTGGTGTCGGCCACGGCGCCGGGCGCCAGCGCGTTGAAGCGCTCGGCCATGCGGCGGGCGTGGTTGACCACCTCGCCGGCCGGCAGCACCGCGTTGGCGATGCCGCAGTCGACCGCGTCGCTGCCGGTGAACGGCTCGCCGAGCATCAGCTTCTCGGCCGCCTGCACATGGCCCATCAGCGCCGGCAGCACCAGGCTGCTGGCGTATTCAGGCACCAGGCCCAGGCTGACGAAGGGCATCGCCAGCCGCGCCTCGTCGGACACGTAGACCAGGTCGCAGTGCAGCAGCAGCGTGGTGCCGATGCCCACGGCCGCGCCGGTGACTGCGGCCACCACCGGCTTGTCGCAGTCGAGCAGCGCGCGCATGAAGCGCGCGACCGGCGTGTCCTCCCCTTGCGGTGGACGCTGCATGAAGTCGTCGATGTCATTGCCCGAGGTGAAGATGCCCGGCTGGCCGGTCAGCAGCACGCTGCGCACACCCGCGTCGGTGTTGGCGCCCTCCAGCGCCTCGGCCATCGCGGTGTACATCGCCTGCGTCAGGGCATTCTTCTTTTCGGGGCGGGCGATCTCGATCGTCAGCACCTTGTTCAGGGTGGCGGTGCGGATGGTCATGCGGGTCTCCTGTTGGTCGGCAGGCGCGAGTGTCACACCCGCTCGAAGATGCCGGCCGCGCCCTGGCCGGTGCCGACGCACATCGTCACCATGCCGTACTTGAGATTCCGGCGGCGCAGCGCATGCACCACGGTCGCAGCGCGGATCGCGCCGGTGGCGCCCAGGGGATGGCCCAGCGCGATGGCGCCGCCCATCGGGTTGACCTTGGCCGGGTCCAGCTTCAGGTCACGAATCACCGCCAGCGACTGCGCGGCAAAGGCCTCGTTCAGCTCGATCCAGCCGATGTCGTCGGCCGACAGCCCGGCATAGCCCAGGGCCGCCGGAATCGCCGCGATCGGGCCGATGCCCATGATCTCGGGCGGCACGCCGCGGCTGGCGAAGCTGACGAAGCGCGCCAACGGCTTCAGGTCGAACTGCTTGACGGCCTTCTCGCTGGCCAGGATCAGCGCGCCGGCACCGTCACTGGTCTGGCTGGAGTTGCCGGCCGTCACGCTGCCCTTGGCGGCGAACACGGGCTTCAGCTTCGCCAGCCCTTCCAGGCTGGTGTCGGGCCGTGCGCCCTCGTCCAGGTTCACGCTGCGGGTCTTCAGGCTCACCTCGCCGGTGGCCAGGTTCGGCACCCGGGTGATGACATCGACCGGGCAGATCTCGTCGGCGAACTCGCCCGCTGCCTGCGCCGCCAGCGCCTTCTGGTGCGAGGCCAGCGCAAAGGCATCCTGGTCCTCGCGGCTGACCTTCCACTGCTGCGCCACCTTCTCGGCGGTCAGGCCCATGCCGTAGGCGATGCCGATGTTCTCGTTCCTCGCGAAGACTTCCGGGTTGAAGGCCGGCTTGTTGCCGCCCATCGGCACCAGGCTCATGCTCTCGGCGCCGCCGGCGATCATCACGTCGGCCTCACCGGTGCGGATGCGGTCGGCCGCCATCTGGATCGCCGTCAGCCCCGACGCGCAGAAGCGGTTGACGGTGACGCCGCCCACGCCGTGCGGCAGGCCAGCCAGCGCCACCGCGATGCGGGCCATGTTCATGCCCTGCTCGCCCTCGGGGAAGCTGCAGCCGATCACCGCGTCCTCGATGGCCTTGGGGTCCAGCGTCGGCACCTGCGCCAGCGCGGCGCGCAGCGCGGTGACCAGCAGGTCGTCCGAGCGGGTGGTCTTGAAGTAGCCGCGGCCCGAGCGGCCGATCGGCGTGCGGCTGGCCGCAACGATGTAGGCGTCCTGCACTTGCTTGCTCATGTCGATGCTCCGCGAAATCAGTTGCGAACCGGCTTGCCGGTCTGAAGAAGGCCCATCACACGCTCTTGCGTCTTCGGATGTTCCAGCAGGCTGCAGAAGTGCTTGCGCTCCAGCGCCATCAGGTAGGTCTCGTCGATGGGCGTGCCGGCATCGACGTCACCACCGGTCACCACGTCGGCGATCAGGCTGGCGATGTGGAAGTCGTGTGCGCTGACGAAGCCGCCGTCGCGCATGCCCACCAACTGGGCCTGGATCGTCGCCTTGGCGGTGCGGCCGGCGGCGGCAAAGGTCGTTGGCAGCGGCGCACGCCAGTTCGACGCGGCCATGGCCTTCACCTGTTCGATGGCGACGAACAGCAGCTCGTCGCGGTGGGCCACGATCACGTCGTCGGCCAGCAGGTAGCCCAGGCGCCGGCTCTCGTGCGCGCTGGTGCCCACGGTGGCGGTGGCCGCGGCCTGGAAGCCGTCCTTCAGGAAGGGCAGCAGGTCGGTCGACCCGATCGCCGCCGCCTGCTCGGCGGCACGCCGGGCGATGTAGGTCAGGCCGCCACCCGCCGGCAGCAGGCCCACGCCGATCTCGACCAGGCCGACGTAACTCTCGATGTGGGCGACGCGTTTCGCGCAGGCGACGGCGATCTCGCAGCCGCCGCCCAGGGCCAGGCCGCGCAGCGCGGCCACGGTGGGCACGCCGGCATAGCGCACCCGCAGCAGCGCGTCCTGCAGCTTCTTGACCTCGGGGGCGATGCCCTTGGCGCCGGACTTCATGAACACCGGCAGCATGGCTTCGAGGTTGGCGCCGGCCGAGAACGGCTCGTCGGGCGACCAGACCACCAGGCCGTCGTACCGGCTTTCAGCCAGCTCCACACCCTTCAGCAGCCCCTCGACCGTGCCCGGGCCGATGGTGTGCATCTTGCCGGTCAGCGTCAGCACCAGCACCTGGCCGTCGGGCGACCAGAGGCGGCTTTCGTCGTTCCTGAACAGCTCGGTGCCCAGCGCGGCGCTGCCCTCGCCCAGCAAGCGCTCCGGGAACAGCTGGCGCTGGTAGACCGGCAGCGCCGGGCGCGGCAGACAGCGGCCCTGCGACGCGCTCCACGAGCCTTCCGGCGTGTGCACGCCGGTGCGTCCGTCGAACACCCAGGCCGGCAGCGGCGCGCTGCTCAGCGCCTTGCCGGCGTCGATGTCGGCCTTCACCCACTCGGCCACCTGCTGCCAGCCGGCGTCCTGCCACAGTTCGAACGGGCCCTGCTTCATGCCGAAGCCCCAGCGCATCGCCAGGTCCACCTCGCGCGCGCTGTCGGCGATGTCGGCCAGGTGCACCGCGACGTAGTGGAAGGCGTTGCGCTGGATCGCCCACAGGAACTGCGCCTGCGGGTGCGTCGATTCGCGCAGCAGCTTCAGCCGCTCGGCCGCGGGCTTCTTCAGGATGCGGTCGACCAGCGGATCGGCCTTCTTGCCCGCCGCCACGTAAGCGCCGGTGGCCGCGTCGAAGCGCTGCACGTCCTTGCCCACCTTCTTGTAGAAGCCGGCGCCGGTCTTCTGACCCAGCGCGCCGGCGGCGATCAACGTCTGCACCGCGGCAGGCGTGGCGTAGCTGGCGTAGAAGGGATCGGCCTGCAGGTTGTCCTGCATGGTCTTCATCACATGGGCCATCGTGTCGATGCCCACCACGTCGGCGGTGCGGAAGGTGCCGCTTGAGGCACGGCCCAGCTTCTTGCCGGTCAGGTCGTCGACCACGTCGTAGCTCAGGCCGGCCTTCTCCGCCTCGGCGATGGTCGCCAGCATGCCGGCGATGCCGACGCGGTTGGCCACGAAGTTCGGCGTGTCCTTGGCCCGCACCACGCCCTTGCCCAGGGTGCGGGTGGCGAAGGTCTCCAGGTCGTCCAGAATCTGCGGCCGCGTCGTCGGCGTCGGGATCAGCTCGACCAGCTGCATGTAGCGCGGCGGGTTGAAGAAGTGGATGCCGCAGAACTGGGCCTTCAGGCTCTCGGGCAGCGCCTCGCTCAGCGCGGTGATCGACAGGCCCGAGGTGTTGCTGGCCACGATGGCCGCGGGCGCGATGTGCGGCGCCACCTTGGCGTACAGGTCGCGCTTCCAGTCCATGCGCTCGGCAATCGCCTCGATCACCAGGTCGCAGCCGGCCAGCAGGTCCAGGTGTTCCTCGTAGTTCGCGGCCTGGATCAGCGCCAGGTCGCCCGGCGTGCCGATGGGGCTGGGCTTGAGCTTCTTCAGGCCGTCCAGCGCCTTCAGCACGATGCCGTTCTTCGGGCCTTCCTTCGCAGGAAGATCGAAGAGCACCACCGGCACCTTCACATTGACCAGGTGGGCAGCGATCTGCGCACCCATCACGCCGGCGCCCAGCACGGCGACCTTGCAGACTTGGAATCGGTTCATGGGTTCTCCAAAATGAAAGAGTGACTTGCCTTCAGCAAGCGGACGCCGTGGAACCGGCTTCCCCGGGCCACTGGCGTCGCCCCCTGGAGGGGGAGCGCCGCAGGCGCTGCGGGGGCGGGCTATTCCACGCGGATCCAGGTCTGGGTGCGGCCGAGCAGGGCCACGCCGATGAAGCCGCGCACTTCCAGCTTCTTGCCGCCGTCGACAGGCTTCAGCCGCAGCTTGTAGGTCTTGCCATTGGCCGGATCGAGGATCTCGCCGCCCTCCCAGTGCTCGGCCTTCGCGTCGGCCTTGGCGCCGCGGATGATGGTCATGCCGAGGATGCGCTGGCCCTTGCGCTCGTCCTTGCACTCGTCGCAGACCTCGGCCTGCTTGGCCGGGTCCATGATCTTCTCGACCTTGCCGCTCAGCACGCCGCCCGCGTCGCTGATGCGCACGTAGGACTTCTCGGCCTTGGTCTCGTCGTCGATGGTCTTCCACAGGCCCACCGGCGTGGCCTGGGCGAACGCGGCGCCGGCGGCACCCGCCAGGGCCAGGGTCATCAGCAGCTTCTTCATCGCATGTCTCCTGCAGTGGGATCGGTGAATCAGAACAGCGCCTCGTCCATCGCCATCAGCGGGGCGACACCGGCGCGGGCATTGCGGATCAGCGTGGCCGTCTCGGGCAGCAGGCGCGAGAAGTAGAAGCGCGCCGTGTGCAGCTTGGCGGTGTAGAAGGCATCGCCGCCGTTCTGCTTGTCCAGCGCCACCAGGGCCATGCGGGCGAAGAAGTAGGCAAAGCACAGGTGGCCGACCACGCGCAGGTAGTCCACCGCGGCGGCGCCCACCTCGTCGGCATTGCCCATGGCCTTCATGCCCAGCTCCATCGTCAGCTTGGTCACCTTGTCGCCCAGGTCGGCCAGCGGGTTGACGAACTCCTGCATGTCCTCGCGCACGCCGTGCTCGTCGACGAAGGCGGCGATCTGCCGGCCGAACTTCTTCAGCTTGGCACCGTTGTCGCCCAGCACCTTGCGGCCCAGCAGGTCCAGGCTCTGGATGCTGTTCGTGCCCTCGTAGATCATGTTGATGCGCGCATCGCGCACGAACTGCTCCATGCCCCATTCGTGGATGTAGCCATGGCCGCCGAAGACCTGCTGGCAGGCGCTGGTCGCCGTCCAGCCGTTGTCGGTGACGAAGGCCTTGACGATGGGCGTGAGCAGGCTCACCACGTCGTCGGCGTCCTTGCGGGCATCGTCATCGTCGGTGCTCACCAGCACGTCCAGCTGCAGCGCGGTGTAGGTCAGCAGCGCGCGAGCGCCCTCGGCATAGGCGCGGGCGGTCAGCAGCATGCGGCGCACGTCGGGGTGCACGATGATCGGATCGGCGGGCTTGTCCGGCGCCTTGGGGCCGGAGAGCGAGCGCATCTGCAGCCGGTCCTTGGCATAGGCCACGGCGTTCTGGTAGGCCACCTCGGTCAGGCCCAGGCTCTGGTTGCCCACGCCCAGGCGGGCGGCGTTCATCATCACGAACATCGCCGCCAGGCCCTTGTGCGGCGCGCCCACCAGGGTGCCCACCGCGCCGTCCAGCAGCATCTGGCAGGTGGCACTGCCGTGGATGCCCATCTTGTGCTCCAGCGCGCCGCAGACGATGGCGTTGCGGTCGCCCAGAGAGCCGTCGGGGTTGACGTGGAACTTCGGCACGATGAACAGCGAGATGCCCTTGCTGCCCGCCGGTGCGTCCGGCAGGCGCGCCAGCACCAGGTGCACGATGTTGGCCGCCAGGTCATGCTCGCCGGCGCTGATGAAGATCTTCTGGCCGGTGATGCGGTACGTGCCATCCGCCTGCGGTTCGGCCTTGCTGCGCAGCAGGCCCAGGTCGGTGCCGCAGTGCGGCTCGGTCAGGCACATGGTGCCGGTCCATTCGCCGCTGGTCAGCCTGGGCAGGTACAGCGCCTTCTGCTCCGCCGTGCCGTGGGCATGCAGGCATTCGTAGGCGCCGTGGCTCAGGCCGGGGTACATGGTCCAGGCCTGGCTGGCCGAGTTCAGCATCTCGAAGAAGCACTGGTTCAGCACCAGGGGCAGGCCCTGGCCTCCATAAGCCGGGTCGCAGCTCAGCGCCGGCCAGCCGCCGTCCACGTACTGCGCGTAGGCCTGCTTGAAGCCCTTGGGCGCGGTCACCGCATGGGTGGCCTTGTCGAGGTGGCAGCCCTCGGCATCGGCCGGCAGGTTCAACGGGGTCAGCACTTCGGAGGCGAATTTGCCACCCTCGACCAGCACCGCATTGAGCGTGTCGGCATCGACGCCAGCATGGGCGGGCAGCGACTGCAGCGTGGGCACGGCGTCGAAGACTTCGTGCAGCAGGAATTGCATGTCGCGGATCGGCGGGTTGTACTGGGGCATGGTGGCTCCTGGGGCGGGTCGGAATGCGCGGCCGGCGGTGGCCGCGACGGAACGGAATGCGAAAGAAAGCAGCGTCAGCGCACCGCGCCGCGCAGCGGCACGGCCGTTGCCGGCTCGGCCAGAAGGTGAACCTGCACGATGCGCTCGAAGCCCTTGCGGGCCCGGTCCACCGCGCCGGGCAGGCGCAGAAAGCGGGCGTCGTGGTGCAGCGCCAGGATCAGGCCGTGCACCTCGAACAGCATCTGCAGGGTGTCGGTGTCGGGCCGCAGGTGCCCGGCCTCGATGGACAGGCGGATCGCCCGCTCCAGCGCCGATTGCCAGTCGCGCACCATGCTGGCCAGCGCGTCGCGCACCGGGCCGGGCCGGTCGTCGAACTCGACCGCGCCGCTGATGTAGATGCAGCCCGAATCGAGCTCGACCGACACGCGCTTGACCCAGCGGTCGAACAGCGCACGCAACCGTGGCAGGCCCCGCTGCTCACGCACGGCGGGGAAGAACACCTCATCCTCGAAGCGCGTGTGGTACTCGCGGATCACCGCGATCTGCAGTTCCTCGCGCGAGCCGAAATGGGCGAACACGCCCGACTTGCTCATGCCGGTCACCTCGGCCAGCGCGCCGATGGACAGGCCCTCCAGCCCCATGTGCGAGGCCTGGGCGAGAGCGGCTTCCAGGATCGCAGCGCGGGTCTGCTGGCCCTTGTGCAGCGAGCGGGCGGCAGCGGTGGACGCCCGCTTGCGGGCGGCGGGCTGCGCGGGGTCGGCGGGTGCGGGCTGGGCAGACACGGTGGTGTGGGTCAGGCGGTGAGGCGACAGGAATGGAACGAACGGTCGTGCTATTTTGCAGAAGCTGCCGGTGCCGTGCGCATGCCCCGGCCGGCTTTTTCTAGACCGCGGCGACTAGATCACGGTCACACGGGCCAGGCTGCACCACGGCCGGTGTCGCGCGCATGCTGTACCCTTGACGCGTTGACTGGAGGGTCTGTCCTTGGACGTTCTGCAGCTCGATGTGTCCGGCCGCCCGCAGGCGTGGATCACGCCACGCGAGGCAGCCCTGCTCTATGCCTGCGACGGCATCGCCTGGACGCTGGGCCGTGCCGTGCAGGTGCTGCGCGGGGGCATCCAGCGTGCCACCGGGCTGCAGTCGCGCATCGAGGTGCATGCCATCGTCGCCGTGCGCGGCGCGGTGCCCAGCCGGGCCTGGCGCATCACGCCCACGCTGACCAACCCCAAGCTCTTTGTGCGCGACCGCCATGTCTGCGCCTACTGCGGCGGCCGCTTCGGCTTCGACCTGCTGACCCGGGAACACATCATCCCCACCTCGCGCGGGGGCCGCGACACCTGGATGAACTGCATCACCGCCTGCCGCACCTGCAACGGCCGCAAGGGCAACCGCCTGCCCGAAGAGTCGAACATGAGCCTGCTATACCTGCCCTACACGCCCAGCCTGCACGAGGACATGATCCTGCGCGGCCGCCGCATCGTCGCCGACCAGATGGAGTTCCTGCTCGCCGGTGTGCCGCGCTCCAGCCGGCTGCATGGGTGACACTACGCCACCGTCCTCCCGCCTGAGTCCCCCGTGACCCGTTTCCTGATCGCGCTGGCCGCCGCCGGCGCGCTGCACGCCAACCCTGCGCGTGCGGCCGATGCGCCACCGCCGCACACCGCGCCCGACACCCTGGCCCAGCGCCTGCAGCCCTGCATGGCCTGCCACGGCGCCCAGGGCAAGGCCAGCCGCGAGGGCTACCTGCCGCGCATCGCCGGCAAGCCGGCCGGCTACCTCTACCAGCAGTTGCTGCACTTCCGTGACGGCCGCCGCCAGAACGCGACGATGACCCGCCTGCTGGCCCAGCAGACCGACGCCTACCTGCAGGAGATGGCCGGCTACTTCGCTGCACTGGATCTGCCCCATGCCGCCGTGCCTGCCCAGCCCGCGCCAGCCGACCTGCTGGCCCGCGGCCAGGCACTGGCCACCCAGGGCGATGCCGCCCGGAAGCTGCCTGCCTGCAGTGCCTGCCACGGCACGGCGCTCACCGGCGTGCTGCCGGCCACGCCCGGCCTGCTGGGCCTGCCGCGCGACTACCTGATCGCCCAGCTCGGCGCCTGGCAGACCCAGCAGCGCCGCGCCCTGGCGCCCGACTGCATGGCGCAGATCGCGCAGGCGTTGCCACCCGCCGACGTCGGCGCCGTCGCCGCCTGGCTGGCGGCCCAGCCGGTGCCCGCGCAGCAGCACGCGACCATCAGCGCGCCGGTGGCCGCGCCGCTGCCCTGCGGCACCGCCGCCGGGCCGGGCGGAGCGGCCACACGATGAGCGGCATCACCACCCGCTGGCGCGCCGCGCTGGCCGTCTTGTTGCTGCTGGCAGTGTTGCTCGCCTTGGTGACCTGGCTGAACCTGCGCGGCGAAGAACCGCTGCAACCCGATCCACCCACCGCCGCGGCGCCCGACGCCACCCTGATCGCCCGCGGCGCGTACCTGGCCCGCGCCGGCAACTGCGCCGGCTGCCACACCGCCCGCGGCGGTGCAGCCTACGCCGGCGGTCGCGGCATCGACACGCCGTTCGGCACCGTCTACGCCGGCAACCTGACGCCCGATGCGAGCGGCCTGGGCGGCTGGACGGCTGCGCAGTTCCGACGCGCGCTGTGGCATGGCCGCTCGGCGGACGGGCGGCTGCTGGCGCCGGCCTTTCCCTACACGCACTTCACCCGCGTCACCCGGGCCGATGCCGACGCGCTGTGGGCCTTCCTGCGCAGCCTGTCGCCGGTGGCGCAGGCCAACCGGCCGCACGCACTGCGCTGGCCCTACGACAGCCAGGCCGCGCTGGCGGTGTGGCGGGCGCTGTACTTCCGCCCAGGCGCGGGTGACGACGGCCTGCCGGCGAACGCCACCGATCAGCTCAAGCGTGGCGCCTATCTGGTCAACGGCCTGGGCCATTGCAGCGCCTGCCATGCGCCGCGCAGCCTGCTGGGCGGCAGTGGCAGCCTGGGCGACAGCGCCGGCAGTGCCACCCTGCCCGGCCAGCGCTGGCAAGCGCCGTCGCTGACCGACCCGGCCGAGATCGGCATCGGCCGCCGCCCGACTGCGGATTGGGTGCGGCTGCTGAAGACCGGCCTGGCCGACCACGCTGCGGTGATGGGCCCGATGGCCGAGGTGGTGGCCGACAGCACCCAGCACCTGGCCGAAGCCGACCTGCAGGCGATGGTGGCCTACCTGCAGGCCCTGGCGCCGGCGTCGGCCCCCGCGCCGACCCGCCTGCCATCGCGGGACGCCGTGGTGATGGACCGTGGCCGCCAGCTCTACGCCGACCATTGCGCCAGCTGCCACGGTCCCCAGGGCCAGGGGGTGCGGGGCGCCTACCCGGCGCTGGCCGGCAATCCCACCGTCACCCTGCCCGAGCCGGGCAACCTGCTGCAGGCCATCACCGGCGGCGGTTTTGCGCCGGCCACGGCAGGCAATCCGCGGCCTTACGGCATGCCGCCCTTCGACCTGCCGCACGACGACCTGGCCGCGCTGGCCACCTGGTTGCGCGCCAGCTGGGGCCATGACGCGGCGCCGGTCAGCCCGGTGCAGGTGGTGCTGACGCGCTGAGGCCAGCCCCGAGACCAGCGCTTCACGCTTCTTCACCCGGGGGCAACGCCGCAGCCTGACCTGTCGTGCGCGATGCTGTTCAAATCAGGACAGCCCAGCCGGAGTCAACCCTGGCGGCCATCGCCACGTTCTCCAGGCTTCCACCGACTTGCACAGGTTCGACCATGCTGCGCTCCCTCTCGATGCTGACGCTGGCCGCATCTTTGGCACTGGCCGGCTGCGCCACCAGCAGCCCCGACGTCATCAGCCGCCACGACGCCCAGCGCATGTCCACCGTGCTCGATGCCACCGTGCTGGCGGTGCGTGCGGTCACGGTCGACGGCAGCCAGAACGGCACCGGCGGCGTGGCCGGTGGCGTGGTGGGCGCAGTGGCCGGCTCGTCGATCGGCGGCCGGCGTGATTCCGTGGTCGGCGGCGTGCTGGGCGCCGTGGCCGGCGCGGTGGTCGGCAACGCCATCGAGCGCAATGCCACCCGCGAAGACTCGCTGGAGATCCTGGTGCAACTGCGCAACGGCGACCGCCGCGCCATCGTTCAGGCCAAGGGCAGCGAGACCTTCCAGCCTGGCGACGCGGTGATCCTGGTCACCACCGGCAACAAGGTGCGCGTGGCGCGGGCCTTCGGCGCTGCGCCGGCCGACAACACCAGCGCACCGCTGCCGCGCCCGCTGCCGGGCACCCGCGGCGGCTGAGCCGGCGCGGGCGGCGGTGGCCGCTCAGCTGCGCACCGACAGCTGGTTCTTCACCGACTTCACGCCCTTGGTGCCACGGGCCAGCGACTCGGCCATCGCCTTCTCCTGGTCGGACTTGGCGAAGCCCGACAGCATCACCGTGCCGTCCAGCGTCTCCACGCTGATCGCGACCGCGTCGACCTGCTTGTTCTCGACGAACTTGGCCTTCACCGCGGTGGTGATCGTGGTGTCGTCGATGTACTCACCAACGGTGGACTGGCCGCGGGTGACGGCACAGCCGGGCAGCACGGTGATGGCGGCAACGGCGGTGACGATGGCGGCGAGGATGTGACGTGCGGGCATGACAAGCTCCTTGGAAGTGCCGCCGGCACACCAAGGTGGCGCACGACGGCATGACGACATGGCTGGCACCGCGCGGACCTGGAGTCCGCCAGGCTGCCGCCTGCTGGATCGGCCGGGCCACACGGACTGTCTGGTGAATGGCGCCAACCGATGCGCCAGTCTCCGATCCAGCCCGCGCGGCCCGAATCGGAAGACACCGCCACGCGCTGTAGGACATCGGGCAGCCCTGCGCGCCGCCCCGGCGCCAGGCTGAGGCACGATGCAGGCAGGAGGCCCGCCCATGTGCCGCAACATCCGCACCCTGTTCAACTTCGCGCCCCCGGCCACCGAGCTGGAGATCCGCGACGCGTCCCTGCAGTTCGTCCGCAAGCTCAGCGGCTTCGCCGTGCCGTCGAAAGCCAACGAAGCGGCTTTCGACGCGGCGGTGGAGGAGGTGGCCGCCGCAGCGCGACGGCTGATCGGCGGACTGGTGACGACAGCGCCACCGAAGGACCGGGAGACGGAAGCTGCGCGGGCGAGGGCGCGATCAGCACGCCGGTTCGGCAGTGGAGCCGACTGATGCCGAACCCAAGGCGGTGCAGCTGCCTGCGGTGATCGGTAGGCCGTGTCTCTACCGCCCCCTAGGATGAAGAGGCCGAACGACTGAAGTTGTCCGGTTTGTTGTCCGGGCGGTGGTGCTGCTGCCCACCGGTTGCGTGGATCAGCCGGCAGTCGCGCCAGCTGGCCCAGCTGCAGGCAGTTCACCCGGCTGACGCTCGACCCACGCCACGGCCTGGCAGCCCGCGGCGCCTGGACGCCTCGACGCCTTCGTGATGGTGCAGGGGGCGGCACCTGGTCGACGGCCGCACCGCATCACCTCCTGCGCACTGAGGTGACGGTCGGCGGCAGTCTGGCGGCGCTGCAGGACGGGCAGGCTTTCCGTGCGGCCACACGACGGAGAAGGAGCACGACCGCAGGCGCTGGCTGCCCGCAGCGTGAAGGGGGGTGCGGACGATTCCCAGGCGCCGTGGTCCAGCCCGCGGCGCTCGTCGGCGGGCGCCCTCCAACCGGCCGCGTTGAGCGTCTCGACTGCCTTGTGCGCCAGGCGCGGATGCCCCGGCGCCGGGTAGTCGATGCGATACAGCGCCGGATCGAAGCCGCCGAAGTCGTGGATGGTCTGCGGCTGCGCCGAGAGGCCGACCCGTGGGCTCGGCGTCGGCGAGACGAACAGGCTGGGCAGGCGAGACATCATCGGCCTCCTTCGGCGCGGGCGACCAAGGCCGCATCTGCGGAGAAGCGACCGCCGCCGGTGAACAGCAGCGACACCGAGGCCGCGAACAGCGCCAGCGCGTATTCGTAGCCGCCCTTGTCGAGGAAAAAGCCCTCCTGATTAGCGATGAACCTCAGCAACCCTGATTCCGCGTTCGGGCTGCCTGGGCGCAGCTACCAACGCGCGCAGCAAGCTGCCGAGCATGGCGCGCATGTCGTATCGCCGGTTGAAGCGGAAC
>Ga0116179_1000745_pt1 | contig 25014 bp, 26 predicted proteins | sample AD_UKC071_MetaG_FD_89751 | JGI IMG/M metagenome (GOLD analysis project Ga0116179, IMG submission 89751) | Active sludge microbial communities of municipal wastewater-treating anaerobic digesters from USA - AD_UKC071_MetaG | ecosystem: Engineered > Bioreactor > Anaerobic > Digestate | place: USA...
AGCTTGAGATCATAAGTAAAAAAAGAGCTGATTTTTTTAACTATCTTGAATCTCGCTTAATCAACATTTCAAGCCCTGGAGTCAGGCCGGGGCTAAAGCGTATCAGTCGGCTGTTGGCGTCGCTGGGAAATCCCCATCTCGGGATCCCTGCCGTTCATGTCGTGGGCACAAACGGCAAGGGGTCAACTGCAGCTTCGCTTAGCGCTATATTTTCTGCCTCAGGATACAGAACTGCCCTTTATACGAGCCCTCACCTGATCCACATGGGAGAGAGACTGAAGATAAACGAGCAGATGGTGGCCGAGGAGAAGTGGAGCGATCATTTCAAGCGCCTCGATGCTGCGTTGAAGGAAGACGGAAGGCTTAAGAGTGACCCTCCAACGCTATTTGAACTTATCACCGCCCTATCTCTTTCGATAATGGCGGAAGAGATGCCCGATGTGGCCATCGTCGAGGCAGGGTTGGGCGGGCGATTGGATGCCACAAACCTGATCAATCCCGTTGCGATGAGCGTGATCACTTCGATAGCCATGGATCATGAGTCTTTCTTAGGAGACACCATATTTAAGATAGGCGAGGAGAAATTCGCGGTCCTTCGCCCACACGGTAGGGCTTTCTTTTCCGGCGAGCCCGAAGAGCTCGTACCTCTCTTTAAAGCCTTATGCGAGAGGTTGGACGTGTCCGGGCACGTGTTGTCTGAAGATTGGAGAGTGAAGAACGTGCGCTCTTCCTACAATGGCAACGAATACGATCTCGTGGGGCCCGATGTCGAACTTGTGAACCTCGTGACCCATCTTTTGGGCTTACATCAAGTAAAAAATACTGCGCTCGCTGCATCGTCGGCGTGGGAACTCAAGAGCCAGTTTCCCAATGTAACGGAAAAGAGCATAAAGGAGGGCTTGCACGATGTGAAATGGCCTGGCCGCTTGGAATGGGTTGACGAAAACCCTCCTTTGCTCTTGGACGGCGCCCATAACCCTCATGGCATGGCCTCTTTGGCAAAAAGCTTGAAAGCGCTCTTCGCCGAAGAGGCTCAATTTGTCATCCTGTTCGCAGTTATGAGGGATAAAGATTACCGCACACTGCTTACTATATTGTCGGGGCTCAACCCGAAAAGCTTGGTGCTCACCGCGGTTCCATCGCTTGAACGCAGCGCCAGACCTGAAGAGTTATTCAGGGTAGCAAAGGAGGTCTTTTGCGGAGGCGTCCAAATCGAAGCTTATAACGATGCGGAGGAAGCATATCACCGCGCGAGGCGCTTCGAATTGCCGGTCTTATGCTGTGGAAGCCTTTACTTCGTAGGATGGCTCAAGTCATACCTCGAGAGGGTGCACTATGGAAGGCTTTCAGCTTGACCGCCAAGGCGACCAACCAATATTGCGCTACCTTTTCCCGCCAGCTTTTAGGGGGTTTTCCGCAACGCTCTATCTCAGAGGAGCGCTCATGGAGCAGATCGACGCAAGCGAAAGTGCAAAAGAACTCTTGTCGCCGGAATTGCCGCTGGTTATGCCCCTTCAAGTCCATGGCACTGATATCCTTATGGCGGACCTAGCTTGCTCCCTCCCTGAGCGTCGCGAGGCAGATGGTGTAGCGATCTCGCGTACCGCAAATGTAGCTGTAGCGCTTCAGTTTGCCGATTGCTGGCCTATTATACTCGGAACCTCAACACCCGAGCCGAGGTTTTTGCTCCTTCACTGTGGCTTCAAGGGCGCTGTTTCCCATTTTGTCACTAAAGCGCTGAGCTGGGCCTGCAAAGAGTGGGGCGTAGATGGCAAGGACATTTGGGCCTGGCTCGGGCCTGGCATTGGCCCATGCTGCTATACGCGCAGCGCCACGGACGATCCTTGGACCAAAAGGGCGTTCAAAAGCTTCCCCTCAAAAGCTGTTAACCGCTTGAGCGAAAATAGCGCCAATTTCGACATCGCCGGCGCAATAAAGGCCGAATTGCGACAATGCGGCCTCGTGGAAAACCGGATCTTCGCCCTGAGAGAATGCACATCTTGCAATAACGACATCTTTTATTCTTATCGCAAGGGCGATGTGGGAAGGCGCATGATCCTTGTCGCCTTTTTCACCTAAAGGCCAGTTTTGTGCGATAAATGTGAGAATGTAATAAGGAGAGAAGCATTTTTCGAAAGATCGATGAAGTATTCGATGCGAGGAGTGAAATAAAAATGGAGCCGGTTCGCGTTGGCGTGATAGGTGTGGGGCACTTGGGTTATCATCATGCCAGGATATGTGCTGAGTTACCCGAGGCTGAACTTGTAGGCGTTGTAGATATCAACGAAGAGCGTGCTGCCGCAGTCGGCGAGGATATGAGTGTCCCGTATTTTACGGATATAGATCACTTTTTTGAGGTAGCGAAGCCGGATGCAGTAAGCATAGTTGTTCCGACCAGCCTACACTACGAGATCGCTTGCAAGGCTATAAAGTTAGGGGCCAACGTTTTGATAGAGAAGCCCGTTACGACTACTGTTGAAGAGGCTGAGGAATTGCTCCGCCTGGCTGCGGAGAAGAGATGCGTCCTCCAAGTGGGACACGTCGAGCGCTTCAACGGTGCCGTGCAATACGTCAGAAAAATCCTAAACCCTCCTCATTTCATCCAATCCCGCCGTATGGGCCCATTTACGCCTCGAGCTACGGATGTGGGCGTAGTCATGGACTTGATGATTCACGACATTGATATAATCCTTTCTCTCGTCCACTCTGAGATTTCGAGTATCTCTGCTTTGGGCCGTTCTATAAAATCCGACTTCGAGGATGTAGCCTCAGCCCAGATGGCCTTCACGAACGGAGCTATGGCTCACATACTGGTTAGCAGAGTGGCAGAAAGGCGTCTTAGGACCCTTGAGATTATGGAGCCTACCCGCTATATAACGCTGAATTATGAGACGCAAGATGTCACCATATACCGCTGCGTAAGGCAAAACGGGCGTGGCCTCGTTGAGATCGTCGAGCATCCCGTCTTTCCAAAATACGAGCCCTTGAGGCTCGAACTGCAACATTTTGTTCTGTGCGTCAAAGAGGGGAGACAGCCGTTGGTTGGTATAGCAGACGGGAAAAGGGCTTTAGAGGTAGCTATCGCAATTCTGAGGCAAATCCACCAAGGGGGTCAGAGCGATTCAATAGAAGCCGTCGCATCGACGTGAGATGTGAGACGTGAGATAAAGTGCGAGATGTGAGAAGCCTGCATAGAACCTAATAGCGGCCAACTGGATAGCGAGGGCTAAAATGTGTTATATTGGGGAGGGAGAAATCCCTCCCTTTGTCTGCCTAAAAGTGGGGTGACGGCCGATGTCAAGTCGCCGAAAATCTTCGTTAAGCAGACAGATCTTAATTATCGTTATAGTGTCCGTTGTGGCGCTCTCTCTGGTTTTCTTTGCGAGCATGTATGTGCATCCCCATAGAATATACATGGAGAATGCTTTGCTCAGGTTGATTTATGAAAAACATACGCGTTCTGTGCACTGGTTTGAGGATTGAACTCGGAGGGTGAGCGATGCCTGCAGCAAATATTGAGGGACTTCTGGCCATAGGTTTCTTCCTCTCGGCTTTAGTCATCGCCAAGGCAGTGAACAACATAAGCGCTGGCAAATGGCCGGGTGGGACTATGTGGGTCGCTTATCTGAGGATGCTCCTCGGATTTCTCCTGACTGGAGCTGCAGTATTTGCATTCTGCGCCCTGTTTGGCATAGACATCATAAGCCAATGACGTCTATGTTTCTGCCAGAAAATCGCTGGTCCAAACGGAAGAAGGCCTAAAATAAACAGTTTACGACCTTTGGAGATGGTGATTTGAGACGTTTAATCGCGCTTTTTGGGGTTGTCATATTAGTGGTGACTTGTGTTTCCTGGAGCACTTTTAAAGCTATGGGATTTGAACCTCCCAAGGTTAACAGCTTAGATGCCGAGAGAGAGTTTTCGCGGGCATATAGGGCGTACGCCAAGGGCGATCACTTTCAGGCCATAGAGGCACTTAGCGAGGCTTTGGGCTTCAATATATATCTGGTCGATACGTATCTGCTGAGAGGGATGGCCTTGCGACGGCTTGGAGCATTGGATGCTGCGGAGGAAGCGGTCGAAAATTACCTCGAAGTCAGGCACGGCGATGAAACTGGAGAGCGCCTTGCTGCTGCATTACAATATGAGCGCAAGTTGGTCGAGGAATCAATTCGCGGTTCGGAGGGATTTCACCTCTTAATCGGCAGGAAGCTTCCGTTCAAAACGCACTTTCGCTTACCCCTGTCCGTTAATATATCCCCAAGCGGTCTCGGCAAAATTAAATACGGTTTCGGCGTGATATATATATGCGACGCCGTCGGAGGGCGCCTTTGGGCCATGAGAGAAACATCTCCAGCGCCGATCTCCGTTGAGGTAGATGCACCTCAAACCGTCTTGCCTATCGACGAAGCCCACTTTTACCTCATAAATAGGCGTGGAGAAATAATGGAGGGCACCATCGATTGGTCTTCCGAGCTCTTGGGACTTTCTCCCCTCGGGAATGTCGGAGGAATCGTAGGCGACGGGAGCATGCTTTCACCGAGCGAGATCGTTATAGGAGATTGTGAACGTGGAGAGCTGCTTTGGGTTTCCATGCCTAAAATGGAAATAACCAAGCGTTGGAAAACAAAAAGTGGCCGCATGGAGCCCGTATCGGTTGTCACGTTTGGTGAGGCTATAGCTATCGCAGATCGGGCCAATGAGCGATGTATAGTTATAGACGGAAAAGGCGCGGAAGAAATCGCCGCCGCTTCTGTGCCACTCCCGCGCGATATTGCGTGGATTGACCGTTCCACGCTTTCGGTCTTAGGGGAAGACGGTTCTTTAAGGGAAATCGTGTTGCGGAAAGATACTGTTGAAGCTAAGGCTTCTCTGGCCGATCCGCTGACCGATGCCTGGTCTATCGTCGAATCGAAAGGAGCCCTTCTCGTCTTCGACGTGCGACTTTCCTCGGTTTGGGAGATATTCCCGATGCCCGAGGAAGGGAAGGGGCTTATCTTTTCCGTTTGTCAACCCGATTTGTCTGAAGAAGCGGGCGAGGCCATATTCGAACTTAGAGGGCATCTTGCTCTGAAAGGGGCGCTTCAAAACCTTAGCAACCCTCACTTCTTCGCGGCTTGGAACGGCCACATCCTCCCGGTAAAGGCGAGCTTGAGCCAGGATGAAGCTCCCGTTGTTTTATTGTTGGGCAGCGCATCATCGGGACAGTCCGTTCCTGTCATGCCATGGGATGCCGATTTTGATACTTTGTTACGCCGTATTCACGAGACAGTGGGTGGATGGCCTACAGATCTGATCCTCGAGTCTTCAGAGGATCTCAAAAACACATCCATGGAACTGAAAAAGCGATTCCTCTCATTCTGTCTCTTTAACGGGATTCGAGCATCGCTACTGGCGAAGGATATGCCAAGCGCTGAATGGGTTCAAATCTGTAAGTTCACCGGTGGGGACGTGATATGGAACGTAAATTCTCACATAAGCGGATTGCCGCCGCTAAAAGAATGGTTACTTTCGATTCACCTACCTCCCAACAACGTCCCTTCGGGACAAATCGGAGAAGCGACGCTTGCCCTCTATGGCCATTGGGAAGCTCGTCCATTTCGCGATTGGTTTCCACTTTGGCCAAATCTGCTTCACAGCGATCTTGCGGCTATCCCTATAATAAAATAAGCAGAGGAGATCGAAATATGGAAAACACAATTAAGAAGGCGTTGAAAGGGGATCCGCGCGCCATAGCACGTTTGATCAGCCTCGTGGAGAGCGAGTCGACCTTCGCTCACGAGATCATGAAGGCCATCTATCCCCATACCGGAAAGGCGCATCTGATAGGTGTGACTGGAGCCCCAGGCGCCGGCAAGAGCACCCTTGTCGATAAAATCATATCGAGATATAAAGAGCTAGGTAAATCCGTAGGGATAATAGCCGTAGATCCGTCGAGTCCGTTCAGCGGTGGAGCGATCTTGGGCGATCGTTTGCGGATGCAACAGCATGCTTTGGATCCATCGGTCTTTATCCGTAGCATGGGGACGCGTGGTTCGTTGGGTGGTCTGAGCAGGGCTGCTTATGAAGCGGCCCTCATTCTGGACGCCTGCGGCAAGGACATCGTCATCATCGAGACAGCTGGTGTCGGGCAAACGGAGATTGACATAGTGAGGATAGCCGATACCGTCATATTGCTACTTGTACCGGGCATGGGCGATGATGTGCAGATTATGAAGGCCGGAATAATGGAAATAGCTGACATCTTTGTAGTTAATAAAGCTGATAGAGAAGGCGCCGATAAGATAGTTGCTGAGGTCAATCTCATGTTAGATATAGCTGGCGAGCGTTCATGGAGGCCTCCGGTCTTAAAGGCTATAGCCGAGTCCGGACAGGGAGTTGACGATATAATACGGGCAGTTGAAGAGCACCGGCTCTATCTACAAAAGAGCGAGGAGGGCAAAAAAAGGCGCTCCTCACGTATTCGACATGAGGTCGAAGAAATATTGAGACGTGATATTGCCAGGATCGTGGAAAAAGAGTGGGAGGAGCGCAGTTCAAACGATTTAATCGAAGCATTGGCTTCGCGACGCTCTGATCCCTATACGGAAGCTGGCAGACTCCTCGAGGATATATTGGGAGCAGCTGAAAATTCGCGAGAGGTCGAAGGGGCATGAAAATTGCCTTGGGTTCCGATCACGCAGGCTATGCGATAAAAGAGGCGACAAAGGACTATCTGGAGAGAGAGGGATACGAGGTCAGCGACTTCGGAACAAATTCAAGCAGCACGCCGATAGACTATCCCGACATCGCTTTCGCTGTAGCTCATAGCGTAGTTTCTGGACGCAGCGAGCGAGGCATATTGGTCTGCGGGACCGGCATAGGCATGTCCATTGCGGCTAACAAAGTGCGCGGCGCGCGAGCCGCCGTGTGCAACGATCCGCATGTCGCCCGCATGAGCCGCGCTCATAACGACGCCAACATCCTAACGATGGGCGGCCGCATTTTGACAGAAGATCAGGCAAGAGAGATCGTCTCTATCTGGCTTGAAACCGCCTTCGAGGGAGGGCGTCACGAGAGGCGAATCGAGGTTATCAAACGCTACGAGCGCCTTCACATGTCAAATCCGGACCCGCTAATCGAAGAAGGTAGAGTGATCGTCGTAGATCATCCCTTGGTGCAACACAAGCTCACAACCTTGAGGGATAAGGCTACCAGTGTCAAGGAATTCCGGGAACTCGTGCAGGAGATAGCTGGTCTTATGGTATACGAAGCCACCAGGAATCTCCAGGTTGAGGATGCGGAGGTCGAAACGCCCTTGGGGACAGCGCGAGGCAAAACGATAGCCGGCAAAAAGTTAGCTGTTGTACCGGTTCTCAGGGCCGGCCTTGTCATGAGCGACGGCATTTTGCGTCTCATACCAAATGCCAAAGTAGGACATATTGGCCTTTATCGAGATCCCGAAACGTTGGAGCCGGTAGAGTATTACTGCAAGTTGCCCAAAGACATAGAAGAGCGCGATGTGATGATCGTCGACCCCATGCTGGCCACCGGCGGCTCTGCAGCTGCGGCCATAAGCGCCGTTAAGGATCGCGGCGGCAAGAGGATCTCTCTGATATGTCTAATATCGGCGCCTGAGGGCTTAAATGTGGTTAGGAGTTCCCATCCCGACGTGGATATCTTTACGGCTGCGATCGATGATCATTTGGACGGGCATGGTTACATCATCCCTGGCCTGGGTGATGCCGGCGATCGCCTTTTCGGGACGAGGTAAATTTGGTATGTCTTCCTGGAAAACCTTGATATTCGGCCTCTTTGCCATAATGTGGGGCTTCGGAGCCACGGGGCTTTCTGTGCAACTTTCTCGGCGCTATCGCATCGTCGACCCTTCGGGCAGCGCGAGGAAAATTCACGAAGGAGAGGTGCCGAGAGGTGGCGGTGTGGCTCTATGGTTGGGGGTACTCCTATCGATCCTTCTACAGCCGGAAGTTTCTTCTTTCAGCGCTAGCCTCGCCTTCGGTTCATCTTTCATCTTCATAGTCGGATACATAGATGACATGCGCCCCCTTCCACCTCTCTTGCGGCTCATCGTGCATTTGACCTCGGCCTGTATAGTGGTTTATGCTATCCCAGCACCCATTACGCTCTTGGAAAGGGCAATCTTGGTTTTTTGGGTGACCGGCATGACCAGCGCCTTTAACCTCATAGACGGGCTGAACGGCCTTTTGCTTTCGATCTTCGCTGCATCTGCCATTTTGGCGCTTATATGGACAGATCAATGGGCATGGGTACCTCTCTTGGGCATGGCCTTAGGGGCGCTATGGTGGAATTTCCCCGAGGCGCGCACCTTCTTGGGCGATGGGGGGAGCACATTATTAGGTTTTTTGTATGCCTCGCTGATCTCCAATTACGTGGCGTCTAAGGGGGCTTCTGCCTTGGCGGTCCTTGTGGTCATAGCCATCCTCGGCGGTATTCCGTTGATAGATACGTTGACTTCTATTGTTCGCAGGCTCGCCGAGCATAGGTCTCCCTTCTCTCCGGACAGAGGTCATATCCACCACAGACTGATAGACAGCGGACTCTCGCGGGGTGCTGCAGTGGCGACGTTGGTGAGCCTTCATGTCCTTTGCATAACCTGCGGTTTTGTCCTGCTCGATCATATAGCCGGATGAAGCCGGTCAATGGAGGGCTTTCATGGATCTTTTGACCTGTTGTGTCGTGGGCACGAGGCCGGAGGCGATAAAGATGGCTCCGGTGATCATGGAACTTCGCAAAGAATGCGGAGTGCATCCGTATGTCCTTGCGACAGGACAGCATGCTGAGATGCTTCGTCAATCGTTGAGCTTTTTCCAAATACTCCCCGACGCAGATTTGGCCATCATGAAAGACAGGCAAAGCCTGGATTACATCACAGCGTCGGTCTTATCGGGGGTCGGGGAGGTGCTTGATAAAGTAAGGCCCGATCTGGTTTTGGTCCATGGCGACACGAGTACCACTTTTGCCTCTGCCTTGGCCGCCTTCTACCGCCGCATACCTGTGGGCCATGTGGAAGCTGGCCTCAGGAGCGGAAATCTGTACCTCCCATTTCCAGAGGAAGCCAATCGCCTCCTCGTCGATCGCATATCCACCCTTTTGTTCGCACCCACCGAATGGGCCAAAGACAATCTCTTGGCCGAAGGCTATGATGCTTTCAAAATATGGGTCACAGGCAATACAGTCATAGATGCCCTTCTTTGGGGTATTGAAAGGGTGAAAAGTCCAAGTTTCCCTGAACTTAAGCAAATACCGGAGTCAGATCGAATCTTGCTCCTCACCGCTCACAGGCGCGAATCGTGGGGAGAACCGCTTTATGCAATATGCCGGGCGCTGAGACAAATTCTCGCGGAAGAAAGCGGATTGTGGGCGGTGATTCCAGTTCATAAAAATCCCGCTGTCAGAGAGATTATGGCAAAGGAGCTTTATGGGATATCCAAGGTTATCTTATGCGAGCCTTTGGATTATCCGGACTTTATATGGGCCATGAAGCGCAGCACGCTGATCTTGAGCGACAGTGGAGGCATTCAAGAGGAGGCTACAGCCATTAAAAAGCCTGTCCTCGTCCTCCGCGAAGTCACAGAACGCCCTGAAGCTTTAAACAGCGGCACAGCCATCCTGGTGGGTCACGATACCGAAAAAATTGTGGAAGAGAGCTTGCGTCTACTGCGTTCAAATGAGGCGTACGAAGAGCTCGTCGAGCGCTCTGGCTATCCTTTTGGCACGGGAGATGCTGCAAAAAAGATCGTGGCCGCCATAAAAGAAGCCGCACAAAAAGGATATCTTCGTGATGTTTTGGGAGGAGGGATTAAGTGAGTCAGGTTCTCTGCATCCGAGGCGGTCGTCCCTTGAGGGGCAGCATTGTGGCTCAAGGTTCCAAGAATGCCACACTACCGATTATGGCGGCAGCTCTCTTGCTCAAAGGCGGAAAACTCAGACTGAAGCGGGTGCCTAATTTGCTCGACATCGCAACTATGGCAGACCTATTGAAGTATCTCGGCGCTCGTGTGGATTTCGATAACCACGAGATGTCGATAGAGGTTCCGGAGGAGATATCTTGGGAAACGCCTCCGTCTTTGGTGCGTAAGATGCGGGCCTCGTCTTTGGTATTGGGGCCGTTGCTTTCCAGGTGCGGGAAGGCTGTCCTTCCCTTGCCTGGAGGATGCGCTATAGGCAGTCGCCCCATAGATCTACACTTAAAGGGTCTTTCAAAAATGGGCGCGTCCATCGAAGTGGCTCACGGAGCGGTTACAGCTGAAGCCAGTGAACTTCGGGGCACTAGGATATATCTTGACTTTCCTTCAGTAGGAGCTACGGAGAACGTACTGATGGCAGCCGTATTTGCGAAAGGGGAAACGCTCATAGAAAATGCTGCTCGGGAACCGGAAATTGCCAACTTGACCCAAGCCTTGAGGGAGATGGGAGCCGATATAAGCGGTGAAGGCACAGGTATAATACGCATTCGAGGCGTAGATGCGCTACGCGATGCCGAAGTTGAGATAATTCCCGATCGTATAGAGGCTTCTACCTATCTCCTCGCCGGGGTCATCACGGGCGGCGAGGTGACAGTGAGGGGCGTCATCTTGGAGCATTTAGATGCCCTGTTGGCCAAGCTTGAAGAGGCTGGCGCCACGGTTGTGAGAAACGAAGCGGAAGTGAAGGCCTGTGCTAAGAATAGGCTTCATAGTATCAATGTAAAGACGCTCCCATATCCCGGCTTCCCCACAGATCTGCAACCCCAAATGATGGCCGTGCTCTCTCTGGCCTCGGGGACCAGCGTGATACGCGAGGAAATCTTTGAAGCGAGATTTCTCCACGTGGGCGACCTTAAACGAATGGGTGCGGCCATAGAGGTCCAGGGCAATATGGCGATAGTAAAGGGGTGCCCTGAACTTATGGGTTGCGATGTCAAGGCTACGGACTTGAGGGCAGGTGCTGCTCTGATATTGGCTGGCCTGGCCGCCAAAGGCGAGACGAGGGTGCACGCACTTCAACATATTTGGAGAGGCTACGAGCAGATAGAGGAGAAGATCGCCTCTTTGGGGGCCTCTTTAAACCTCGCTGAGATGGCTGAGGAGGAGGTCAAATGGTGACGTTTTTGACGAGAGTCCGAGGAGGAAGATGCCGATGCCTTGGTTAAAAGAGTTGACCAGAAAAGCTCTAAAGGATCTCGAACCATATAAACCTGGAAAACCCATCGAGGAATTAAAACGGGAACTGGGGCTCAAAGAAGCGATAAAGCTTTGCTCCAATGAGAATCCATGGCCTTTGCCCAATTCAGTGATAGAAGCTGCGAATAGCGCCATAAAGGAGATCAATCGTTATCCTGACCCGGAAGCATACCGTTTAAGGAGAGCAATTGCGAAAAAATGGGGCGTCTCGCCTGCCGAAGTGATTGTAGGGGGTGGCACGGAGGGGATCCTTTACACCCTCTTTCAAGCTATCCTTGAGGACGGAGAAGAAGTGGTATTCCCATTTCCCACCTATCCTCTTTACAGAGTGGCCGCCCTTGCAGCCGGGGGGCGTTGTGTCAAAGTCCCCTTCGAAGATGGCTTCGCCTTCCCGATGGAAGCCCTTAAGGCCGCTTGCACAGATAAGGCAAAGGCTATGGTGCTGTGCAATCCGAACAACCCAACTGGGAATTTCATATCTCGCCACGACCTATTAGACTTGGCCGCATATTTGGAATCACAGCGGGTTTTGCTGATAGTGGATGAAGCTTATGCCGACTTCGTCGATGACCCATCTTATTTGGCAGGCCTTGATTTATTCAGAGAAATAGGCAAAGTGGTCATCATAAGGACATTCTCCAAAGCCTATGGTTTGGCTGCGCTGCGCGTAGCCTTTGCTATCGCGCCAACACCTGTGGTAGATTCGTATGCCAAAGTGAGAAGCGTGTTTGAGGTAAACACTATAGCTCAACGCGCAGCATTAGCGGCGTTAGCAGAAGATAAATATATTGAAGAAGTGAGGGAGAAAGTTATAGAAGAACGAGGGAAGCTCTTCAGCGCCCTCTCTGATATAGGCTTACATGTCATAAATACGACTACTAACTTCCTCTTGATTCTTCATCCTGCTTCAGATGAGATCTATGATGAATTACTGAAAGAAGGGATAATAGTACGACCGGGTAAAGATCTGGGACTTCCCAACTCCCTTCGAGTTAGCATTGGCATACCTGAGGAAAACGAGCAATTCATCATCGCGCTCAAAAAGGTGCTGAAACGCGTTGAGGGACGGTAAAGATTCTGTCCTCATCGATGTTTGCGTCATAGCGTTCATCGGCCCAGCCGGCACTGGCAAGAGTCAGAGAGCTCAATACGTGGCTTACAAGCGAGGCGTCGATCTGATAATAGACGACGGCCTTGTTGTGAAAAAGGGACAAATGTTATGCGGCAAAAGCGCGAAGGCCGAGCGTAACTTGGTGAGCGCCATCCGACGAGCCCTTTTTGAATTTCCGGACCATCGCAGAGAGGTAAGGGATTTCTTAAAACGAACCAAGCCCGGCTCAGTGCTTATTATAGCTACATCTGAGGGAATGGCGCGCACTATCGCCAAAAACTTGGCGCTTCCAGAGCCAAAAGAGTTTATCCGCATAGAAGACGTCGCTACGCCTGAGGAGATCAATCAAGCGAGAGAGGAACGACTGCGGGCGAAAAGGCATGTGATACCAATCTCTCATGCTCATGTTCGCAAGAATTTTGCTGGCAAACTCGTAAGTCACATCAAGGCCTTACTCAGTTCACCTGATAATTTATTAGAGGAAGAGAGAACGGTCGTCAATCCTCCCTTCAGCTTTTACGGTCAACTTCAGATAGATCCTAGCGTAGTTGAACAATTGGCTGTTTATTTTGCAAAGCGCACTGCTCAGGTGAAAAAAATAGAAGAGGTGAAGGCCAAACCCGAGGAGGATGGCGTGGCCTTGAGCATCGGCGTGGTCTTGGACAAAGGCCCTTCGTCTTTTTTAGCAGTTGGACAACAATTAAAACAACGTATTGCCTCAGCGGTAGGATATTTTACTGGCTTAGAAATAAAACGGGTCGACATACTTATTCGGCGAGGCGATAAAAATGAGGCATGAGGATTTAATATACGCTCCAAGCACCGAAGAGAGAAGGACCAAGAGGCTTCAGGCGTGGGAAACCTTGATCGAGGCGGTCAGGGAATGTCGAAAGTGCCCTTTATGCAACTCCAGGACACAAAGCGTCTTCGGCGACGGGCCGATCGATACCGATTTGATGTTTATAGGGGAAGCGCCGGGTGCAGATGAAGATGCGCAAGGTAAACCCTTCGTGGGCAGGGCAGGACAATTGCTCAACAGGATTTTAGAGGCTGCTGGCATTGCACGAGAAAGCATCTTTATAACGAATGTGGTCAAGTGCCGCCCGCCTAACAATCGCGTCCCTGCTGTGGAGGAGATGATGCGCTGCGATCCACACCTTCAGTCGCAGATATCTCTCATACAGCCGAAGATAATAATCTGCCTCGGCAGCACTCCCGTCAAATGGATATTGAAGACCACAGAAGGGATAACGAATTTAAGGGGGCGTTGGTTCGACTGGAAGGGGATAAAAGTCATACCGATGTTTCATCCCAGCTATCTCTTGAGGAACCCCTCGAGCAAAATCGGTAGCCCGAAGCACTTGACATGGCTCGATATACAAAAAGTGAAGGAGGAGTGGGAGAAAATGAGAACGAGATCTCCCGAAAGCGATGCCGGCAGAAACTGATGCTACCAGCTGGCTACCATCTCACGTTGCCATAATTATGGATGGAAATGGGAGATGGGCCCTCAAGCGCGGTCTGCCGCGCATAATGGGGCATTACGCAGGCGTGAGAGCTGTCGAGAGAACAGTGCGCGCAGCTGCTGATATTGGGATACCCCATCTTTCTCTCTATGCATTTTCTACAGAGAACTGGCGAAGGCCTCTTTCGGAAGTGAAAGGCCTGATGAACTTGTTTCGCTATTATATAAGGAAAAAGATCAAAGAATTATGCAATGAAGGCGTGCGCCTGCGATTTGCCGGGCGCACATGGGAGCTCTCCGAGGATATCCGCAAAATCATCGAGGAAGCGGAGAATACAACTGCTCATGGAGGCAGACTCGACCTCGTCGTATGCTTTAATTACGGGGGTAGGCAAGAGCTCCTCGATGCCATAAACAGCATCGTCGAAGAGGATGGAAGGGAAGGGGCAGTGACCGAAGAGGCGATACGCAGACATCTTTACCTGCCCGATCTGCCAGACCCGGACTTGATTATCAGGACAAGCGGCGAACATCGCCTCAGCAACTTTTGGCTTTGGCAAAGCTCCTATTCGGAGCTATACTTTACATCTACCCTTTGGCCCGACTTTGGGAAAGAAGAGTTGGATTCGGCTTTAGAAGACTATGCTAAAAGAGAGAGGCGTTTCGGTGCGGTATAAATTAGACGACGAACTTTTAAGGCGCACGGTAAGCGGCTTAGTGTTGGCTGTCGCTTTTTTAAGCGGCATTTACGTAGGAGGAATTTATTGGCAGCTTTTGTGTTCAACGGTTGCACTCTTATCCCTGCGGGAATATTACGGGTTGCTCTCTATTCATTTTCATGTATCTAAGGGCATCGGGTTCGGAGCTGCAATAGCGATCCTCAGCGCTACATGGTGCAGCACTCGAGCAGAAATATATCTGGTGATCTTGGTCGTTTCTACATTTGCCGTCTTTATATGTGAGATAATTCGTCGAGAGTTGAAAGGGTACAGTACGGCTTTACACAATGTAGGAGGAACGCTAAGCGGTCTCCTTTATGTGGTCCTCCCCTGGTCTTTCATCATCCAGCTGAGGTTTAATCCGCTCGGCCCGATCTTGCTGCTCGCGCTATTTGCGTGCACATGGAGCTGCGATGTGGTGGCCTTTTTTGCTGGAAAAAGATGGGGGAGAGCGCCTCTTTCGCCAGCCGTGAGTCCCAAAAAGACATGGGAAGGTTTCTTCAGCGGCTTACTTGCGAGCATTCTCTGCGCCACCTTTATCGCTTACGCCTTGGCCTTGCCTCCCTTTCCTTTGGTGCTTATGGGAATCTTAGTGGGAATAGCCGGCCAGTTGGGCGATTTGAGCGAGTCGCTTCTCAAAAGGGAGACGGGGGTCAAAGACAGCGGTCATCTCATACCTGGCCACGGAGGATTACTCGATCGCTTTGACAGTATAATCTTAAGCGGCACGCTTTTCTACTTGTTATTCGAGCTCTTGCTTTGATTACAAATCAGCTACCAGTTCTTAACATGGCTTGATAGCTTGTAAAATAAGAGGTGATTTTTCAGCGTGTTGATGTCAATTGTGGCATTCCTAATAGTGATAGGCATAAGCGTAATTCTGCACGAGATGGGCCATTTTTTGGCGGCCCGGAAGTGTGATGTTCAAGTTCATGAATTTGCCTTCGGAATGGGTCCTGCCTTGTATAAGCGTCGCAAAGGGGAGACCATATGGTCGTTCAGAATCTTCCCCATAGGTGGGTTCGTCCGCTTAGCAGGCATGGGAGAAACGCAAGAAGGCGAGATAGACGATCCACGGCGCAGTTTCTACCAAAAGAGCGCTGGAGCTCGCGCCCTTTTGTTGGCCAGTGGGCCGTTTGTCAATGTGCTGCTGGCATTCCTCTTATCCTCTCTTTTTCTCTGCGCTCACGGGGTCTTAGACCTGAGCCACCCGACAGTTGGCGAGGTTATGGCCGGCTTCCCTGCCGAGGAAATCGGCCTGCGGCCTGGAGACACAGTAGTCCAAGTCGGTGAAGTGGAAGTTAAAACGTGGGTAGAGATGTCTCAAGCTCTTCGGGAAAAGGCGAAAGAAGATGGAAGGGTCGACTTGGTGGCTAAGAGGAATGGAGAAAAGGTTCAATTCAGTGATGTAGAGCTTCTCCTCGATCCACAATACGGCATTCCTCTACTCGGTATACGCCCTGCCATGATTAAATACCCGCCTCATCGCGCACTCACTGGGGCATTTACCTATCTCTGGCAGATGAGCAAACAGATGGTGACAGCTATTATAGGTTGGATTTCTGGGCGCCAGAAAGTCGAGGTGGCCGGTCCATTGGGCATCGCTGCGATGGCCGGAGAGGCCGTTAAAGAGGGATGGTGGAGCTTCATCTCGTTTTTAGCCGTGATTAACCTAAATCTCGGCATTTTAAATTTAGTGCCCTTCCCCGCCCTTGACGGAGGAAGGTTGCTCTTCGTGCTGGTCGAAATGACAAGCAGAAAGAAAGTATCAGAACGCCTGGAGAATTATATCCATATGGTAGGCTTCGCTGTGTTAATAGGTTTAATATTGCTCGTGACATGGCAAGACGTCATGCGCTTACTCAAATAGAGGTGTTGAGAAAATGAAAAAGTGCGTCGTTGTAGGGAGCCTTGCCATAGGTGGCAGAGCTCCTATAAGGGTGGAAAGCATGCTCAAGACCCCATTGAGCGAAAGCGATTCACTTTTTAAAGAGATGGATGAGCTCGTCGACGCGGGGTGCGAGCTTGTGAGGGTTGCCTTCCCAGATGTCTCCCTCAAGGAAAACCTTGCCGAACTTGTATCCCGTTCTCGAATCCCAGTCATGGCCGATATTCACTTTGACCATCGTCTGGCTATCGCCGCTATGGAGGCAGGGTGTGCGGCGATACGCACAAACCCCGGAAATATGGATAGCAGGCATATCGGGGCAGTGGTAGAGATAGCGAAAGAGCGAGGGAGCACGATAAGGATAGGCTCAAATAGCGGCTCCGTTAACAGAAAACAAACGGAGGAGGCAAAGGGAGACAAAGCCAAGGCCCTTTTTTTGGCCGTCAAGGAGCAAGCCGATCTGCTTTTGGGTTTGGGCTTTGATAAAATCATCCTCTCCGCGAAGTCCACATCAGTCCCAATTACAGTCAGAGCCAATGCGCTGCTGGCTCAGGCCTATCCCAACCTCCCTTTTCACGTGGGCATTACAGAGGCAGGGCCCGGAATAGAAGGGATCGTTAAGGGCGCAGTAGGCCTTTCCCTCCTGTTGAGCCAGGGCATCGGGGACACAATTAGAGTGAGCTTGACCGGGCCATCCGTCGAAGAGGTGCGCGTGGGGTATGCCATATTGAGCGCTTTAGAAGTGCGCCATAAGGGAGTGCAGATCATATCTTGTCCGTTGTGCGGCAGGCGGCGTGTAGACGTCACATCCCTCCTGTCCGTAATAAAGCCACACCTCGAAGGATTGCCGGATGGATTGAAGGTGGCAGTCATGGGGTGCGAGGTTAACGGCCCGCGCGAGGCTCAGGAGGCGGATTTGGGTTTTGCTGGCTCTCCTCATGGGGTTGTAGCCTTTTCGGCCGGTAGAGTCGAGGCGCATATTTCAGCGGACAAGATTGACGAGGAGTTGCCCAAAATAGTGGAAGAATGGAAGCGAAGACGAGGGATGAGTGATCAGTGATGAGTGATGTATTTACGGATTACGGGTAACGAATCACGCATCACTGGGAGATGTGCATTCATCGCTTCGCTGTATAAGGCGCAACCGATCATCGATTACTCATTAAAGCCCACAAAAACAAAGAACAGAGCCGAGTGATTATTGACGGCGCATCTGTAGAAGCTATAATGAACCCGCTCGACGATCTTTGAATTTACAACCAGAGGAGGGTGTTGTGTTTAATGCTCCCACTGCCAACGTTATATATGCTTGTAGTGGGCAAAGGCGAAGGCAAAAAGAAGCTTACCGCTTTTGACGTTGCGCTATTGGACGCAGGTATAGGCAATATGAACCTGCTGAGGGTAAGCAGTGTCTTACCACCTGGCTGTACGCTGGCAAGCCGCCTCGATATCCCTGCCGGTTCTCTCTTGCCAGTGGCGTACGGCTCCATCACGAGCGACGTGCCAGGAGAGAGGATCGCGGCGGCCATCGGCGTGGGTGTCCCAGAAGACCCGGCGCTATCCGGTATGATTATGGAATTCTCCGCCTTCACTTCAGCTGATGAGGCTTCCCTGAGGGTCGAAGAGATGGTAAGAGAGGCGTTTGCCTTTCGCGGTTACCCCTTGAAAGAAGTCAAAGTTAAGGCTATTGAGCACGTGGTGGACGAATGCGGAGCCGTCATAGCGGCGTGTCCATTATTCTACGAGCGGGAGCGTTGATGTTATGCAACCGATGGACAGACGAAGCCCAAATCTGTGGTATACGGAGTATCAAAAACCAGACATGCGCTTAGGCCTTCGTATAAAGGAGATATTGGTCGACAAACAAACCCAGTATCAGCATATCCTGGTGGTAAAAACGGCGGAATACGGAAGACTTTTAGCCCTGGACGGAGCTATTCAGCTCACAGAGAAGGATGAATTCACCTACCACGAGATGATAACCCATGTGGCCATGTGCGCTCATCCTGCCCCTAAGAGAGTATTAGTGGTGGGCGGTGGGGATGGTGGCGTCGTGCGTGAGGTCATCAAACACGACTCGGTGGAGCGGGTAACGTTGGTGGATATAGATGAAGCTGTCATAGAGACATCGCGCGCGTACTTTCCTTCTGTAAGCTGTGCCTTAGACCATCCCAAGGTTGAGATAGCGACCATGGATGCCCTGGTCTATGTGAAGGAGCACGTAGATGAATTCAACGTCATCGTCGTCGACAGCACCGATCCCGTTGATTTTGCTGCCGGGCTATACGAGAGATCCTTTTTTGTCACCGCCGCCAGCGCACTCAAAGGTGATGGAATGATAGTAGCTCAGACCGAGTCTCCCTTCGCCGAGCCAGAGATCGTCTCCTCTACGTTTTCCGCCCTCAGCGAAGCCTTCCCTATATCATTTCTGTATTGGGGAGTTGTCCCTACATATCCCACTGGACTGTGGACCTATGCCATAGGTTCGAAGCTCTACGATCCCAGAGAGACGAGGAGTCCTGCACCGCTCGATGTGCGCTACTATACTAAGGAGCTGCACCGCTCTGCCTTTATCCTGCCCAAGTTCTTGAAAGATTTAATTGGAGGAGATGCTCAAGTGCAGACAAAGCAAAAGGCATGTCGCGCTACATAGGAAGCAACCGCAATTTATCTTGGGCGCAGTGGGTTATCGTAGGCGCACCTATGGATGCTACGGCTTCGCGCATCGGCGGGAGTCGACTTGGACCTGAAGCGATAAGGTCAGAATCACTACATCTTGAGTCATTCAGTCTTTATCACCTCAAAGATGTCGCTGACGTCCCTTTTTGCGATGTGGGCGATCTCGCTTTGTCGCCAGGAGATGTAGACCGAGCCATGGGCATTATAGAGGCCACGAGCCGCAAATTCATCGAGCGAAAAAAGAAGGTCCTGCTGCTCGGAGGCGATCATCTGGTATCTTACGGTGCTATAAAGGCGGCGTCTTGCGCCTGGCCTCATCTACGGGTGGTTCACCTGGACGCTCATGCTGACTTGAGAGATTGTTGGATGGGAAGCCGCTTCAGTCACGCTACTGTGATGAGGCGAGCAGCAGAGGATTGTCTTGAGGAGACGAAGAGGCTTTATCAGTTTGGAATCCGCTCATGTTCAGCCGAAGAATACGACTGGGGCATGAATCACACCCATCTCTTTCCCTTCAATCTGACGAAGATCGAAGATTGTTTGGACGAACTCAGCGGCGTTCCCATATACGTTTCTATAGATGTAGACGTAGTGGATCCTTCTGCCGCTCCTGGGACGGGCACGCCAGAACCTGGGGGCGTCACTCTGGGTGAACTCCTCAGGGCGCTCGAAACGATGAAAGGCTTAGATGTGGTAGGAATTGACATAGTGGAGGTGTCGCCACCTCAAGACATAAATGGCATCACCGCTGCGCTGGCTGCTAAGGTAATCAGAGAAGCGCTCATCCTGTGGGGTTGACGAGAAGCGCAAAAAGCGATGGGAGGGAGCGAAATGGCAAAAAATCTGAAAGGCAGACATATGTTGACGCTGAGGAATTATTCCCCAGACGAGATTCACTTTATCCTTGACTTATCCGAAAGCCTTAAATCTAAGAGAAGGTCCGGCATCGGGGGCAATTTGCTGGCCGGAAAGAACGTAGCACTCATATTTGAAAAGCCTTCTACGCGGACGAGGTGCGCATTCACAGTTGCCTGTCTTGAGGAAGGCGGGCATGCCGAATATCTCGGCAAGGATGACATCCACTTGGGCCACAAAGAAGACGTCAAAGATACCGCTCGAGTATTGGGAAGGATGTTCGATGGCATCCAGTTCAGAGGATTCAAACAGGCCACATTGGAAGAGCTCGCCGCCTATGCTGGAGTGCCCGTGTGGAATGGCCTCACCGATGAATACCACCCGACCCAGGCCTTAGCCGATCTCCTGACGCTAAAGGAAAACTTCGGCAGCCTCTGTGGTCTCAAGCTCGCGTATGTGGGCGATGGGCGCAACAACGTGGCTAAATCGCTGATGATAGGGGCATCGAAGGTGGGCATAAACTACGTCATCGCTTCGCCTAGCTCCCTTTTCCCGCCTGAAGAACTTGTCCTTGAGTGTCGCACCAATGCCGAAATAAGCGGCGGGTCAGTTGAAGTAACGGAAGACCCTAAAGAAGCAGTCAAAGGAGCTCACGCCATTTATACAGACGTATGGGCATCCATGGGCGAGGAGGATAAACTCAAGGATAGAATAGCCCTCTTGCACCCGTATCAGGTAAATTTGGAACTCATGTCCGCTACCGGCTTGAGGGAGTCGATCTTCCTTCACTGCCTGCCTGCCGTCAAGGGTAACGAGGTGACCGAGGAGGTCTTCGAATCGACTCAGTCTAAAGTATTTGATGAGGCAGAGAATCGGCTGCACACGATAAAGGCCGTGATGGTGGCCACTATCGGCAATGTATGAAGTGAGGCAAGAGGTAAAGAGGTAAAATGGATAGAGAAATCAGACGTTTTCGCTGTGCAAGTTGTGGGGAGGAGTTCGCAGCAGAAGGCGAATCGGTCAAGTGTCCCCACTGCCGAGGCAAAGCGCTCATTTTGATCGAGGGTTCATCGTTTCGCAAGGGCGGCTGCCTTCCTTCAGGTTCGACCTGAGGTATATAAATGGCGACGGTCTGTCGTCCTCTATAGCGGCGAAGTTATCACTGGATGTGTTTCTTCTATGCCTTTGAGGGAAGAAAGAGTTGTGATGAACTGTCTCATCTCTTCAACTTCCCCGCGCAGGACGATCACTTCGAGGCAACGTCGGGGGTCTATGTGCACATGCGTCGTGCAGATTATGACGCGACTGAAGTGGTGTTGAAGCTCGGTGAGAGAGCTCACGGCGTCGTTACGGTGATGATCGTATACTATTGTGACAGTTCCAAAGACTTCGCCGCTCTTTTCCTCCCACTGAGATTGGGCGATGAAGCTGCGCATGACCTGGCGTACTGCCTCGGAGCGATTGTGCATGCCTGACCTCGAAAGCCAGCGATCGAATTCCTCAAGCAGCTGCTCTGGGACCGACACGCTGAAGCGTACCAACTCTTCCATGGCGAGACCTCCTTGCGCGCTTGCGCGATATATGAACTCAAAGGGCATTTTACCTCAAAGGGGGGATAATGAGCGGAATGAAAGAGCTTTTGGTGAGTCTGGCGCGACCAGGCGAACCTTGGAATGCGAAAAGCCTTGAAGCAGCTCTTGACACAACTCCTGCCACTGACATAGTCGTATTGCCCTTTGTCGTTTCCCTTGAGGCGCAGGCAAAAGGCCTTGACCTTATAGAAGCGTCGAAGCGTTGGGCTAAGGATGAGGTAAAATGGGCGATCTTAGGCCCCATCGCTCAGACCAACGGCCCCAAGGTGTTTAATAGCATCTATGTGATAAACGACGGCGGAGGCTTGGAGGCGCTTTGCGAAAGACCAAACAAGATCGCCTCTTTTTTCTCGTACAAAGGGCTCCTTATGGGATGCATTACTTGTGAAGAGTTGCTTTCGCCTGAAAACGTCAGCATTGCAGCTCGCGGTGGTGCAAGAATATTGTTTGCCATCGGCAAAAGGCCTTCCATCAACCCTGAAGCCTTCGAAGCCTTAGTGCGAGTGAGGGCTTTGGAAAATGCCACCTTTCTCTTGGCCTCCGATGGAGATTCTTTTTGGGCTTTCTCTCATAGCGGCGAAGCGATCTGCAAGACAGATGCTCGCACAGCCCGTTTAGCGCGGGTTGACCGTCTCATAGCGAGGCAAATGCGCAAAACCCCTGAGGCCATCGGACGCTTGTGAGAGGTTGTGTTAAAATATTGAAATTAACGGGGTCGCTCAACCGTTGCCCGAGCGAGGAGGAGTCACCTTGTATCGCGATACCAAGATCATAGTCGAGAGGATCGAAAGCTGGCTTGAAGAGCAGATCATCGCTGCTGGAGCTAAAGGCGGCGTTGTAGGCATAAGCGGTGGTGTGGACAGCGCAGTGGTGGCGGTCTTATTGAAACGGGTCTTTGGGGATAATATGCTTTCCGTAATCATGCCATGCGAAAGCTTGCATAGCGATGTGGAACATGCCGAATTGCTTGCCCGCACTTTCAGCCTACCATGCATAACGGTAGATTTAGAGCCGGCCTTTAAGGGTCTGCTGTCCGCACTTCCATCCAATATGAATATAATTCCCGTGGCGAGGGCCAACATAAAGCCGAGGTTGCGCATGACGACCCTTTACCTGCTCGGCCAACAACATGGATACTTGGTGTGCGGCACCGGAAACAAGGTCGAGATAACAGTCGGTTATTTTACCAAATACGGCGATGGGGGGGCCGATCTGCTTCCTTTAGGAGATCTGCTCAAAGGTGAGGTCAGGAACGTCGCCAAATTTTTGGGAGTACCGGAGGAAATCGTGAACAAAACCCCCTCGGCGGGGCTGTGGGAGGGGCAAACTGACGAAGGCGAAATGGGCGTCACTTATGACGCTTTAGACCGCTATCTGGCGTTGGGAGAAGGGGATGAACGAGTGGCCAAATTCATCGAGGAGGCCCGTAGGAGGACGGAGCACAAGCGCCTTCCGCCCCCAATTTGCCAGATCGGTTAGGCTTATTAAGAGGTGACGAGAGATGTCAGGTCATTCCAAGTGGGCTAATATCAAGTATCGCAAAGCAACTCAAGACGCAAAAAGGGGCAAGCTCTTTCAGAAGCTCGTCAGGGCTATAATTGTGGCGGCAAGAGAGGGCGGCGGAGACCCATCTATGAACATTCGCCTCAAGACCGCCATTGAAAGGGCCAGAGAGGCCAACGTGCCGATGGATAACATAGAACGCGCCATAAAGCGCGGCACCGGCGAGTCGGAAGGAGTTCAGTATGAGGAGGTCTTCTACGAAGGTTACGGCCCTTGTGGAGTCGCCATTTTAGTGGAGGCGTTGACAGACAATCGCAATAAGACTGCCTCTGAAATGCGCACGCTCTTCAGCAGAAATGGGGGCTCCCTCGGCGAGGCGGGGTGTGTGTCTTGGATGTTCGAACGCCGCGGGGTGATCCGCATAACCGGCGAAGGGCTTGATGAAGACGAGCTTTTGCCTGTAGCGCTCGAGGCAGGGGCGGATGACGTGAAGAACGAAGACGGCGAGTTCGTCGTATATTGCGACCCTGCCACATTCAGCAAAGTTAAAGGTGCCCTTGAAGGGCATGGATTTGCCGTGAGTGGAGCTGAGGTTGGAATGGTGCCTAAATCTACAGTCTCCATCTCAGACAAGGACGACGCGCATAAAGTTGTGAGGCTTTTGAACCTTTTGGAGGATCATGACGACGTGCAAAACGTCTATGCCAACTTCGATATCCCAGATGAGATCCTGGAAGAAGTCTCCAGCGTTTGAGATCCCGTGCCGCTGCATGGGGATCGACCCTGGCATAGGCCGCCTGGGATTCGGCGTGATAGAATGTGACGGCTCGCGCTGTGGATTGATGACGAGCGGTTGCATAGAGACGAATTCATCTTCATCAACTGCTCATAGGCTTCGACAAATCTATGAAGAACTGAAAGAACAGGTAGAGAGTTTCTCGCCACAATTGGTCGCCGTAGAGAGGCTCTTCTTCGGCAGAAATACGACCACGGCCGAGCTTGTCTGGCAAGCGAGAGGCGTGGTCCTGTTGCTGGCGGCGCAGAGAGACCTCCCATTGGTTGAGCCGAAGCCTGCAGAGATCAAAAATGCCATATGTGGCTACGGAAGGGCCCCCAAAGACCAAGTCCAGAGGATGGTCGCTGCTATGTTGGGACTCGATACGGTTCCCACCCCTGATGATGTTGCCGACGCCTTGGCCTGTGCCGTTACAGCTTTGGTCATGGCCGGGGCCATGCCGTAAGGCGAGGTTGAAAAGAGATGCTGAGGTTTCTTCGTGGAGAGATCGCATCGATCGGTTCGGATTGTCTGACGCTCGATGTGGGCGGCATGGGATTTGAGATAATCTGTACAAGGTCGGTCTTAAAGGAGCATAAGGTAGGAGATGTCATTAAAATCCCCGTATTTTTGCACGTGAGCGATGGGGGGTTATCCCTCTATGGCTTTTGCGATGAATTAGAAAGGGATCTCTTCTTCGCCCTGAGGCGAGTTAAAGGCGTCGGCAACAAATTGGCGCTCTCAATGCTGCGTTCACTTCCCCCTCAGAGGCTGATCCGAGCGATATCTTCGGGCGCGACCGACGAACTCATCGCAGCACCTGGCGTTGGCAAGCGCATGGCAGAGCGCATATGTTTCGAGCTGAAAGAAGGATTAGGGGGGCTTTCTCCCGACCTTTCTGAGCCATTTAAAGGAGACGAAAACGCGGCCGAAAAGACAGTTATCGAGGCACTCAAGATCTTGGGATTCAACGACAGGGAGATCGTCTTTGCGCTTGAGTGCACTAAGCGCAAAGGAGTCATCTCTGACGAAGCTCAGCTTCTACAAGCTACTTTAAGAGAATTGCAACGCAATCAAGTGGTGGTGTCAAATGGAAGCGGACAAGAAACGCCTGATTAGTCTTTCGCCAATTGAAGAGGACGAAGAAATACCATCTCTGCGTCCCCGTTCTTTAGAGGAGTTCGTGGGGCAAACGGAGATAGTGAAGAAGCTTCGCATATATGTTCGCGCTGCCGTTGAGCGCG
>Ga0116179_1000751_pt1 | contig 24950 bp, 20 predicted proteins | sample AD_UKC071_MetaG_FD_89751 | JGI IMG/M metagenome (GOLD analysis project Ga0116179, IMG submission 89751) | Active sludge microbial communities of municipal wastewater-treating anaerobic digesters from USA - AD_UKC071_MetaG | ecosystem: Engineered > Bioreactor > Anaerobic > Digestate | place: USA...
CCCTGCCGCTGAAGCCGCCGGCCGTCGACGTGGAGCGGCGCGCCGACGGCTGCATCCTGCTGCGCTCGCGCCACGCGCCCGGCCCCAGCCCGCGCAGCATCGCCCATCTGCTGCAGGAGCGCGCCGGCCAGCACCCCGACCGGCCTTGGATGAAGCAGCGCGCCCCAGGCCACGGGCCCTGGCGCACGGTGACCTACGGCGAGGCGCTGGCGGCGGCCGAGTCCATCGCGCAGTGGCTGCTGGACCGCGGCCTGGGCCCCGACGACAGCGTGATGGTGCTGTCGGCCAACAGCATCGAGCACGCGCTGCTGACCCTGGGCTGCTACACCGGCGGCGTGCCGATCGCGCCGATCAGCCCGGCCACCTCGCTGCTGTCCAGCGACCATGCCCGGCTGCGCCACTGCGCGGCCGTCGTGCGGCCGAAGATGGTGTTCGCCCAGGCCGGCGCGCCCTTCGCCAAGGCGCTGGCGGTGCTGCGTGCCGCGCACCCGGGGCTGGTGGTCGTCACGGTCGATGGCGAAGGCGAAGGCGCGATTGCGCTGTCCATGCTGCTGGCGACCCAGCCGACCGCGGCCATAGCTGCCGCGCGCGACACGCTGGGCCCGGCCACGGTCGCGAAATCCCTGTTCACCAGCGGCTCCACCGGCCTGCCCAAGGGCGTGCCGCAGACCTTCGGCATGATGAGCGCGACCATCGCCGGCCAGGAGGGCCTGCGTGCCGAGCCGCCCGAGTCCGGCGTGGTGCCGCAGAGCCTGGAGTGGATGCCCTGGAGCCACATCAGCGCCGGCAACATCGGCTTCAACGGCGTGCTGTGGAACGGCGGCACGGTGCACCTGTGCGAAGGCAAGCCCATCCCGGGCCAGTTCGAGACCACGATCAAGAATCTGTACGAGGTCTCGCCCACCGTGTTCGGCTCGGCGCCCATCGCCTTCGGCATGCTGGCCGACGCGATGGAGCGCGACCCCGCCCTGCGGCGCAACTTCTTCCGGAACCTGCGCTACATGGGCTACGGCGGCGCCACGCTGAGCAACGACGTCTACGACCGCCTGCAGGCCCTGGCGATTGCCGAGACCGGCCACCGCATTCCGCTGACCACGATGTACGGCGCCACCGAGACCCAGGGCGTCACCGTCACCCACTGGGCCACCGAGCGCGTCGGTCTGGTCGGCCTGCCGGTGCCGGGCATGACGATCAAGCTGGTGCCCAACGGCAGCAAGCTGGAAGTGCGGGTGAAAGGCCCGACGGTGACCACCGGCTACCACGCCGACCCCCAGCGCACGGCCGCCGCCTTCGACGAAGAAGGCTTCTACAAGCTGGGCGACGCCGCGCGTTTCGTCGACGAGGCCGACCCGACGCAGGGCCTGGTGTTCGACGGCCGGGTGACCGAGGACTTCAAGCTCGACAGCGGCACCTGGGTCAGCGTGGGCCCGCTGCGGCCGGACATCGTGGCCGCCTGCAGCCCCTATGTGATGGACGCCGTGGTGACCGGCCAGGACAAGCCCTTCGCCGGTGCTTTGCTGTGGCCGTCGGCCGCGGGGCTGAAGGCGCTGGACGCCGATGGCCGGCCGGGCGACGCGACGACCAAGCTGCGCGCCGTGGTGGCCGACCGGCTGGCGGGCTTCAACGCCCTGGCCGGCGGCTCGTCGCGCCGCGTGGCGCGCTTCACCTTGCTGACCGAGCCACCGTCCATCGACGCCGGCGAGATCACCGACAAGGGCTATGTGAACCAGCGCCAGACGCTGGAGCGCCGGGCCAGCCTGGTGGCGGCGCTGTATGCCGAGCCGCCGGGTGATGGCGTGGTGGTGGTCTGATCCTTCAGCGAGACCAAGCACCGATCATGAGCGACGACGAAACGATCCTGTACGAGCAGCCTGCCTTCGGCGTGGCGCGCATCGTGATGAACCGCCCGGCGGCGCGCAACGCCCAGAACCTGCAGATGGGCTACGACCTGAACGCGGCCTTCGACCGCGCGGTGGCCGACGACGCGGTGAAGGTCATTGTGCTGGCCGCGGCCGACCCGCATTTCTCGTCGGGCCACGATCTGCGCGGCGACGGCGGCGTGGTGCTCGGGCAGCAGCCCACCGTGTCGAACTGGGGCGGCTTTGCCCAGCCCGGCGCGCATGGCCGCTTCGCCCGCGAGCAAGAGATTTATCTGCAGAACACCCGCCGCTGGCGCAACCTGCCCAAGCCGACGATTGCCGCGGTACAGGGCCGCTGCATCGCCGGCGGGCTGATGCTGGCCTGGGCCTGCGACATCATCGTCGCCAGCGACGACGCGCTGTTCTGCGACCCGGTGGTGACCATGGGCGTGCTGGGCGTCGAGTGGTTCGTCCACCCCTGGGAGCTGGGCGCGCGCAAGGCCAAGGAATTCCTGTTCACCGCCGACAACTGGTCGGCCGCCGAGGCGCACCGCCTGGGCATGGTCAACCAGGTGGTGCCGCGTGATCAGCTGGAATCCACCGTGCTGGCGATGGCCGGCCGCATCGCCAGCAAGCCGGCCTTCGCGCTGGCGATGGCCAAGCAGGCGGTGAACCAGACGCTGGACATCCAGGGCCAGCAGAGCGCGGTGGATGCCGCCTTCGGCCTGCACCACCTGTGCCACGCGCACAACAAGGAGGTGTTTGGCACCGTGGTCGACCCGGGCGGCGTGCCCGCGGCGGTCAAGCGCTGAGGTCCGCATGCCCGACTTCCTGAGCGATGAACTGACCGCCCTGCGCCAGCGCACGGTGGCGCTGGCCCAAGGCCCGCTGGCGGCGCTGCGCGACGACCCGACGCTGACGCCCGCCGAGCGGTCGGCCCAGGTGCGCGCCCTGGCCAAGCAGGCCGGCCTGTTCGGGCTGACGCAGGACGCGCGCACCCCCGCGCTGACCCTGCTGGTGGCGCGCGAGACGCTGGCGCGCCACGGTGCCGCTCATCTGCCCGGCCTGTTCGGCCCCGATGCCGGCCTGCCGGCGGGCGTGGCCGAGCCGCTGCGCAGCACGCACCTGGCGCCGATGCTGGCCGGCGAGCGGCGCGGCGGCTTTGCCTTCACCGAACCCGGCGATGCGCCTCGGCCGACCTGGGCGGCGGTCGACGGCGACACCCTGATCGTCACCGGCCGCAAGAGCTACGTCACCGGCGGCGCCGAGGCGGATTTCCTCGTCGCGTTGGTCGAGGTGGACGGCCAGGGCCCGGCGATGGTCGTCATCGACACCGCGCTGCCGGGCGTGGTGATCGACCGCAGGTTTGCGTCGCTGGACGGCAGCACGCATGCCGCCTTCCGCTTCGACGGCGTGCGCGTGCCGCGCAGCCATGCCATCGGCGCGCCGGGCGCCGGCCGCAGCCAGGCGCTGGCGCGCATCAGCGCGGTGCGGCGCCTGGTGGCCGCTGACGCACTGGGCACGGCGCTGTGGGCGGTGGACTTCGTCGGCGCCGATCTGCTGCGGCAGCGGCGCGGCGGACCGCGGGCCGCCAGCGAGCGCATGCGCCTGCGCTACGGCGCCATGCGCATCCAGGCCTATGCGGCGCGGTCGGAGGTCTACCACGCGGCGCGGCTGCACGACAGCGGCCGGGACGCGGTGAACGAGAGCATCGCGGCCAAGGTGATCGCCACCGAGACCGCCGGCCAGCTGGTCGACCAGGCGATCCAGCTGGTGGGTGGCGAGGCCCTGGTCACCGGCCACCCGCTGGAGGCGGCGCTGCGCCACCTGCGCGCGCTGCGCCTGGCCGAGGGCGAGACCGACGTGCTGCAGGTCAACCTGGCGCGCGGCTCCCTGGACCTGGGCAAGGGCGGGCTGTAGCGCCTGCCGCCCACCCCGGGCTTGCCCGCAGGGTGTACCGCGTGTGACGCAGGCCGCCGGCGGGGCTGTGGAAGACTGGCCAGTCCACTCGATCCACCCCTTCCGAAAGGCACGCACCATGCGCCAGGCCGTCATCGTCTCCTATGCCCGCACCGGCCTGGCCAAGGCCGCGCGCGGTGGCTTCAACAACACGCCCAGCATGACGATGCTGGGCCATGCCATCCAGCACGCGGTGCAGCGCAGCGGCGTCGACCCGGCCGAGGTGGAGGACGTGGTCGCCGGCCAGGTGGCGGCACACGGCAACGTGGCGCGTGCCGCGGCCATGCTGGCCGGCCTGCCGGTGACGACCTCCGGCGCCACCATCCACCGCGCCTGCTCGTCGGGCCTGAACGCCATCGCCGTGGCGGCGCAGCACATCGTGCACGACGGCGCCAGCGTGATGGTCGGCGGCGGCGTCGACAGCATCACCTTCCAGGGCGGCGGCGGCGGTGGCAAGGACGACCGCCTGACCGAGCTGCTGCCCGCATTCTGGATGCCGATGATCGACACCGCCGACATCGTGGCCGAGCGCTACGGCCTGAGCCGCGAATACCAGGACGCGTACTCGCTGCGCTCGCAGCGGCTGATGGCCGCGGCCCAGGAAGCCGGCAAGTTCAAGGACGAGATCATCCCGGTGAAGACGGTGATGAAGGTGGTGGACAAGGCCACCGGCGCCGAGTCGCTGCGCGAGGTCACCGTCGACCGCGACGAGTGCAACCGCCCCGACACCACGCTGGAAGGCCTGGCCAAGCTGCAGCCGGTCAAGGGCCCGGGCAAGTGGGTGACGGCCGGCAATGCCAGCCAGCTGAGCGACGGCGCCGCCGCCGTGGTGCTGATGGAGGCCAAGGACGCCGAGCGCCGCGGCCTGCAGCCGCTGGGTGCCTTCAAGGGCTGGGCGGTGGCCGGCTGCCAGCCCGACGAAATGGGCATCGGCCCGGTCTTCGCCATCCCCAAGCTGCTGGCGCGCCATGGCCTGAAGATCGGCGACATCGACCTGTGGGAGCTGAACGAGGCCTTCGCCAGCCAGTGCCTGTACAGCCGCGACAAGCTGGGCATCGACCCCGAGAAATACAACGTCAACGGTGGCTCCATCGCCATCGGCCACCCCTTCGGCATGACCGGCGCCCGCCTGGCCGGCCATGTGCTGATGGAAGGCAAGCGCCGCGGCGCCAAGCATGTGGTCGTGTCGATGTGCATCGGCGGCGGCATGGGCGGCGCCGGCCTCTTCGAGGTGTATTGATGAACATGAAGCCCCCACGCTCACTTCGTTCGCTGACCCCCGAGGGGGCGCGTCAGCGCCTTCGGGCGGCCGGGCAGCGCTGACATGGCCGGCCGCCTCGCGGGCAAGGTCTGCGTCATCACCGGTGGCAGCGGCGGCATCGGCACGGCCACCGGCCGGCTGTTCGCGGCCGAGGGCGCGACGGTGGTGCTGGTCGACCTGGACGCGGCGCGGCTGCATGCGGCGGTGGCCGAGATCGCCGCCGGCTCGGCCGTTTCGGCGCAGGTGGCCGACGTCAGCGACGAGGCGGCGATGCAGGCCGTCATCGCCGACACCGTCGCCCGCCACGGCCGGCTCGACGTGCTGTTCTGCAACGCCGGCATCGAGGGCCGCATCGCGCCGATCGCCGAGACCACGGTGGCCGACTTCGACCGCGTGATGGCGGTGAACGTGCGCGGTGTGTTCCTGGGCCTGAAGCATGCGCTGCCGGTGATGCAGCGCCAGGGTGGCGGCAGCATCATCATCACCTCGTCGGTGGCCGGCTTCAAGGGCGGCGCCTACCTGGCACCCTACGCGGCCAGCAAGCATGCCGTGGTGGGGCTGATGCGCTCGGCGGTGCTGGAGTCCGGCAGCTCGGGCGTGCGCATCAACACCATCCACCCCTCGCCCATCGAGACGCGGATGATGCGGGCCATCGAGAGCGGCCGTGCGCCGGGCGCCGAGGCCGCAGCCAAGCAGATGATCACCACCCGCATCCCGGCCGGCCGCTACGGCACGCCCGACGAGGTGGCCGCCACCGCGCTGTTCCTGGCCAGCGACGACAGCCGCTATTGCACCGGCGGGCGCTACAGCGTCGACGGCGGCATGACCGCGGGCTGAGCGTCAGTCGATCTGCACGAACACCCGGCCGCCATCGATCCTGACCGGGTGGCAGCGCAGCGGCTCGCAGGCCGGCTCCCAGGTGGCGCGGCCGTCGCGCACGTCGAACTTGCCCTGGTGCAGCGGGCACTCGATCTCGTGGCCGTCAAGGAAGCCATCGCACAGCCGGGCATCGCCGTGGGTGCACAGCATGTCGCTGGCATAGACCGCATCGCCCACGGTGTAGAGCGCGATCTCGCGCCCGGCGACGACCACGCCCAGCACGTCGTTGGTGGGCAGGGCGTCGGCCGCAGTGGCGTCGATCCAGGGCTTGTCGCTCATGATGGGAGTCGGATGGGATCGATGATCGAATTCGGGATCATCTCGCTGTCGTCGATGATCTCGCGCACCGCGAACTTCAGCCCCGCCGGCGTGCGCACGATGGTGTCGAAGCTGCGGCCGACGTTGAACACGGTGGACGTGTGGCTGAGCTTGGTGCGGAACACCGCGTAGTTGGCCTCGCAGCGCCAGCGGTCGTCGCTGGCTTCGCGCAGCACCGGGATGCCGACCACATGGCGCTGGCAGTACGGGTCGTGGAACAGCGTTTCCTGGATGCCGTAGGCGCGGTCCTGCAGCATGCCCTTGCTGGTGAAGGCCGGCGTGGCGAGCGGAAAGCTGCGCTCGTGGTTTTCACGCGGCTGCAGGCGGTAGACGCAGTCCTCGGTGAAGAACTCGCACCAGTCGGCCCAGCGGCCGGCATCGACCGTGCTGGCGTAGTCGGCATAGAGCTGGGTGATGGCCAGCCAGTCGGGAAAGTCGATGGTCATCACGGCGCCTCCATCACGTCGCGCCAGTAGCGGTCCATGCCGCGGATCAGCGTCTCGGTGACCATGTGCTCGGTGTCGCCCACGTCGCGCCCGCCCAGCTCGGCCACGGCGCGGTGCGCGGGCTTGCTTTCGAAGGCCTGCTGGCTGAACTCGATCACCTCGCCATCGTCGGCCGACACGAAGCCGGCCGGGCCGAACAGGTTGGCCTGGGTCAGCCGGCGCTGGGTCATCTCGGGCGTGTCGTCGGCGAAGCCGAAGTGCGTCCAGACGAAGTCGAAGCTGCCGCGACCGTCGGGCTGGATGTGGCGCGTGGACACGCTGTTGACCTGCTGCTGCAGGATCACGCTGGGGAAGAGGGTGGTCATCACCGCCGTGGGCACTGGTGCGGCAGGGTCCGTTGACGCCGGCCCGCTCCACCAGGCCTCGGGCACGATGTCGATGAAGCTGGGATCGTGCAACTGCATGCCGGCCTTGAAGCTGGCCACCTGCGTCACCTGCGCAGCCTGGCCCGCGGCGCCGCGGGTGCTGATCATCGCCGCGTGGCGGTGCTTCGCATCCATGCGCAGCCGGCTCTTGTTGTCGGCGCGCCAGAGGCCGAAGGTGACGAACCAGGTGTGCAGCAGGCCCGGGTGGTACGGGTCCTTGATGTTCTCCTGCATCAGCTTCCAGTTGCCCGGGATGCGCTGGCGGTTGTAGCCCAGGATCACCAGCTGGCGGCCGTTGAACAGGCGGTCGAACCAGCCCAGGATCTCGGGGCCCAGGAAGTCCTCGAAGGGCTCGACGTCGGGGTCGAAGGCCGCGAACACCACGCCGCCGCGGCGGGCCACCCGCAGCTTGGTCAGCCCGTGCTCGGCGGTGTTGAAGTCGCCCGGCATGCCGCCGTGCACCTGGCCACCCGGGTCGAGCGCCTGCGGCAGGAGGCGCCGGGTGTGACGCTGCGCACCGTGCGCACCACCGAGGACAGCCTGCGCGACGCCATGGCCGCCGGCGGTGTCGACCTGGCCATCGGCCCGCTGCCGCAGCTGCAGGCCGGCTTCTTCCAGCGCCGGCTGTTCAGCCAGCGCTATGTCTGCCTGTTCCGCCAGGGCCATCCGCTGGACCACGACGGCTTCAGCCTGGCCGACGTCCAGGCCGCCGAGCACCTGGTGGTCGAGTCCGCCGGCACCGGCCACGGCCAGGTCGACGCGCTGATCCGCCGCGCGGGCCTGCAGCGCAGCGTGCGCCTGACGGTGCCGCACTTCGTCGGCGTGGGCCACCTGCTGCAGCGCACCGACCTGGTGGCCACCGTCACCGAGCGCCTGGCCGACAGCCTGTGCGGCCCGTTCGCCCTGACGCGCCGCCCGCACCCGCTGGACCTGCCCGAGGTGGCGATCAACGTGTTCTGGCACACGCGGGTGCACCGCTCGCCGGCCGACCAGTGGCTGCGCGGGGTGGTGCTGGACCTGTTCGGCGCGGGCGAGGGGTGAGGGCGGCGCCGGGCCCCACCCATCACGCCCCCGTCAGCCCTCCCCCACCACCTGCCGCCGGAACACGCTGGGCGGCACGCCGGCCACGCGGCTGAAGACGCGGCTGAACAGGGCCGGGTCGGCGAAGCCCAGCAGGTCGGCGATGGAGGCGATGTGCAGGCTGGTGAAGGCGAGCTGGCGGCGCGCCTCGCGCACCAGGCGGGCGTCGATCAGCTGCGAGGCGGGCACGCCGGTGGCCGTGCGCACCACGCGGCTCAGGTGCGTGGGCGTGATGGCCAGGGCGCGGGCGTAGTCGGCCACGCGCCAGTGGGCGCGGTAGTGCGTCTCCAGCAGGGCCTCGAAGCGCTGCAGCAGCTGCGCCGCCTGCGGGCCGCCTGCAGCGCCCGCCGCCTCGCCCGCCGCGTCGCCGACCAGCCGGGCGGCGCAGCCCAGCAGGGCCGCGGCCAGGCCGCGCAGCACCAGGGCACGTGCCGGCGCGGTGGCCCGGTACTCGGCGGCCAGCTGCAGGGCCAGCGCATCGGTGGCGGCATCGGCCGCGCCGGTCCAGGGCCGGCCCAGCTGGCGCCGCACCTCGGGGCTGGCGGCCAGCAGTTCGTCGAGCATCACGTCGGCCAGCGTCAGCACCAGGCCGTCGGTGCCGGGTTCGAACCGGAAGGCATGCACCTCGCCGACGGGCACGTTGACCAGGCTGCCCGGCGCCAGGTCGGCCGCCGCGTCACCCAGGCGCACCGTGCCGCGCCCGCTGCGCAGCAGCAGCAGCTGGTGCAGGCGGGCGTGGCGGTGCGGTGCCAGCTCCCAGTCGTGCAGCACGCTGCGCTGGGCGATGGTCTCGCAGTGCATCACGTCGGGCAGCTGCGCCGATTCACCGTAGAGGCTGTAGTCGCGCACCCCGCGCGCACCGGTGCGCGGCGGGCGGCGGGCGGTGTCGGCGGTGGCGGCAGGCATGTTCGAATCGTACAAGTCGAGGCCGGTTCCGGCCATTCACACACCGGGGGCGGCGGCGCCACACTTGAGCCCCCTCAAGCGCGAACCGGGCAGGCAGGCCGGCCGGGCGGGGCGCCGATCCACAGAATCACCAGCACCACCAGGAGACACACCATGAAGACCAGCGTTTGCATCATCGGCGGCGGGCCCTCGGGGCTGATGCTGTCGCAGCTGCTGCACCTCAAGGGGATCGACACCATCGTGCTGGAGCGCCAGAGCCGCGAGTACGTGCTGGGCCGCATCCGCGCCGGGGTGCTGGAGCACGGCTTCGCCAAGCTGATGCGCGAGGCCCAGTGCGGCGAGCGCATGGACCGCGAGGGCGAGATCCACGAGGGCTTCTTCATCGCCCACGACGGGCGCATGGACCGGGTCGACCTGCACAAGCACAGCGGCGGCAGCAGCGTGGTGGTGTACGGCCAGACCGAGCTGACGCGCGACCTGTACGAGGCACGCGACCGCATGAACGGCACCGTGATCCACAACGCCGAGGACGTGCAGCCGCACGACCTGACCAGCGCCACGCCCTACGTCACCTACCGCCAGGGCGACGAGATCGTGCGCATCGACTGCGACTACGTGATCGGTGCCGACGGTTTCCACGGCGTCAGCCGCAAGTCAATCCCCAAGGGCGTGCTGAAGGAGTACGAGAAGGTCTACCCCTTCGGCTGGCTGGGCGTGCTGTCGCGCACCAAGCCGGTGTCGCCGGAACTCATCTACGCCAAGCACGAGCGCGGCTTCGCGCTGTGCTCGCTGCGCTCGCAGGTGCTGAGCCGCTACTACGTGCAGGTGCCGCTGACCGACAGCGTGGAAGACTGGAGCGACGAGGCCTTCTGGGCCGAGCTGAAGCGCCGCCTGCCCGGCGAAGTGGCCGAGCGCCTGGTGACCGGCCCGTCGATCGAGAAGAGCATCGCGCCGCTGCGCAGCTTCGTGGCCGAGCCGATGCGCTGGGGCAACCTGTTCCTGGCCGGCGACGCCGCCCACATCGTGCCGCCCACCGGCGCGCGCGGACTCAACAGCGCCGCGTCCGACATCTACTACCTGTACCACGCGCTGGTGGCGCACTACCAGCGCGGTGACGACAGCGGGCTGGACGGCTACTCGGCCAAGGCCCTGGCGCGGGTGTGGAAGGCGCAGCGCTTCTCGTGGTGGATGACCACGATGCTGCACACCTTCCCCGACCACATCGCCTACGACCAGAAGCTGCAGGCCACCGAACTGGCCTACCTGTTCTCGTCGGGCCGGGCGCTGGCCTCGCTGGCGGAGAACTACGTCGGGCTGCCGTTCTGACGGCCCGCCCCGGCACGGCCGGGGCGCCAGCGCGGCGCGGCCTCAGCAGCGCGCGGTGACCGGCGGCAGCGCGGCGGCCTGCAGCAACAGGGCGTCGATGCTGCGCGCGCCCAGCTTGTCGCGCACCGCCTGGATCTGCGTGCGCACCGTGGTGACCGACACGCCGTGGGTGGCGGCGATCTCGCGCACGGTGCTGTTGTCGACCAGGGCCCGCAGCACGCGCTGCTCGGCATAGGTGAGGCCATGGCTGGCCGACAGCATCTCCAGCCCCAGCGGCGAGCAGACGTTGCGCCGCCCCAGCATGGCCACCGCCGCCGGGCGGTCGCTGCCGTCCACATGCACCGGCAGCAGGGCCACGGTGAGGCGCTCGGCGCCGTCCTGCAGCGCCATCAGCCGGGTGCGCTGGCGCACGGCCGCGTCGTGCAGGGCGGTGCTCCAGATGTCCTGCATCACGGTGCAGGCGCGCACCTGGCGGCCGTCCAGGTGCAGCGGGCCGGCCTGGGCCAGCTCGCGCCGGGCGGCGCTGTTGGCATGCAGCAGCAGGCCGTCGGCATCGACCGCCAGCACACCGCAGGCCAGGCGGTCCATCAGGGCGGTGAGCAGGCGGACATGGGCGGGCGCGTCCAAGCCCGGCAAGGTGTCGCGGACGTCTTGGGGGTGCACGGTCAGCATGGTGGGGCTCCTGGGGTTGCACGGTGTCGCCGGCACCCGTCGTCGGGTGGGCTGGCGGCATGGGGTGCATGGTGCGAAGCGGCGACTCGGCTGTCCTTCAGCGGTGTGAAAACTTCCTAAAGCAGTGGGCGGGCGGCTGGGTTGTGGGGCCCGGAATGGGCATCATCGGCCCGGTGCGTCGGCAAGGGGCTGGGCGCTGCAACGCCGCCGGGCAAGACCGGGGCATGGAGGACAACATGGCAAATGAACTGGGCGACAAGCTCGCCGCCGCAGCGGTCGACCTGATCGCGCTGAGCCAGGCCGTGACCAGAAACGACAAGCAGGACGTCGCCGACGAGATCGCGACCCAGCAGGCGTTCTTCGCGATGGTGCAGAAGCGGTCGGACGCGCTGAATGCGGATGTCGCGAAGGGCAAGAACCGCCTCAGCCCGCCGCGCCGCACCACCTGGCTGGTCGAGACGGCGAGACAGCTGGAGCAGGACCTGCGGGATGCGCAAGCAGCCGCGCTGACGATGCCCGCAGAGGAGCTGGATGCGCTGAAGGCGGTGGTGCAGGAGATCCGAACCCGGCTCAACGAACGACTGGACACGTTTCTGCAAGGCAATGCCTAGCGGCTGCGATCGATGTCCTGCGCCGCCGCCCCTGCCGCGCTGCACCTGGGCTCCAGCCTGCGCACGCAGCCGGCGGCGGCCACCTGGGCCAACGCCGCGCCGCTGATGGCGGCCTTCGGTGTCTCGCGCGTCACCGACATCACCCGCATGGACAGCCTGGGCCTGCCGGTCTACGCCAGCGTGCGCCCACGCGGCCGGGCGCTGTGCGTGCATGCCGGCAAGGGCCTGGGCGCCGACGAGGCGCGCATCGGCGCCCTGATGGAGGCGCTGGAGTTCGCCAGTGCCGAGCCCCAGCGCACGCCCTGGGCCGGCCGCGACCTGCGCATCGGCGACCTGCTGGACGACTGGGACGGCGCCTTCACGCTGGCCGACCTGGCGCCGCGCATCGGCGTGCCGGCCGGCGCCGACCGCCGGCTGCGGGCGGTGCGCTGCGACGACGTGGCCGGCGGCGCAGCGGCCTGGCTGCCGGCCGAACTGGTGTTTCTGCCCTTCGACGAGCCGCATGGCCCCGCGCTGTTCGGCTGGTCGAGCAACGGCCTGGCCTCGGGCAACAGCCTGGCCGAGGCGACGCTGCATGGCCTGCTGGAGGTGCTGGAGCGCGATGCCCTGCTGATGAACCTGCCGAAGGATCGTTCCTGCTGGGTCGATCTGGCGGACTATCCGGCGCCGTTTGGGCTGCTGTGTCGGCGCTGGCGGACGCTGGGTGTCGATCTGGCCGTGCGTCAGGTGCCCAACGACTTCGGCCTGCCCTGCTTCCAGGCCCTGCTGGCGCAGGACAGCCGCGACCAGACGGTGGACCTGGCCGAGGGCTCGGGCCTGCACCTGGACGCCGGCATCGCCTTCGCCCGCGCCGTGTGCGAGGCGGCGCAGTCGCGGCTGAGCTGCATCCACGGCGGGCGCGACGACCTGGACGGCTTCTATGCCCGGCTGGATGCCCAGGGCAGCGCACGCGACGTGCACCAGACCCTGGCCTACCGCGAAGCCTTCGACCGGCGCCGCCGCGTGCGCTGGACCGATGTGCCGACGTTGCCGGTCGATGGCGACACCGTGGACACCCTGCTGGCGCAACTGCTGCAGCGGCTGCGCGGCCTGGGCTTTGCGAAGGTGCTGCGGCATCACTTCGACGTGCCTGAACTGGCCGCTGCGGGCCTGCAGGTGGTGAAGATCACCGTGCCCGGTTGCCAGGAGGCCGACGAACCGCTGGAGCGCGCCGGCCGGCGGCTGCTGGCGCTGGCGGCGGCACATGGCTGATCCCACGGCGCCGGCCGGCGCGCCTGCCCCGCTGCTGTTCGCGGGACCGTCGGCGCATGGCATCGATCCGGCGCTGTTCGCCGTTGCCGGCGTGCGGCTGCACCCGCCGGTGCGCCGCGGCGACGTGCAAGCGCTGGTGGACGGTGGCAGTGGCGGTGGCGTGCTGCTGATCTGCGACGGCGTGTTCCAGGCCGCGCTGGCGGTGGGTCATGCCGAGTTGTGCGCCGCGCTCGATGCCGGCTGGCAGGTCTGGGGCGTGTCCAGCCTGGGGGCGATCCGCGCCCATGAACTGCGCCACGACGGCATGCGCGGCTTCGGCGAGGTGTTCGCCATGTTCGAGCGTTTCGACGACTTCACCGACGACGAGCTGTGCCTCCTGCACTTCCCCGAACCGCCCTGGTTTCCGGTGACCGAGGCGCTGGTGAACCTGCGCCATGCGCTGGCGGTGCAGGGCCCGGTGCTGGGCATCGACGCCGGCGCCGGTCGGGCCGTGGTCGACGCGCTGCGCGGCCTGTGGTTCGGCGAACGTTCGCTGCAGCGCATGCAGGCCCTGCTGTGCAGCCTCGGACGCTGCAGTCCGGCGCAGGCCGAGGCCCTGCTCAGCTGGCTGGCAGCAAATCGCCTGAAGACGCTGGACCTGCAGCGGCTGCTGCAGGCCAAGCCATGGCGGGCGGACGGCGGGGGAAGACCTTGATCGCCAGGGCCTCGTCGGCGCGCATCGCAGCGCCCAGCGCCATCAGTTCGGCAAGCTGCGCCGCCGCCAGGCCGGCCTGAAGACGCTCGGCCGTCTCGGCGATGCTGGCGGCCTCGGCGCGGTCGGGCGCATGGCTCAACGCGGCGCGGATCTGCTCGCCGCAACCGTGCAGAACGGCGGCGTCGGCCAGCCGGCCATCGCGCGCGGCAGCCAGCGCGAAGGCGTCGACCAGCGACGGCGCCACCGCCGGCATCAGCCGCAGCGCCCGCTGGGCGGCCTGCTGGGCGTCGGCATGGCGGCCCAGCCGCACCAGCGCGGTGGTCTGGTTCAGCAGCATGCAGGCACAGGCGCGGTGGGCGCGGCCATGGCGGGCCACGGCGCGCTCGGTGGCCGACACCACCTCGGCCAGTCGACCGGCGACCAGCAGGCTGTCGGTGCGGTTGCAGGCCGCAATCGCGGCGATGCCGTCAAAACCCTCGTGCTCGGCCTCGCGGCCCAGCGCCTCCAGCCGCTCCGGCCCGGCATCGGCGCGGTTGACCAGGCCACCCGACACCGCGCAGAACAGCCGGATGCGCCGCGGCATCGGTTGCGCCTGGCGCGCCTGCAGCGCAGCCCATGCCCGCGCCGCAGCGTCGGCACTGTCGGGCAGGCTTTCCAGCAGCCGCGTGTGCTGCGCCAGCGCCCGGTAGGCCAGCGCCGCCTCGCCCAGGGACTCGAACAACAGCTGCGCCTGGTGCGCCAGCTCGGCGCCCAGGCGGTGGTCACCATCGGAGAACAGGGCCCAGCTCAGCTCCAGCCAGGCGGCAGCGCGCAGCCGCGGCGCCGCCTGCGCCAGCAGCGGCAGCGGCACGTCTGCCTGCAGGATGTCCGCCTGGCGGCATTGCATCCAGTCCATCAGCGCCAGCGCGGTGACCAGGCGCGCCAGGTCGTCGGCCAGGCCATCCTCCGGGGCATGGGCCGCGCAATGCGCCAGCGCGGCACGGGCGTTGTGCTGCTCGGGCCCATGGCGCTCGATCCAGGCCGCGTCATGCATCACCGACGCATCGTCCTGGGCACTGGCCAGCCGCCGGGCCACCGCCCGCGCATGGCGCCGCTGCACCCGCTGCAGCTCGCCGGCCTCCAGCAGACAGGCGCGGGCATGGTCGCGGGCACTTTCCAGCAGGAAGAAGCGCCCGGCGCCGTCGCTGCCGCGATGCACCAGCGATTTGTCGACCAGCGAAGCCAGCGCCTCCATCACCTCCCAGGCGCCGATGTCGCCGCCGATGTCGTCGTCGCAGGCCACCTGCTGTGCCAGGTCGGCACCGAAGCCGCCGAGAAAGGGTTCCAGCCGACGGAACACCGCCTGCTCGGTGGCACTGAGCAGGCTGCAGCTCCAAGCATAGGTGTCACGCAGGCTGGCATGGCGGTGGGTGACTTCGCGCCCCGCCACCGCCGCCAGCTTCAGGCGTTGGCCCAGCAGGCCCTGCACCGCATCGATGCCGATCGTCGCCACCCGCGCCGCCGCCATCTCGATGGCCAGCGGCAGGCCATCCAGCCGCTCGCACAGCGCCACCACCGCAGCGACGTTGTGCTCGCTCAGGCGGAAGCGCCGATCCGCGTCGGCGACACGTTTGCACAACAGGGCCACTGCACCATGCTCGATCACCCGCGTCGGCGTCAGCGGGCCGGCTGCGTCCGGCACCGACAGCGGATCGAGCCGGTAGACGCTCTCGCCCGGCACCTGCAGCGGCAGCTGCGAGGTCACCAGCCAGCGCAGCCCCGGTGCATCGGCCAGCGCGCGTCGCACCAGCGGCGCCAGCGCGGGCTGCAGGTGTTCGGCGTTGTCCAGCACCACCAGGCCCTCGGTCAGCGCCAGGGCAGCCGCCAGCACCTGCGCTGCGGTGGGCAGGTCATCGCCCGCGCCACCCAGGTCGACACCCAGCGCCCGCGCCAGCGTCGAAGCCACGCGGTCCGGCGTGCGCACTGGCGCAAAGTCGATCCACACGCCCGGCCGCTGCAGCAGGGCGCAGCGGCGGGCAAAGGCTTCGCGTGCCAGTGCCGTCTTGCCCACGCCGCCGGGGCCGGTCAGCGTGACCAGGGGCAGGTCGGCCAGGCGGTCGAGCAGGGCGCGCAAGTCGTCCTGACGGCCCAGCAGTTCGCCCGCCGGCTCACCCGCCGGCATCGGCGCCGGGTCGGGTGCGGCACCGGCCGACCGGTCCTCCAGCGCCGGCACGCCGAGCTGGTAGCCGCGGCCGGCAACGGTGGTGATCACCTGCGCACCGAGCAGCTTGCGCAGCGCGGCGATCTGCACCGAGATGTTGTTCTCCTCGACCACCACGCCGGGCCACGCGGCCTCGAGCAGCTCGTCCTTGGTCACGACCCCACCGCGCCGCTGCACCAGCACCCGCAACACGTCGAAGGCACGGCCGCCGATGGGCACACGCACGCCCTGCATGACCAGCTGCCGCTGCGCGGGGCGCAACGTCCAACCGTCGAATCGGACCGCCCCACCCCCGTCCTCGTCTGTCGACATCCGCGAAACGAACGATGTTGTGGTGCGGCGACTGTAAACGCAGCACCAATTGACAGCCGCCCGCTGCCGCACCCCAATGCGCAGGGATGCAGGCGGAACACGTGAGAAGCGGCGGCTTGCCGCAGGGCTGTCCAGGGGCAAGACGATGACGCTGCTGGACCACCATGCCCTGCCGGCCGGCATGCCCGAACTGGGCGCACTGGCCGGCGGCGCCGCACGCTGGAGCGCCTACCTGAGCCTTCTCTTCGCCGACGCCGCCGCCAACCTGGCCGACCGGGGGCTGCGCCACCGCGACGGCAGCACCGCCGCGCCCCGCCTCTTCGACGCCTGCAAAACCTGGCCGGCCGGCGCGGCGCATCGGGTGCCGATCCTCTGGAACGCGTTTCCGCGTCGCCTGCGCAGCCGCTTCGGCCGCGAGGCCGCGCTGGAGGTGGCCGACATGCTGTGGCCGGCGGTGAAGGCCGAAACGCCCGATGAAGACTTCGACCCGCGGGACGCCCGGTGGGGCCCGCTGATGGCCACGGCCAACCTGGTCCGTCCCCAGGATGAGTACTGCGAATGGCGTGTCGAGCGCGACCCGTCGACCCAGGACATCCGTCGCATCGTCTTCACCACCGAATCGCCGGAGTCCTGGTGGGCACTGCACGGCACGACTGGCATGTACCGGGCGCGCAAGGCGCAGTCGCCCTTCCCTTTCGACGGCGACCCGCATGCCGCTGCTGCGGCCTGCGCTGCAAGGCTGGGGCACGCGGTGAACCCGGCCGACTTGCAGTGGCAGCCGGATGCCTATGCGCCCCTGAACCGCTGGAACACCAGCGACGGCATCGTCCACCTGACGCACCCACGCAACTTCCTGACGGCGCAGATGGCACTGATCGCCGAGAGCATGGTGCCGCGCTGCGATGCCGGCGGTCGGTTGATCACCCAGCCGCAGGCGCTGTGCTGCGCGTTGCCCGAGGGCGACCCCAACAACCACAGCGACTCGACGATCAGCGGCACCGTGAATGCGCTGGCGCGCCAGGGCGCCTGGCTGACGCTGGCCGAGCCGCTGGGCGTCGTGATCGCCGACATCGACACCCAGGGCTGGACCTGGCCCGACGGCAGCCCGGCGCAGGGCTGCTGGCAGGCGTCGGGGGCGCCGGGCCAGATCCAGCGGCTGGTGGTGGCGCCGCCGCCCGGCTGCGGCTTCGCGCTGCATGCATTGCGCATCGGCGGCGAGCCGCTGCGGCATGGCGGCCAGGTGGCCGAGTGCATCACGCTGCAGGTGACGGCGGTTGCCGTGCTGCCGCCCGATGCCCAGCCGCTGCAGGCCCTGCCCGCGGCGCGTGCGGCTTTCCTGTCGTCGACCAACCGCCACCTGCTGGTCGCACGCGACCCCAGGGCTGCCGCTCTGCCCGGCCTGCTGCCGGCCTTCCAGGACTGATGGCTGTGGTCGCCGACCCCCCGCTCGCGCTCGATCACATCCAGGGCATCGCCGTGCCCGGCTTCTTCAAGCCGCACCAGGCGCTGCTGCTGCTGCACCTGCCGAGCCCGGACCCGAAGCCCGCCCTCGGCGAACTGCTGCGCATGCTCGACGCAGGCCTGTTCAGCACCGGCCGGCAGGCGCTGGATGATCGTGCTCGCTTCCGCGAGGTCGGCGCAGACGGGCCCGGCCTGCTGCGCGCCATCGGCTTCACGTCGAGCGGCCTGGACCACAGCGCGCAAGGGCTGTCGGCCACGGTGCCCAGCATGGCCTTCCGTGGCGGCATGGCGGCACGCGCCAGCCTGCTGGGCGATGGCGATCCGGCCGGCTGGCAGGTGGGCGGGCGGGGGCCGATGCCGCACCTGCTGGTGCTGGTGGCCGGCAACGATGGCCCGGCCGTCGCCCAGGACGCCGAGGCCCTGGCCGCACGGCTCATCGCCTGCGGCGCGGTGCTGCCGGTGCCGATCCAGGACGGCCACGTGCGCGCGCAAGCCCCCGGCCGCGAGCACTTCGGCTTTGCCGACGGCATCTCGCAGCCGGGCATCCGCGGCGTGGACGACTGGGGGCGGCCCATCACCCCGCGCCGCCTGCCCGCCACCGACCCCGAGCATGACCTCTTTGGCCTGCCCGGCCAGCACCTGGTCTGGCCGGGTGAATTCGTGCTGGGCTATCCCGGCGCCAGCCCCGACCCACGCCTGCCCGGCCCGGTGCGGCCGGTGCCGGCCTGGATGCACGATGGCGCGTTCCTGGTCTACCGGCGGCTGCGCCAGCATGTGTTCGCCTTCCGCCGGACGATGGCATCCGAGGCCGCACGGCTGCGCAGCCTGCCCGGCTTCGGCACCGTGGATGACGAGCGCCTGGCTGCGCTGCTGGTGGGGCGCTGGCCCAGTGGCGCGCCGGTGTCGCGCTCGCCGCAGGCCGATTGCCCGGCGCTCGGCACCAACGCGCTGTTCAACAACGACTTCCGCTTCGACGATGACACACCGGTGCGTCAGCGCGACATCGGGCCGTCGCCGCGCCCGGCCGGCGCCGACCCGCTGGGCCTGGTCTGCCCGGTCGCCTCCCACATCCGCAAGGTCAACCTGCGCGACCAGGCGTCCGACGTCGGTGGCGCCTCGGCCACGCAGTCGCGGCGCATCCTGCGCGTGGGCGTGCCCTATGGCCCGGAGGTTGCCGATGGCGAGACCGAGGCCACCGAACAGGACCGCGGACTGCTCTTCCTCAGCATCCAGGCCTCGATCGAGGACCAGTTCGAGTTCCTGCAGGCACGCTGGATCAACAGCCGGGTGCGCCCGCGCGGGCCGGGCGGCGACGACATGCTCGTGGGCCGCAACGCCGCCCCGCCCGACGGCGCACGCCGCTGCCTGGTCTTCGGCGACGGCATGGTCAGGCCCACCGAGGTGGTGGCGACCGAGCCCTTCGTCACCATGACCGGCGGCGGCTACTTCTTCGTGCCCTCGCTGACCACGCTGCGCGCGCTGCTCGAAGGCACGCCGCTGCCGCCCTGACCCAACCGCTGAGAGGAGCGACCTTGACCGCCTCACGCCCCCTGCATCGACCGTTGCTGGCCGCCACCCTTGCCACGGCCGCCCTGCTGGCCGGTTGCGCCACACCCATCGCCCGCAGCGTGGTCGAGGCCAACCTGGCGCAGGAGCAGGCCGCCAACCAGCTGCTGCTGCTGAACATCGCCCGCGCGCACGAGCGCATGCCGATGCACTTCTCGCAGATCGGCCAGATCCGCGCCGCTCCCGGCGGCTGGGGCCTGGGAACGCCGTCGCTGGGGCTGTCGCTGCCCTTCGGTGGCGCCGCCAAGCCCGAGTACACGCTGACCGCCGGCACCGAGGGCGCCAGCCCGGTGGACGTGAGCGCGCTGACCAGCCAGGAGTTCATGCGCGGCATCACCACGCCGGTAGGGCCCGATCTGCTGGCCTACCTTCTCAATCAGGGCTGGCCGCCCGCAATGCTGATGCACCTGTTCCTGGAGTCGGTGACGACGACCGATGACAAGGGGGGACTCAGGCAATCGAGGAACGATCCGGGTCGCCTCGGCTATGCCGACTTCCGTCACTTCGTCGACCAGGCGGTGCTCTGCGAATTGGCGGTCAAACCGCAGGACGGCGAGCCGAGCTTCCTGTCGAGCCCGGTGTCCACCGTCAGCATGCGCGACGGCGTGGAAGCGGCCAAGGCCAAGCTGCAGATCGTCGAACAGTCGGCAGCCGCTGCTGCGGCACCCGCGGCACCCGCGGCGCCCGAGACACCTGCTGCAGCAGCAGCGCCAGCAACAGCGGCATCGGCGCCACCGCGGTTGCACTACCGCCTGGCCCAGGTCGACAGCGAAGTTGTGCTGCAACTGCAGCCTCGGACTGGCACAGGCGCGTCGACAAGCACGGCATGCCCGCCACCGTCGACGACTGACGCGAAGTCGATGGCCCCGCAGCGCAAGCTGATCCTGGCCAACAGCGGTCCGGCACTCGCGCCGCGGCGCGGCGGATTGGCCGAAGGGGCTGCACCGCTGCCACGCTCGGCAGGCCAGTCGGAACCGAAGCCCGGCAAAGAAGCCTTCGTCCTGCGCTCGCCGCAGTCGATGCTGTACTACCTTGGCCAGCTCAGCCGGGCGCAGAACGGCGGCTGGCTCGACGGCGAGGCCGGCACCGGCGTGCGTACCCCATTGCGCATCAAGCTGCCCGACGGGCAGCAGGTCACGCTGTTCGACATGGTCAAGCACCAGGATGCGATTGGGGCGGCGGATGCAGCTGTCGCGGTGACCTATGGCCGACACACCTTTGCCGTGCGCCGGCCGCAAGGTCCAGGCGACAAGACCGCCGCCGACCGCAGCACCCAGGTGCTGGCCCTGATGCAACTGATCCTCGGCCTTCAGGACAAGGGCACCGAGGCGCCGGGCGCCAGCAGCGTGCGCCTGGTGCGCTGAGGCCGACCACGGCGCCGGGCTTGGCCGGACAATCGCGGGCGCCATGGCCGCCCACCCGATGTCCGACGCCGACACCACCGTCCCGCTGCGCCTGGGCGTGGTGCGCGCTGCCGGCGGTGGCCTGGTCTTCCTCGCCTCGGGCCGCCCCGGCCTGGCCCTGCATGACCTGCAGCCGCCGCCGCCCGGCGGGCTGGACGCCTGGCGCGGCGGCGCCTGGCAGCGCGCCGCCGACACCACCGCCTTCGGCCTGGCGCTGGCGCAGGCCCTGCTGCCGGCGTCGGTGCAGGCGATGCTGCACGGCGCTGCCGGCGGGCCGCTGCTGCTGCTGGTCGACGCCAGCCTGGCCGACCTGCCCTGGGAGGTGGCGGTGGTCGGCGGCCAGCCGCTGGATGCGCTGTTCCTCACCAGCCGCCAGGTGCTGGTGGCCGCGCAGGCCGGTGAATCGCCCGGCCCCCCGGGCGATGCGGCCGCAGTGCAGGTGGTGGGCGACGCGGCCAGCGCCGCCGCCGCCGGCCGCGCCGGCCAGCCGGCGCTGGCCCTGCCGGCCGACGCCACGGCCGCACGCCAGGTGCTGGCCCGTGCCCTGGCCGACGGCGCCAGCCCCGCCCAGGCCGCCCGGGCCGCGCGCCAGGCCGCCCGCGCCGCCGGCCAGCCCGGCGGCGACGCCTGGCTGCATGGCGACGCGGTGTTCCAGCCCGCGGCCGCCACGCCGGCGCCGGCGGCGGGCGATGACGTGCGCCAGCTCAGCATCCTGTCGGTGGACCTGATGGGCTCGACCCGGCTGATGCACACGCTGGGTGACGAGGAGTACAGCGAGCGCCTGACCCAGTACCACCAGAAGGTGGCGCAGGTGGCCCGCGCCCACGCCGGCCTGGCCGACGACCCGCAGGGCGACGACGGCTTCATGTGCTACTTCGGCTACCCGGTGGCCAGCGAAGACGCTGCGGCGATGGCGGTGCGCGCCGGCCTGGCGCTGGCCGCCGCGTCCGACGAGCTGGGCCTGCCGCTGCGCGTGGGCATCAGCACCGGGCGGGTGGTGATCCGCAACGGCCAGCCGGTGGGCGCGGCGGTGCACCATGCGGCGCGGCTGCAGCAGGCAGCGCCGGCGGGCGCGGTCTACGTGGGCGCGGCGACGCGGCGCATCGCCGGCGAGCGCTTCGCGTTCGACCTGGTCGACGAGGCCGCCAACTTCAAGGGGTTCGATGGCCCGGTGGCCGTGTGGCGGGCGGTGACCGAGCGGCCGGTGCTGGGCACCGAGCGCTTCGACCACCGCACCGACCTGACGCCCTTCATCGGCCGCGACGCCGAGCTGGCCGAGGTGCTGCGCCACTGGGAAGCCGCCGTGGCCGGCGAGCGCCACGCCCTGCTGCTGCACGGCGAGGCCGGCATCGGCAAGAGCCGCCTGGTGCGCGAGCTGCGCCAGACCCTGGCCGCGCGCGGCTACCGCACGATGGAATGCCGCTGCGCGCCTGAATCGACCGGCAGCGCCTTCCAGCCGCTGATCGACCTGCTGCGCCGCCAGCTGCGCGTGCGCGAGGGCGACCCGCCGGCGCTGCAGGTGGCGCGGCTGCGCGCCCTGCAGATCACCACCGGCGCCGAGGCCGAGCAGGCGCTGGCCCTGCTGGGCGCGCTCCTGAACGTGCCGCCGCAGGTGCTGCCACCGATCCCCGGCGGGGCGGGTGGCGGCTCGGCCGAGCGCCGCCGCCAGCTGACGATGGACCTGCTGGCCCGCGTGAGCACGGTGCTGGCCGACCAGGCGCCGGTCTGCCTGATCCTGGAAGACGTGCAGTGGGCCGACCCGTCGACCCGGGCCCTGATGCAGCGCCTGATCGACGGCCCGCGCCACGAGCGCGTGCTGCTGCTGCTGACGCTGCGCGGCGGGCCCGAGGACGCAGCCGCCTGCGGCTTCGCCCTGCCCGCGGTGCGCCTGGCGGGCCTGGACGCCGACGCGGCGCAGGACCTGCTGCGCCGCGCCAGCGGCGGTGCGCTGGACGATCCCGCGCTGGCGCAGTGGCTGGCCGCACGCGCCGACGGCGTGCCGCTGTTCATCGAGGAATCGGCCCGCATGGCCGCCGCGCTGGCGGCGCAGCGGCCGGGTGACGACGTGGCCCGGCTGCTGCGCGACGCGGTGCCCGGCTCGCTGCAGGACCTGCTGACCGCCCGGCTCGACCAGCTGCCGCAGGCCAAGCGCGCCGCGCAGGTGGGCGCGGCGCTGGGCCGGGCCTTTCCGCTGGCGCTGATCGAGGCCGTCAACGCGCACGCCGATTCACCGATCCGCCTGGCCGGGCTGGACGGCCTGCTGGCCGCCCTGGTGCAGGCGGGGCTGCTGACGGTCGAGCAGCCCGGCGAGCAGCAGGTCTACAGCTTCCACCATGCCCTGCTGCGCGATGCGGCCCACCAGAGCCTGCTGGAGCGCGACCGCCGCCGCCTGCACGGCGCCATCGCCGCCGTGCTGCAGCAGCAGTTCGCCGCCCTGGTCGACGCCCAGCCCGAGCTGCTGGCCCAGCACCAGGAGCAGGCCGGCCAGTGGGCCGAGGCCCTGGCCGGCTGGGAGCGCGCCGCGCGCCATGCCGCGCGCCGCAGCGCCCACCACGAGGCCGGCTCCCACATCCGCCGCGCCCTGGCCCTGCTGCCGCAGCTGGCCGACGACACGGCCGGCCGCGACGCCACCGAGCTGCGCCTGCTGCTGCTGCAGTCGGGCGTGCTGATCGCCACCCAGGGCTATGGCGCCGACGGCGTGGGTGCGGTCTACGCCCGGGGCCTGTCGCTCGCCCAACAGCTTGGCGACACAGGCGCACTGCACAAGCTGCGCCTGGGGCTGGAGGGCTGGCACTTCATGCGCGGCGACTTTCCCCGCGCGCAGGCCATCGCCGACGAACTGGCAGCCGCGCTGGGCCCGTCACCCGAGCCGCAGGCGCGGCTGCATGCGGGCTGGGCGCAGGCCAACCTGCTGTTCCACCAGGGCCGCCTGCCCGAGGCAGTGGCGCTGACCGACCGCTGCCTGGCCGACTACGGCCAGGGCGGCAGCCGCGCCACCGCGGTGCAGGACCCGGGCGTGATGTGCCTGTGCTACTCCAGCTGGGCGCTGTGGGAGATGGGCCGCGCCGACGAGGCGCTGGCCCGCGCACGCCAGGGCGTGGCCCTGGCCGAGCGGCTGAAGCACCCGTTCAGCCTGGGCCAGGCGCTGGGCTTCCTGGCGGTGGTGCACGACTTCCGCGGCGAGCACGCGCCCGGGCTGCTGGCCGCGCAACGGGCGATCCAGGTCTGCGAGGGCGGCGGCTTCATGCAATGGCTGGCGCATGCGCGCGTGCTGCACGGCCGGCTGCAGACGGCGCTGGGCGACATCGACGCCGGCCTGGCCGCGATGGCGCAGGGTGATGCGCAGTGGACCGCCACCGGCGCGGTGGTGACGCGCCCGTTCTATGCCGTGCTCCGCGCCGAGGGCCTGGCCCAGGCCGGCCGCCCCGACGAGGCCCTGCCCCTGATGGCCGAGGCCCACGCCCTGATCGGCCGCCACGGCGAGCGCTACTTCGAGCCCGAGGTGCAGCGCGTGATGGGCCTGCTGCTGCTGCAGTGCGGCCGCGGCGCCGCCGAGGCCCTGCCCTGGCTGGAAGACGCGCTGCGCAGCGCCCGTGAACTGCAGCTGCCCGGCCTGGTGCTGCGCGCGGCGCTGGCGCTGGCGCCGGTGTGGGCCGAGGGCGGGCGGCGCAGCGAGGCGCTGGCGCTGCTGGACGAGGCGCTGGCGGCCGTCAGCGAGGGCGCGGGGACACGGGATGTGGTGCAGGGCAGGCATCTGCGGAGCAGGCTGGCCCAACCCGGGTGAACGCCGGGGTGAACGCCGGGACGAACCCCGGGTGAAGGCCGGGTGAAGGCCGGGTGAAGGCCGGGCGCGGCGCCCCCACCATCACCCTCCCTTCAGCAACGAGAACCCACGCAAGGCCGTGGGCGCGGTGCCGGTGATCGGCCTGGGCGAGACCGTGCGCGCAGCCGGCAAGAAGCTGCTGAAGTGGCACCGCGGCGCCTTGGGCCAGAAGCGCGAAGCCCACGCCGCCACGCTGGCCGAGCACCTGATCACCCACGACTGCGCCCTGGCCCAGGCCATCGTCGCCGAGCTGTTCAGCTTCGAGGAAATGCTCTGGCTGCTGCAGCAGGACGACGACGAGGTGCACAAGCTGCTGGCCGAGAAGCTGAAGTCGACCTGAGGCCGGTCCGCGACGGTCGCACTTGCGGCCGTGGGCGTGGCACCGGGCGCGCTCAGAACCTGTGAATGAATCGGTCGCGCCCGAGCGGCGCGCCAGGGCGGCCCCGATCGAGGCGCAAAGCACAGCCATATCCAGAGATATGGCGAGCATTTGCAACG
>Ga0116179_1000758_pt1 | contig 24873 bp, 11 predicted proteins | sample AD_UKC071_MetaG_FD_89751 | JGI IMG/M metagenome (GOLD analysis project Ga0116179, IMG submission 89751) | Active sludge microbial communities of municipal wastewater-treating anaerobic digesters from USA - AD_UKC071_MetaG | ecosystem: Engineered > Bioreactor > Anaerobic > Digestate | place: USA...
GCGGGCACGCTGAAGCTGGCAGGCGGTGCGAACAGCACGCTGCAGGTGGCGCGTGAACTGCGGGGCGATGCCAGTGCGGGCCAGGTGGTGGAAGTGACCGGTGGCGTGGTGGCGCTGCAGGCCGCCAACAGCCAGGACGGCACGACGGTGAGCGGCGGCACGCTGCGGCTGTCGGCCAACGATGCGGCCGGCGCGGGCAGCATCACCCTGGGCGCGAACACGCTGGACATCACGAATGCGGCACAGATCGCCAACCTGGTGACGGTGACCGACGGCGCGGTGATCAGCAGCAGCACGGGCGGCGGCACGCTGACCAACGCGCAGCCGCTGGCGCTGGTGGCGGGCACGCTGAAGCTGGCGGGTGGTGCGAACAGCACGCTGCAGGTGGCGCGTGAACTGCGGGGCGATGCCAGCGCGGGCCAGGTGGTGGAAGTGACCGGCGGCGTGGTGGCGCTGCAGTCGGGCAGCAACAGCCAGGACAGCACGACAGTGACGGCCGGCACGCTCCGGCTGTCGGCCGGCAACGCGGCGGGCACGGGCACGGTGGCGCTGGCTGCCGGCAGCACGCTGGACATCACCGGCGCCAGCCTGATCGACAACCTGGTGACGCTGGCCGGCGCGGCCCACATCACCAGCAGCAGCGGCGGCGGCACGCTGTCGGCGGCCCAGGCCCTGCAACTGGCGCCCGGGCCGGCCACGCTGCAGTTGTCGTCAGCCGGCGACGGCGCGCCGCTGCAGGTGGCGCGCAACCTGGTGGGCGACGGCACGCTGCAGCAGGCCGTGGCGGTGACCGGCGGCCTGGTGACGCTGGCGGGCAGCAGCAACAGCCACGACGCCACCACGGTCAGCGGCGGCACCCTGGCGGTGGGTGCCGATGGCGCGCTGGGCGGCGGCAGCCTGACGCTGTCCGGCGGCAGCTTCAGCCCCACGGCCTCGTTCGACAGCACGCGGGCGGTGGTGCTGGGCGGCGGCAGCATCACCCTGGCCACCGGCGTGCAGCTGGGGCTGGGCGGCCTGGTGTCCGGCGGCACGCTGGACCTGGCGGGCGACGGTACCCTGGTGCTGGCCCGCGCGGCCGGCGCCAACAGCTACACCGGTGGCACCAACGTGGGCGGCGGCACGCTGCGCCTGTCCAGCAGCGGTGCGGCGGGCACGGGCACCATCGCCCTGGGCGCGAACACGCTGGACATCACCGGCGCGGCGGTGCTGGCCAACCGGGTGACGGTGGCCGATGGCGCGCAGATCACCAGCAGCAGCGGCAGCGGCACGCTGGCCTCTGCGCAGGGCCTGACGCTGGCCCCGGGTGGCAGCACGCTGCGCCTGGCCGGCAGCGCCGGCGGCGCGCTGGTGGTCGGCAGCAACCTGGTGGGCGATGCCAGCGCCGGCCAGGTGGTCGAGGTGACCGGCGGCGTGGTGGCGCTGGCCGGCACCAACACGCACGACGCCACCACGGTCAGCGGTGGCACGCTGCGCCTGGGCGCCAGCGCCGCTGCCGGCAGCGGCAGCATCACGCTCAACGGCAACCAGCTCGACATCACCGGCGGCGCGGTGATCGCCAATGCGCTGACGGTGGCCGACGGCGCGCGCATCACCAGCAGCAGCGGTGGCGGCACGCTGTCGGCCGCCGTGCCGCTGGCGCTGGCCAGCGGCGCGGGCACGCTGCGGCTGTCGTCGGCCGACGCCGCCGCGCCGCTGGTGGTGGCGCGCAACCTGGTGGGCGACGCCTCGGCGCAACAGGCGGTCGAGGTCACGGCGGGCCTGGTCACGCTGTCGGGCAGCAACAGCCAGGACGCCACCACGGTCAGCGGCGGCACGCTGCGCCTGGCGGCCAGCGGTGCGGCCGGCAGCGGCGCCATCAGCGTGGGCGCGAACACGCTGGACATCGTCGCCGGCGCGGTGATCGCGCGCGACGTCGGCCTGGCCGGCGGGTCGCTGACCAACTCCAGCGGCGGCGCCCGCCTGGACGGCGCGCTCACGCTCGACGGCGCCGGCAGCGTGGCGTCCACCGGCAGCGGCCTGACGCTGGCCGGCGTGGTCGGCGATCTGGCGCCCGGCACGCTGACGGTGACCGCCGGCCGCGTGACGCTGCGCAACGACAACACCTACCGCGGCGGCACCACGGTGGCTGGCGGCACGCTGGTGATCGACGGCAGCGTGGCCGGCGCCGATGCCGGCAGCGGCACCATCGCCCTGGGCGGCAACGTGCTGGACATCGTCAACGGTGCCAGCGTCGCCAACCGCGTCACGGTGGCCGATGGCGCAACCATCCGCAGCAGCAGCGGCGGCGGCACGCTGTCGAACGCGCAGACGCTGAACCTGGCCGCCGGTGCCAGCACGCTGAACCTGGCCGGCGGCGCCACCCAGCCCCTGGTGGTGGCGCGCAGCCTGCTGGACCATGCCAGCGGCCTGCAGGCCGTGGCGCTGACCGGCGGGCTGGTGACGCTGGCCGGCAGCAACACCCACGACGGCGGCACCACCGTCGGCGGCGGCGCCACGCTGGCGCTGGCCGCCGCCGGCGCGCTGGGCAGCGGCGCCCTCACGCTGGACGACGGCCGGCTGCGCGCCGCGGCCAGCCTGGACATCACGCGGGCCCTGGTGCTGGGCGCCGGCGGCGCCACGGTCGAGGTCGACGACGGCCAGACCCTGGGCCTGGGCGGCGCGCTGTCGGGTGCGGCGCTGGCCAAGGCCGGCGGCGGCACGCTGGTGCTGTCGGCACACAACACCTATGCCGGCGGCACCACGGTGGCCGGCGGCACGCTGGCGCTCAGCGGCACGCTGGCCGATGCCGGCGGCGGCAGCATCCAGCTGGGCAACCGCGTGCTGGACCTGCGCGACGGCGCCGCGCCGGCCAACGCAGTCACGGTGGACGGCGGCAGCATCACCAACAGCAGCGGCAGCGGGCGCCTGGGCGGCGCGATGACGCTGGCGGGCGATGCCACGCTGTCGTCCACGGGCAGCGGCCTGACGCTGGCCGGCGCGGTGGGCGAGAGCGGCGGCGTGCGCGCCGTCACCATCGCCGGCGGGCGGGTCACGCTGACCGCGGACAACGCCTGGCGCGGCGGCACCACCGTGACCGGCGGCACCCTGGCCGTCAACGCGGCCCAGGTGCCCGGCGCCGATGCCGGCAGCGGCGCCATCGCGCTGGGCAATGGCACGCTGGACCTGCAGGGCGGCGCGGTGCTGGCGAACGCCGTCACGGTCGATGGCGGCATCCTCACCAGCAGTGCCGGCAGCGGGCGGCTGAACGGCACCCTCACCCTGCTGGGCGACGCCAGGCTGTCCAGCAGCGGCGGCAGCAGCGGGCTGACACTGGCCGGCGCCATCGGCAGCGCCAACGTGGCGCGCAACCTGGCCACCAGCGGCAGCGTGGTGCTGCTGGCCGACAACAGCCACCTGGGCACGACGACGGTGCAGGGCGGCACGCTGGCGCTCAGCGGCGCCGGTGCCGATGCAGGCGCCAGCACGGTGCTGCTGAACGCCGGCACGCTGGACCTCCGCGGCGGCGCCACGCCGGCCAATGCGGTGGTTGCCAGCGGCGGCGCCATCACCAACAGCAGCGGCAGCGGCCGGCTGGGCGGCAGCCTGACCCTGGCCACCGCCAGCACCACCGTGTCGTCCACGGGCGACGGCCTGACCCTGGCCGGCGCGGTCGGCGAAAGCGGCGGCGCCCGTGCCCTGCAGCTCACCACCGGCCGCCTGGTGCTGACCCGCGACAACAGCCATTCCGGCGGCACCACGCTGGCCGGCGGCACGCTCGTCATCGACGGTGCCACGGCCGACGCCGGCAGCGGCACCATCGCGCTGGGCGGCAACGTGCTGGACATCGTCAACGGTGCCAGCGTCGGCAATGCGCTGACCGTGGCCGACGGCGCGCACATCCGCAGCAGCCAGGGCGGCGGCACGCTGGCGGCGCGGCCGGGCGACGCCACCGCGCTGACCCTGGCCGCCGGCAACAGCACGCTCACCCTGTCTGCCACCGATGCCGGCGCCCTGGTCATCGCGCGGCCCCTGCTCAACCATGCCAGCGGCCTGCAGCAGGTGCAGGTGCAAGGCGGCGTGGTCGAACTGGCGGCCACCGGCAGCCACGACGGCGGCACCACCGTCAGCGCCGGCACGCTGCGCCTGGCCGCCACCGGCGCCGCCGGCAGCGGCACCATCGCCCTGGGCGGCAACCGGCTGGACATCGTCGACGGTGCCAGCGTGGCCAATGCGCTGACGGCGGCCGACGGCGCCACCATCGGCAACAGCCGCGGCGCGGGCACGCTGGCCTTCAACGCCACGCCGGTGGCGCTGGCGGCCGACACCACGCTGGCGCTGTCCAGCAGCGGAGCGGGCCTGATGGTCGACCGCGCCATCAGCGCCGCGCCGGCCGATGCCGCCAGCGCCCGGCTGCTGGTCAGCCGCAGCGGCAACGGCAGCGGCGTCACCCTGCAGCGGGCCAACAGCCATGGCGGCGGCACCACGGTCGATGCCGGCGGCCGGCTGGCCATCGGCAGCGCCGCGGCCCTGGGCAGCGGCGCGCTGACGCTGGACGGCGGCACGCTGGCGTCCACCGCCGCCTTCGACACCACCCGCCCGCTGGTGCTGGGCGCCGGCGGTGGCACGGTCGACACCACGGGCGGCGACATCGGCCTGGCGGGCACGGTCTCGGGCACCACGCTGACCAAGGCCGGCACCGGCACCCTGGTGCTGTCGGCCGACAACAGCCACACCGGCGGCACGGTGGTCGACCGCGGCACGCTGGCCGTCAGCGCGGCCACCGTGGCCGGCGCCGATGCCGGCAGCGGCCCGATCACCGTCGGCAGCCAGACCCTGGACCTGCGCCACGGCGCGGTGGTGGCGGCCGACCTGGCGCTGGACGGCGGCACCCTGGCCAACAGCGCCGGCAGCGGCCGCTTCGACGGCCGGCTGTCGGTGCAGGGCGTGTCCACCCTGTCGTCCACCGGCAGTGGGCTGCTGGTCAACGGCGTCATCGGCGAAGCTGCGGCCGGCACCGGCCTGGTGACGCAGGGCCCCGTCACGCTGACGGCCACCAGCACCTACAACGGCACCATCACCATCGGCAGCGGGGCGCTCACCCTCAGCGGCGCGGCGGCGCGCGCGGGCAGCGGCGACATCGTGGTGGGTGCCAACCGGCTGGACATCGTCGACGGTGCCAGCGTGGCCAACCGGGTGCGCATCGGTGCGGGTGGCAGCCTGGCCAACACCCGCGGCAGCGGCACCGTGGCCGCCGATGGCGCGGTGCAGCTGTCCGGCAACGCGCGGCTGCAGGTCAGCGGCGACGGACTGACGCTGGCCGCCGTGGTCAGCGAGGCCGCCGGCGCGCCGGCCAGCGCCGTCACCATCGGCGGCGGCGGGCGGGTCACCCTGCTGGCGGCCAACAGCCAGCGCGGCGACACCACGGTGGAGGCCGGCACCCTGGTGCTGCGCGGCGGCGCGGCGGCCACCGGCAGCGGCCGCCTGCTGCTGGGCGCCAACACGCTGGACCTGGCCGACGGCGCCAGCCTGCCCAACCGCCTGCTGGTGGCCGACGGCGCCACCCTGCGCAACAGCAGTGGCGCCGGCACGCTGGCTGCGGCCGGCGGCCCCATCGCGCTGGCCGGCGGCGCCACGCTGCACCTGGACAGCACCGGCACCGGCCTGCTGGTCGACCGTGCGGTCGACGACGCCGGCAGCCGCGCCAGCCTGCAGGTCAGCGGCGCGGCGGGCCAGGTGCGCCTGGCGCAGCCCGGCACGCTGGGCGGCACGGTGCGCGTGGACGGCGGCGCCACCCTGGTGGTGGGCGCGGCGGGCGCGCTGGGCGCGGCGTCGCTGCAGCTCGACACCGCCCAGCTGCAGACCGGCACCGCGCTGTCCAATGCCATCACCCTGGGCAATGGCGGCGCCACGGTGGACACCGGCGCGGCGTCGGTCAGCTTCAGCGGCGTCATCGGCGGCAGCGGCGGGCTGGTCAAGCAGGGCAGCGGCACCCTGGTGCTGCAGGCCGACAACAGCTACAGCGGCACCACCACCGTGGCCGGCGGCGTGCTGGCGATCAGCGGCAGCGGTGCCGATGCCGGCAGCGGCGCCATCGCGGTGGGCAGCCAGGTGCTGGACCTGCGCAACGGCGCCAGCCCGGCGCAGCCCGTGGTGCTGGGTGCCGGCGGCGTGCTGCGCAACTCGGCCGGCAGCGGCAGCATCGCCGCCAACGGCAGCCTGCGCCTGGACGGCGATGCGCGGCTGGAGGTCACCGCCACCGGCACCGGCCTGGGCGTGCTGGGGGCCGTCAGCGAGACCACCCGCGCCGCGCTCACCGTGGCCACCACGGCCACGGCGGCGGTGACCCTGGCCGCGGCCAACGGCGCCAGCGGCGGCACCACGGTGGCGGCGGGCACGCTGCGCATCGACACGCCCCAGGGCAGCGCCGGCCTGGGCACCATCAGCCTGGGTGCCGGCACGCTGGACCTGAGCAACGGCGCCGTGGTGCCCAACCCGGTGAGCGTGGCCGGCGGCGCGCTGCGCAACAGCGCCGGCACCGGCACCCTGGCCGGCCCGCTGGTGATGGCCGGCGGCGCCACGCTGGGCAGCAGTGGCAGCGGCCTGAGCCTGACGGGTGAAGTGAGCGGCAGCGGCGTCCTGGTCAGTGACGCCGGCAACGTCACGCTGGGCCATGCCGGCAACCCCTTCGACGGCGGCCTGCAGGTCGGCGGCGGCAGCCTGCGGCTGGCCGGCGGCGACGCCGTGCCCGACACCGCCAGCGTCACGCTCGCCGGAAGCGGCCGGCTGCTGCTGGCGGGCAACGAGACCCTGGGCGCCCTGGCCGGCAGCGCCGCCACCGGCGTCGACCTGGGCAGCTTCACCCTCAGCGTGGGCGGCAACGGCGTGGCCAGCCGCTTCGACGGCGTGATCGCCGGCACCGGCAGCCTGCGCAAGACCGGTGCCGCCAGCCTCACCCTGGCCGGCGCCAACAGCTACACCGGCACCACCACGGTGGACCAGGGCACGCTGGTGCTGGCCGGCGCCGACGAGCGACTGGCCGACGCCAGCCGCCTGGTGGTGCAGGGCGGCAGCGTCGACCTGGGCACGCGGCGCGAGACGGTGGCCGCGGTGCTGCTCGACGGCGGCAGCATCACCAACGGCAGCCTGCTCAGCGCCAGCAACTTCGACCTGCGCGCAGGCACGGCCGCCGCGGCGCTGGGCGGCACCACGCCCGCCGTGGGCGTCGACAAGACCGGCGCGGGCCTGGTGACGCTGGCGGGCCGCAACAGCTACACCGGCACCACCACGCTGGCGGCCGGCACGCTGGCGCTCGACGGCGGCGGGCGGCTGGCGGCGGGCTCGCGCCTGGTCGTCAGTGCCGGCACGCTGGACTTGGGCGGCGGTGCCGAGGCGGTGGCCGCGGTGCGCCTGGACGGCGGCAGCATCGTCAACGGCAGCCTGGCCAGCGTCAGCAACTTCGACATGCGCGCCGGCACGGTGGCCGCCGCGCTGGGCGGCAGCAGCGACGCGGTGGGCCTGGACAAGACCGGCGCCGACACGCTCACGCTCAGCGGCGCCAACACCTACCGCGGCGACACCACGCTGCGCGCCGGCCGCCTGGTGCTGGCCGGCGGCGCCGACGTGCTGCACGACGCCGGCACGCTGCGCGTGGCCGGCGGCACGCTGGACACCGCCGGCCATGCCGAGACGGTGGGCCTGCTGTCGGTGCAGGCCGGCACGGTCACCGGCGCCGGTGGCGTGCTGCGCAGCGTGCAGGCCTTCGACCTGCAGGCCGGCACGGTGGACGCGGTGCTCGGCGGCAGCGCCGGGGCCGTCAAGCAGGGGCCGGGCACGGTGACGCTGGCCGCGGCCAACCAGTACACCGGGCTCACCCGGGTGGACGCTGGCGAGCTGGTGCTGGCGGGCGCGCAGCGCCTGGCCGCGGCCGGCACGCTGCAGGTGGCCGGCGGCGCCACGCTGACGCTGGGCGGCGAGCAGGCCCTGGCCGGCCTGGTGATGGCCGGCAGCCTGGGCGGCACGGGCACACTGATGGTGCCCACCGTCGAGCTCGACGGCGGCCAGCTCGGCGTGCCCCTGGTCGTCACCAGCCTGGGCAGCAGCGGCAGCAGCAGCATCGGCGCCGACACCCGGGCCGGCACGCTGACGGTGCGCAGCGGCACGCTGCAGCTGGCCGCCGCCGACCTGCTGGCCGACGGCGTGCAGCTGGCGGTCGAGCGCGGCGCCACGCTGGCGCTGGCCGGCAACGAGACCATCGGCACGCTGCAGCTGCGCGGCACGCTCAGCGGCCCCGGCACGCTGAGCGCCGCGACCTACGCGCTGGACGGTGGCCGCGTGCACAGCACGTTGGGTGCGGGGGCGCTGACCAGCACGGGTACCAGCCTGCTCGATGCCGCGGCGGCCGTGTCCAGCGTCGATGTGCTGGGCGGCGTGCTCACCACCGGCGCCGGCGGGCAGCTCACGGCGCTGCCGGCCGTCACCGTGGCCGGCGGTGCGCGCTGGGCGCTGCAGGTCGACCAGCGCATCGGCAGCCTGGCCGGGGCCGGCCAGGTCGACCTGGCGGCGAACACGCTGCGCACCGGCGTGCTGGGCGACAGCCGCTTCGACGGCGTGCTCGGCGGCGACGGCGGCCTCGTCAAGCAGGGCGGCAGCCGCTTCACGCTGGGCGGCGCCAACACCTACACCGGCGACACCGTGGTCGAGGCCGGCACCCTGGCCCTGGCCGGCGCCGACCGCCTGGCCGACGCCACCCGGGTGCAGGTGGCCAGCGGCGCCAACCTGGCCCTGGACGCGACCGACACCGTGGCCGAGCTGCAGCTGGCCGGCACCCTGGCCGGCAACGGGCAGCTCACGGCGGCGCGCTACCTGCTGCAGTCCGGCCGCAGCGAGGCCGCTCTGGGCGCCGGTGCGCTGACCTCCCAGGGCGACAGCACCGTGGCCGGCGCGGCCCGGGTCGACAGCATCGACGTGGCCGACGGCCGCCTGGTGCTGGCGGCACCAGCCGCCCTGACCAGCGCGCCGGCCACCCTGCTGGCCGCCGGCAGCACCCTGTTGCTGCAGGGCGATGCCACGCTGGGCAGCCTGGCCGGCGCGGGCGAGCTGGTGCTCGACCGCTTCACGCTGCGCACCGGCGGCGGCGGCAGCAGCCGCTTCGACGGCGTGCTCAGCGGCGACGGCGCGCTGGAGAAGCTGGGCGACACCCGCTTCACCCTGGGCGCCAGCCAGCGCCACACCGGCGGCACCACGGTGCTGACCGGCACCCTGGCGCTGGACGGCGCCGACCGCCTGGCCGACGCTGGTGCGGTGACGGTGGCGCCCGGCGCGGTGCTGGCGCTGGCCGGCGACGACCGCGTCGCCAGCCTGGCGCTGCAGGGCACGCTGGCCGGCACCGGCACGCTCAGCGCCGCCACCTACGCCCTGGACGGCGGCACCGTGCTGGCCGACCTGGGCGCGGGCACGCTCAGCGCGCGCGGCAGCAGCACCCTGGCCGGCAGGTCCGCGGCGGGCACGGTCGACGTGCAGGCCGGGCGGCTGACCCTGGCCGGCGCCAACCGGCTGACGGATGCCGCCACGCTGACCGTGGCCGCAGGCGCCACGCTGACGCTCAACGGCCCGGCCCGCGCCACCCACCTGGTGCTGGCCGGCACGCTGGACGGCAGCGGCACCTTCAGCGCCGCGCAGACCTCGCTGCAGGCCGGCACGGTGCTGGCCGACCTGGGTGGCGGTGCGCTGCACAGCCGCGGCGAGAGCCGCCTGGCCGGCCAGGCCGCGGTCGACAGCCTGGCGGTGCAGGACGGCCGGCTGACCCTGGCCAGCGCCGGCCGCCTGAGCGCCGCGCCGGCCACCGAGGTGGCCGCCGGTGCCCGCCTGGTGCTGGGCGGCGACGAGACCCTGGGCCGCCTGTCGGGCGCGGGCGACGTGGCCATCGGCGCCTTCACGCTGCGCACCGGCGGCGGCGGCAGCAGCAGCTTCGCCGGCGTCATCGACGGCGACGGCGGCCTGGTCAAGCTGGGCGCCGACACCACCTTCGGCCTGACCGGCCGCAACACCTACCGCGGCAGCACCTGGGTGGCCGCCGGCACGCTGGAGGTGGGCGACGGCGCCAGCGCCGGCGCCATCGACGCCAGCCGTGACATCCGCGTCGACGGCACGCTGCAGTTCAACCACGCCGACGCCGTGCTGCTGGCCCAGCCCGTGGCCGGCAGCGGCGGCATCACCCAGGCCGGCAGCGGCACGCTCACCTTCGCCGGCAGCAACAAGACCTACACCGGGCCCACCGACGTGCGCCGCGGCGCCCTGGCCAGCCGTGGCGACGAGGCCCTCAGCGATGCCAGCACGGTGCAGGTGGCCGCCGGCGCGGCGCTGCAGCTGGGCGGTGCCGAAACCATCGCCGCGCTGCAGGCCGACGGCCCGGTGCAGCTGGCCGGCCGGCTCAGCGCCAGCGGCGCCCTGGTGTTCAACGGCGCCGCCACGGTGCCCGGTGGCGGGCCGCTGCTGCTTCAGGCGGCGGCCGTCGACGCCAGGGCGGCAGGCAACGACTGGGGCAGCCGGCTGTCGCTGGACGTGGCCGGTGCGGTGCAGCTGTCGTCGGGCGCCGCCGGCGCGGGCCTGCGGCCGCTCACGCTGGGCGAGGTGCAGGTCGGCGGCGGCGGGCGCATCGAGGCGGCCAGCATCCTGCTGGACGGCGCCACCCGGCTGCGCGGCGGCACCCTGGTGCTGGACCTGCAGGGCGGCGAGGTCTTCGTCGAGCCCGGCGGCGAGCTGCTGGGCCGCCTCAGCCCGGCCAACCGCCAGATCGCCTTCACCGGCGACCTGCTGCAGCAGACCGCGGCCACCGCCGGCACCAGCGACGCCGCGCTGGCGCTGCAGGTCGATGCCGGGGCGCGGCTGGACGTGCAGGCCAGCCGTGGCGGCTCGGTGGCGTTGCTCAACCCGGCCAACCGCATCGACGGCGGCCTGTCGGTGGTGCTGGGCGAGGCCGGGCGCGCCTGGGTGCCCAACCTGGTGCGGCCGGCCGGCGGCACGGCGGGCACCGAGTACTCGCTGCAGAACCGGGTGCGCCTGACGGCCGGCCCGCTGCGCATCGCCGGCGCCGGCATCCAGGCCGACGTGGTGCTGCTGCAGGCCGACACCCTGGCCACCGACGACGGCGCGGCCATCGTCGCCAAGCTGCCGTTCGACAACCAGGCCGGCACCGCCAGCTCGCTGCCCGGGCTGACGCTGGTGCTGCGCGACCCGGCGGCCTTTGCCGACAGCGGCGGCGAGACCACCAGCACCTTCGGCAGCGGCGCCGTGCCGCTGCGCATCGACGTGGGCAGCATCAGCTTCGGCAACCGCACCGAGCTGCCGATCAACGGCGGCTACGTCAGCCTGCAGCCCACCGTGCGCCTGGGCGGCATGGGCCGCACGACGGTGTTCCTGCAGGGCCCGGCCACGGCCACCGGCTACAGCTTCTTCTACGACGGCGCCCGCCGGCAGGGCACGATCCCGGTGTTCTACAACGGCGAATCGGCGGTGCCGCCCCAGGTCTCGGGCTCGATCGCGTCGACGCTGTCGGTGTCCGAGGGCGCCCGCAAGGAGCGCTTCGACGAGGCCGTGCGCACCGAGAACGTGGCCCTGCGCCTGCGCGCCGGTGTCATCGCCGAGGTCGGCCCGGGCACGCCGGCCACGGTCAACACCATGCCGATGGAGGGGCTGCGGCCACCATCGTGCGCGCCAGCGCCCGGCACTCTGTCGTGCGGACCATGACCCACCCCAGCAGCCCGACCGCCTTGATCGCCATGACCTCCACCCGTTCCCGCACCGCCGTCCGCCGCCGCACCGTGCTGCGCTGGACCGCCGCTGGCAGCCTGGCCGGCCTGGGGCCCGTGCGCGCCCAAGGCGTCGCGCCAGACGGCCCCGAGCCACCGCGCCTGGCCCTGCTGATCGGCAACCGCGAGTACCCCGACGGCGAGGACCTGCCGCCCATCCACAAGAACGTGCGCGACCTGCGTGCGGTGCTGGAGAAGCGCGGCTTCGACGTCACCGACGCGGTCGACCTGTCGCTGGCCCAGGCGCGCCAGGCGCTGGCGGCCTTCAACGCCCGGGTGCGCGCCGCGCCGCCGGATGCCACGGTGTTCTTCTACTTCTCGGGCCACGGGGCCCAGGTCGATGCCGAGAACATCCTGGTGTCGGCCGGCATCAGCCCGCGGGCGCGGGCCGACCAGCTGATCGGCGGCAGCATGACCCTCACCCGCGACGTGATCGGTGCGCTGCCGGTGCGCCCCGACGGGCTGACGCTGGCCGTGCTCGACGCCTGCCGAACGTCGCTGAAGCCGGCCGGCGACGGCAGCGAGGGCCTGAACCAGGTCGAGGCGCCACCGGGCTGCCTGATCGCCTTCGCCACCCGCGCCGGGCGCCCGGCCATCGCCCCGGCCAGCGAGTCGGCCAACACCTTCTACACCGCGTCCCTGGTCAAGCTGCTGGCGCAGGCCTCGGGCGAGACGCCGTTCCAGGACCTGTTCCGCCTCGTCAAGACCGACACCTACACGACGATGCTGAACCACCCGGTGCCCATCCTGCGCCGCTTCGCGCAGGAGTCGTTCATCGCCGACAACGCCCGCGTGCGCCGCCGCCTGGCACCGCGCGTGCCCGACGCACCACCGCCGCCGCCGCGCAAGGAGGAAGAGTCCGTCGCCTGGGCGCGCCTGCAGGCCCAGGTGTGGCCGGCCGACGTGGCGCGCGAGGCCGAGGCGTACCTGAAGAACCACGGCGACAGCCCGCTGGCCGGCAGCGCCCAGGTGGCGCGCGACGGCGCCAAGGAGGCCGCCACCATCCTGCGCCGCAACGACGTGCAGCTGTTCCGCAGCGCCTTCCGCCTGGGCGAGGGCCTGGCTGCCGACGTGGCCGACGACGTGGCCAAGGCCGGCCGCGGCGACAAGGACGCCGCCGCCCGCCTGGGCCGCCGCATCGCCCCGGCCAAGGGCGCCGACCCCAACGGCCGCTACGAAGGCTGGATGCAGTACGCCGCCGCCCTGGGCAACGGCATCGCCAGCTACGACCTGGCCCTGTACTACCGCCGCGTCCACCAGCCCCAGCTCGCCGCCCAGTACGAGGCCCTGGCCCGCAGCCTGGGCTACACGCCGCCGCCGTCGCTGGACAACCAGCGGAAGTGAGGGCTGCCCGCCTCAGCCCCGCAACAACTTCGCCTCCGCCAGCGACAGCGGCTCCGGCAGCCCCGACAGCACCAGCGTGTCGCCCGCCGCCAGCACCAGGGCGTCGCTGGCATCCACCACCCGGCCGCTGGCCTGGCGCACGCTGACCACCTGCACGCCGATGGCATGCAGCGCCTGATCGCCCAGCGGCTGGCCCACGCAGGCGGCGGCCACCGGCAGCGGCACGGTGTTCAGCCGCGCCTGGTGCAGGTCGTCGGCGGTGTCGTCGTCGGCGCCGTGGAAGTAGCCGCGCAGCAGGTGGTAGCGCTTGTCGCGCGCGTCCCGGGTGATGCGGATCACGCGCTGCATCGGCACGCCCACCAGGGCCAGGGCCTGCGCCGCCAGCATCAGGCTGCCCTCGATCGCCTCGGGCACGACCTCGGTGGCGCCGGCGTCGCGCAGGCGCTCCAGGTCGGTGTCGTCGATGGTGCGCACGATCACCGGCACCTTGGCCGCGTGCTCGCGCACCAGCTGCAGGATCTTCAGCGCCGAGGCCGTGTCGTGGTAGCTGACCACCACCGCGCTGGCGCGGGCCAGGCCGGCGGCCATCAGGCTGGGCAGGCGGGCGGCGTCGCCGAAGACCACGCTCTGGCCCGCCGCCGCCGCCTGGCGCACGCGGTCGGGGTCCAGGTCCAGCGCCATGTAGGGGATGCCCTCGGCCGTCAGCAGCCGCGCCAGGTTCTGGCCGCTGCGGCCGTAGCCGGCGATGATGACGTGGGCCTCGGTCTTGATCGCCTTCTTGGCGATGGTGGTCAGCTGCACCGACTGCATCAGCCATTCGTTGGCCGACAGCTTCATCACGATCCAGTTGCTGCGCATCACGATGAAGGGCGTGGCCAGCATCGAGAGCACCATGCAGGCCAGCACCGGGCTCACCCACTGCGGCTGCACCAGGCCGCGCTCGGCGCCCAGGGTCAGCAGCACGAAGCCGAATTCACCCGCCTGCGCCAAATACAGGCCGGTGCGGATGGCCACCCCCGGCGTGGCGCGGAACAGCCGCGCCAGCACCGCCACCAGCGCCCCCTTGACCACCAGCGGCCCCACGCTGAGCAGCAGCACCAGCCCCCACTGGTCGATCACCGGGCGCCAGTCCAGCTTCATGCCGATGGTGATGAAGAACAGGCCCAGCAGCACGTCGTGGAAGGGCCGGATGTCGGTCTCCACCTGGTGCTTGAACTCGGTCTCGGCCACCAGCATGCCGGCGACGAAGGCGCCCAGCGCCAGGCTCAGGCCGGCATGCTCGGTCAGCCAGGCCAGGCCCAGCGTCACCAGCAGCAGGTTCAGCACGAAGAGCTCCTCGCTCTTGCGCCGCGCCACCAGGGTCAGCCACCAGCGCATGGCGCGTTGGCCGCCCACCAGCAGCAGGGTCAGCAGCACGGCGGCCTTCAGCAGCGCCAGGCCCAGGGCCCAGGCCATGTCCTCGCCGCTGCTGCCCAGCGCCGGGATCAGCACCAGCAGCGGCACCACGGCCAGGTCCTGGAACAGCAGCACGCCCATCACGCGGCGGCCGTGCTCGGTCTCCAGCTCCAGCCGCTCGGCCATCAGCTTGACGACGATGGCCGTCGACGACATCGCCATCGCCGAGCCCAGCACGATGGCGCCGGGCCAGCCCAGCTGCCACTGCACGCCCAGCCAGGCATAGGCCACCGTCAGCAGCGCATTGCCGGCCACCGCGCCCAGCACCGTTAGCACCACCTGGCTGAGGCCCAGGCCGAAGACCAGGGTGCGCATGCTGCGCAGCTTGGGCAGGTTGAACTCCAGCCCGATCACGAACATCAGGAAGACCACGCCGAACTCGGCCAGGTACTTCACGCCCGCCGTGTCCTTGGCCAGGGCCAGGGCGTTGGGGCCGATCAATACGCCCACCGCCAGGTAGCCCAGCATCGGCGGCAGCTTCAGCAGCCGGCAGCCCACCACGCCGAGCACGGCCGCCACGAGGTACAGCAGGACAAGTTCGAGGGTGGTGGCCATGCCGTCCGTTGGGCGCTGGCGCCCGGGGTGGGCGCCTAGAATCGATGCAGGAATCCTGATCCTAAGCCACCCCTTTCGCTCTCACTTCGGCATCCCTTGAGCCAGCCTCTGCCCCCCGTCGACGAAGCCCAGGCCATGCGTGCGCTGGCGCTGGCCGCCCAGACCTTCGAGATCGAGGCGCGTGGCCTGCTGGGCCTGGCGGCACGCCAGGGCGCAGGCTTCAGTGGCGCCGTCGCGGCCATGCTGGCCTGCCGCGGCCGGGTGGTGGTGATGGGCATGGGCAAGAGCGGCCATGTGGGCCGCAAGATCGCCGCCACCCTGGCGTCCACCGGCACGCCGGCGTTCTTCGTGCACCCGGCCGAGGCCAGCCATGGCGACCTGGGCATGGTGCAGCCGGGCGACGTGGTGCTGGCGATCTCCAACAGCGGCGAAAGCGACGAGCTGGCCGCCGTGCTGCCGGCGCTGCGCCGCCTGGGCATCACCCTGGTGGCGATGACGGGCAAGGCCGAGTCGACCCTGGCCCGCCATGCCGACCTGGTGCTCGACAGCGCGGTCGACCAGGAGGCCTGCCCGCTGAACCTGGCGCCCACCGCCAGCACCACCGCGCAGATGGCCCTGGGTGACGCCCTGGCCGTGGCCCTGCTCGACTTGCGCGGCTTCAAGGCCGAGGACTTCGCCCGCTCGCACCCCGGCGGTGCGCTGGGGCGCAAGCTGCTGGTGCTGGTGGCCGACCTGATGGTGCGCGGCGACGCCCTGCCCCGCGTGGCACCCGAGGCGCCCTTCATCGACATGATGCGCACCATGTCGGCCAAGGGCCTGGGCGCGGCCCTGGTGGTCGACGGTGACGACCGGCTGCTGGGCATCTTCACCGACGGCGACCTGCGCCGCCAGGTCGAGCGCGGTGCCGACCTGCGGGCCCTGACCGCCGGCGCGGTGATGCACGCCAACCCCAAGCGCATCGGCCCCGACGCGCTGGCCGCCGAGGGTGCCGACCTGATGGAGCAACACCGCATCACGTCGCTGGCGGTGGCCGATGCCGAGGGCCGCCTGGTCGGCATGCTGACCATCGGCGACCTGATGCGCGCCAAAGTGGTGTGATGGCTCCCCCCCGAAGCGCCTTCGGCGCTCCCCCCCAGGGGGGCGCCGCCTGTGGCCCGGCGAAGCCGGTTCCACGGCGACCGCTTGCTTCGGCCTGCGTACTTGGTCCCGCAGTGCGCCATGGCTGAGTCGGCGCTGTCCTTCCCGCCGGAACTGCTGCTGCGCGCCCAGGGCGGCGGGCTGGGCGTGCGCGCCGCCATCTTCGACGTCGACGGCGTGCTGACCGACGGCCGGCTCTACATCGCCGAGGCGGGCGAACTCTTCAAGGCCTTCCACGTGCTCGACGGCCATGGCTTGAAGCTGCTGGCGCGGGTGGGCATCGCGCCCATCGTCATCACCGGGCGCGATTCACCCGCGGTGCGCCGGCGCATGGCCGACCTGGGCCTGGCCGACGCCCACTACGGCGTGGCCGACAAGCTGGCGGTGGCGCAGGCCCTGCTCGACGCCCGCGGCCTGGCCTGGACCGAGGTGGCGGTGATCGGCGACGACTGGCCCGACCTGCCGCTGCTGGCGCGGGCCGGCTTCGCCTGCGCCCCGGCCAACGCCCATGCCGAGGCGAAGGCGCTGGCGCACCACGTCACCACCGCCCGCGGCGGCGAGGGCGCGGCGCGCGAGTTCTGCGACCTGCTGCTGGCCGCCAGCGGACGCTATGCCGCGTTGTTGGCGGCGCACCAGGGCACGCTGGATGGGCGGTGAACTGACTGTCGCGCGTGCGGGCCGAGCGCCGGGCCGCTCCCAAGCCGGCCCGCAATCCCCTCGGGGGATCGGCCGACGTATCCGTCGGACGAGGGGCTGACATCACACGGCCTGAACTGCACCTGCCCGACCTGCCCGAGGTGTCGGTGCAGCTCGGCTTGCCCGAGGCGGCTGCCGCGCCCGGTCAGTCTGTGCGCGCACGCCAGCCCCTGGGCCGGCGCATCCTGCAGGGACTGTCCTCGTACCTTCCGCTGCTGCTGATGGCCGTGCTGGCCGCCGGCACCTGGTGGCTGGTGCGCAACACGCCCGGCATGCCCGGTGCCAAGGCCCCCGCGCCACCGAGCCAGACGCCCGACTACACGATGACCGGCTTTGCCATCACCCGCTTCGCGCCCGACGGTCAGGTGGCGCTGCGCATCGCCGGTGACATGCTGCGCCACTTTCCGGCCACCGACCGGCTGGAGATCGACGGCGTGCGCATCCGCGCCACCGCGCCCGACGGCCGCATCACCGACGCCACCGCGCGCCAGGCGGTGGCCAACGGCGACGGCAGCGAGATCCAGCTGCTCGGGTCGGCCGAGGTCGTCAGCCAGCTGCCCGGCGGCCAGCGGCTGGAGGTGCGCGGCGAGTTCTTGCATGCCTTCCTGCGCTTCGAGCGGCTGCGCTCGCACCTGCCGGTGCTGGTGCGCCACGGCGGCACCGAGGCCCGCGCCGGCGGCCTGGACTACGACAACCTGCAGCGCCAGCTGACGCTCGCCGGCCCGGTGCGTGCGACGGTGCAGCCGCCCGGCCGGGCACGGGCCACCGCGCCTGCGGCATCTGCTGCGGGCCCACGCTGACGGAAGAACAGGCCACCGCCATGACCCGACCGCTCGTCTTCATCACCGGCGCGTCCAGCGGCATCGGCCAGGCCCTGGCGCTGCGCTACCACCGCGCCGGCTGGCGCCTGGCGCTGGTGGCCCGGCGGGCCGACGCGGTGCAGCAATGGGCCGCCGAACAGCGCATCCCGCCGGCCGACCTGCTGGTGCTGGCTGCCGACGTGCGCGACGTCGGCGCCATCACCGCCGCCGGCCGGCGTTGCATCGACGAAGCCGGCCTGCCCGATGTGGTGATCGCCAACGCCGGCATCAGCATCGGCATGGACACGGCCGACTTCGCCGACCTGGAGGTGATGCGCGCCACCTTCGAGACCAACAACCTGGGCATGGCCGCCACCTTCCAGCCCTTCGTCGCGCCGATGTGCGACCGGCGCAGCGGCACCCTGGTGGGCATCGCCAGCGTGGCCGGCATCCGCGGCCTGCCCGGCCATGGCGCCTACTGCGCCAGCAAGGCGGCGGTGTTTGCCTATTGCGAGAGCTTGCGTGGCGAATGCCGGCCGCAGGGCGTCAAGGTGGTGACCATCGCGCCGGGCTACATCGACACGCCGCTGACGCAGCGCAACCGCTACAGCATGCCCTTCCTGATGGCACCCGACGCCTTCGCCGACCGCGCGTTCGCCCACATCGCCGCAGGCGCCACCAAGCGCTTCATCCCCTGGCAGATGGGTGTGGTGGCCGGCCTGCTGCGCCTGCTGCCGGACTGGCTCTACGACCGCGTGCTGGCCGGGCGGCCCCGCAAGCGGCGGCAGAACGAATAGGCCGGCAGCCGTCGGCCTGCACACCGCGGCCAATGCTGCACGGCCATGAAGGAGGGCCATGAAAAAGGGCGCCCTGGGGCGCCCTTCGTTCTTCAGCAGCGAGCTGCTGCAGCCGGATCAGTAACCCTGGCTGCCGCCGCCGTAGCCACCACCGCTGCCGCCACGCGGGCCGCGACCGGTGCCGTAGGGGCTGCGGCCACCGCCGCCGCCGCCACCGTAGCCGCCACCACCGCCGCCGCCGCCGTAACCACCGCCGCCGCCACCGTAGCCGCCGCCACCACCGCTGCGGCCACCGCCGCCGTAGCCGCCACCACCACCGGCGCCGCCGCCACCATAGCCACCGCCGCCGCTGCGGCCGCCACCACCGTAGCCACCACCGCCGCCGTAGCCGCCCGGGCGCTCTTCGCGCGGACGGGCTTCATTGACGACGATCGCGCGGCCTTCCAGCGGCTGGCCGTTCATCGCGTTCATCGCGGCCTGGGCTTCCGCCGGCGACGACATCTCGACGAAGCCGAAACCCTTGGAGCGACCGGTTTCCCGGTCCATCATCACCTTGGCAGACGTCACGCTGCCGAATTGCCCGAACGCCTGCTGCAGGGACTCGTCGCGCACCGAATAGGCCAGGTTGCCGACGTAAAGCTTGTTTCCCATGAGGGGAAGCTCCTTCTCAAGAAAAGTAAACCATGTGGAGCTTCATCCCTGGCATGAACGATCAAGCTGCAGGCGCCGTCTCCAGACACGGGCCGAGGGCGCGGACGCCCTCGCGAGTCATTATGGTGGCAAAAGCCGTGCCGCCACCAGCGCAGGCAAGCCCGTGCTAACCCGCACGTATCATCAGTGTTGTCATGCGGGTACAACCAGACGGTCAGGGTGCACTGACGGCGCTCGCGTCGGTGCTGCAGAGCATCGATTCGGTGCGCAATGCGCGGGCCGCGTACCTGTTGCTGCTGGCGTTCTCGGTCGGCGGCCTGCTGACGGGCTTTGCCCGCCAGGCCTTCGCGCGCGAGGCCATCCAGACCGCCGCCCTGTGGCTGGGCTGCGCCTTTCTCACCCTGTTCTATCTGAGCAACGCCGCTGGCCTGGTGCTGATGGACGAGGCGTGCGGCCGGCCCCCGCGCCAGCCCCTTGAGGCCCTGGGCGACGCACTGCGCCGCGCCCACCGCCTGCTGCTGGTGGTGGGCTGCGTGCTGCTGGGCGCCGCGGCCCTGGTGGCGCTGGCGCTGGGGCTGCTGGCCGCCTGCCGGCTGCCGGGCGCCGGCCCGGTGCTGCTGACGGCGGCGGTGGTGCTGGTGGTGCCCGCCCTGGGCGTGGCGGCCGCGGCGCTGCTGATGCTGGTCGGCCCGGTGGCGGCGCCTGCGGTGTGGGACGGCCTGGGCACACGGGCGGTGCTGGCCCTGCTGATGCGCCAGCTGCGCCACCACTTCGTGCGGGCGCTGCTGCTGTCGGCGGCGGTGAGCCTGCTGACGGCCACGCTGGCGGGCCTGGTCAGCGCCGTGGTGCTGGCCGGTGGCCGGGCGATGCTGGCGTTGGCGGTGCTGGTGCTGGGCCTGGACCTGACGCCCGGGCCCATCCTCGCCGCGCTGTTCGGTCAGGGCTTCTCGCTGGCCCCGGGCGCGCCGGCACCGTCGGCATTGACCGGCGCGGCCGTGGACGGCGCTGCGCTGGTGTTTGCCTTGGGGCTGGTGCTGCCGGGCGTGGTGTACCTTCGCGGGCTTTGCGAGCTGTACCTGGCGCTGCGCCGCAGCGACGGCCCGCAGACGCCATGACGCCGCCGACCCTGGACCTGCTCAAGCCGCTGATCGCCCTGCTGGCGATCGTCAACCCGATCGGTGCGGTGCCGTTCTTCCTCGCCTTCACCCAGGGGCTGAACCGCGAGCAGCGGCTGCGCACGCTGCGCGTCAGCGCCTTCTCGGCCTTCTGCGTCATCGCCGTCAGCGGCGTGGCCGGGCTGCAGATCATCGGCTTCTTCGGCATCTCGATCGCCAGCTTCCAGGTCGGCGGCGGCATGCTGCTGCTGATCTCGGCGCTGCACATGCTCAACGCCCAGCCGGCCGAAAGCGGCAAGGACGACCTGGCCGAGGGGCAGAGCAAGGCCGACGCCGGTGTCAGCGTGGCCGTGGTGCCGCTGACCATCCCGCTGCTGACCGGCCCGGCGACGATCAGCACCGTGGTGATCTACGCCGAGAAGACGCGCCACCTGTGGGAGCACGCGGTGATCGTGGGCTACGGCGTGGTGATCGGCCTGGCCACCTATGCGGCCTTTGCCGCGTCGGACCGCATCGCCCGCGTGCTGGGCCGCACCGGCATCAACGTGATGACCCGGCTGATGGGCCTGATCCTGGCGGCGATGGCGGTGGAGCTGCTCGCCGACGGCCTGGTCAAGCTGTTCCCGATCCTGGCCAGCCCGACGCTGCGCGGATAAATGAACGAACGCCGAATGCCCGATCCGACCTACACCCACATCGTCGTCGGCGCCGGCACGGCCGGCTGCCTGCTGGCCAACCGGCTGAGCGCGGTGCGCGACAACCGCGTGCTGCTGATCGAGGCCGGCGGCAACGACGACTACCTGTGGGTGCACATTCCCGTGGGCTACCTGTACTGCATCGGCAACCCGCGCACCGACTGGCTGTACTTCACCGAGCCCGACGCCGGCCTGAACGGCCGCAAGCTGCGCTACCCGCGCGGCAAGGTGCTGGGCGGCTGCAGCAGCATCAACGGCATGATCTACATGCGCGGCCAGGCGCGCGACTACGACGGCTGGGCCGAAGCCACCGGCGACCACCGCTGGCGCTGGGCCGAGTGCCTGTCGCACTTCAAGCGCCACGAGGACCACTGGCGCGGCGCCAGCGAATCGCACGCCGCACCCGGCTTCGACCCCGGTGGCGAGCGCGCCGGCGGCGAGTGGCGGGTGGAGCAGCAGCGCCTGCACTGGGAGATCCTGGACGCCTTCGCCGCTGCGGCGCAGCAGGCCGGCATCCCCGCCACCGACGACTTCAACCGCGGCGACAACGAGGGCGTGGGCTACTTCGACGTCAACCAGCGCCAGGGCATCCGCTGGAACGCGACCAAGGCCTTCCTGCGCCCCATCCAGCACCGGCCCAACCTGCAGGTGTGGACCGGCGCCCAGGTCAGCCGGCTGCTGACCACGCGCGACGACAACGGCGTGCGCATCACCGGCGTCGAGGTGCTGCCGCGCGGCCACGACAACCACCTGGCGGGCGCGCCGCTCATCGCCCGGCTGGCCGACGATGGTGGCAGCGGCCGCCATGCGGTGGTGATGGCCGCCGGTGCGGTCGGCACGCCGCAGATCCTGCAGCTGTCGGGCATCGGCCCCGGTGCACTGCTGCAGCAGCACGGCATCGGCGTGGTGCATGACCTGCCAGGCGTCGGCGAGAACCTGCAGGACCATTTGCAGATCCGCGCGGTGTTCCAGGTCGAGGGCGTGAGGACGCTGAACACCCTGGCCAACAGCCTGTGGGGCAAGGGCCTGATCGGGCTGGAATACCTGCTGCGCCGCAGCGGGCCGATGAGCATGGCGCCGTCGCAGCTGGGCTGCTTCACGCGGTCGTCGGCGCAGCACACGCATCCCAATGTGCAGTACCACGTGCAGCCGCTCAGCCTGGACGCCTTCGGCGAGCCGCTGCACCGCTTCAACGCCTTCACCGCCAGCGTCTGCAACCTGAACCCGACCTCGCGCGGCACGGTGCGCATCACCAGCCCCCGGCCCACCGACGCGCCGGCGATCCAGGCCAACTACCTCAGCACCGAGGCCGACCGGCAAGTCGCCGCCGACAGCCTGCGCCTGACGCGGCGCATCGCCGCCCAGCCGGCGCTGGCCAAGTACCGGCCGCAGGAGGTGAAGCCCGGCGTGCAGTTCCAGACCGACGACGAGCTCGCCCGCCTGGCCGGCGACATCGGCACCACCATCTTCCATCCGGTGGGCACGTGTCGCATGGGCCGCGCCGACGACCCGCTGGCCGTCGTCGACCCCCAACTGCGCGTGCGCGGCGTGCGCGGCCTGCACATCGCCGACGCCAGCGTGATGCCCACCATCACCAGCGGCAACACCAATTCGCCCACGCTGATGATTGCCGAGCGGGCGGCGGACTGGCTGCTGAACCCAGGTTGACGGCGGGTAAGTCCGGGCAGACGGCGCTGAGCCGGCTGACTACAGTCCGCCCGCTCGGCATGCGACCTGTTGCAGCGGATCGCATCGCCCGGGGGACCGAGGAGACACGGACAAGAGCAGAACAGATTCACGGGCAGCGGGCCCGGCGCACGATCAACAACACAGCGCCAGCGATGCCCCCGTCCGACTTTTGAATGCCAGGCCCCACGCCTGGCATTTTTCTTGGTGGCGCACGAACAGCACCGCCGCGGTGGCGCAGTTCGGCGCTTTGGCATGCGGCGCGATCGCTAGCCTCGGGAGACCCGTTTCTCCCGCCTGAGCCGCCGCCATGTCCGTCTCCCCTGAACTGCGCACCCTCGAGATCGACATCCCGTCCAAGCCCGACGTGCTGGTCAAGCTGTCGTTGCTGCTGGCCGACGACGAGGTCAACCAGCAGGCCGTCGGCGCCCTGGTCGAGTCCGACATGGCCCTGGCCGCCGCGGTGATGAAGGCGGTGAACTCGTCGCTGTACGGCCTGGCCGGCCGGGTGCAGAGCGTGCAGCAGGCCATCACCTACCTGGGCACGCGCGAGGTCGCCGGCATCACCTTCGAGATGGGCCTGCGCGCGGCCTTTCCGCCCGCGCCCGAGCTGGAGCCGATCTGGCAGCGCGCCAGCCACCGCGGCCTGCTGATGGGCCGCCTGGCCGCTGCGCTGGGGCTGGACGCCTGGGCCGCGCATTCGGCCGGGCTGTTCGAGGAATGCGGCAAGGCGGTGCTGTTCCGCCATGCGCCCGACCACTACCGGGCGATGCTGCGCGCCGCCGCCACCGATGCCGACCTGTGCCAGCTGGAGTACACCGGCTTCGGCGTCAGCCACGACGCGCTGGGCGCGGCGCTGTGCGAGAGCTGGGGCCTGGGCCCCGGCGCGGTGGCCAGCGTGCGCCACCACGTCACCGCCCAGGGCTTGCTGGAGCTGCCCGGCGCGCCGGCGCGGCGCAGCGTGCTGGCGCTGTCGGTGATCGCCGCGGCCATCGTCACCATGCCGCCGTCCATCGACGAGGTGGTGCCGCAGATCGCGCCGCAGGCCGATCTGGATTCGACGCTGGCCCTGCGCGCCGCGCGCCGGCTGGTCGACGACCTGCAGGCCGCCCAGGCCCACGGCCGCGCCGCTGGATGCAGGTCAGGCGCCGGCCCGCGATCCGGCTGAGCGCCGCAGGTTCCCTGCCGGCGCCTCGGGTGGCGCCCTGATCTCGAAACTCCCGTGGGCAGCCTGGCGGCCCGCGGCTACGCTGCGTCGGTTCTCCACCGGCTCCGCCGTTGCCGCGAAAGGTCTGCCATGCGCCATGTTCCCGTCGATCCGTCCCAGCTTGCGCTGCAGCGCCTCTACCACTGGGAGAAGACGGCCCCCACGCGGGTGATCTTCACCCAGCCCATGGGCAAGGAGAACGGCGGCGCGGTGCAGACCTTCACCTGGGCCCAGGTGATGGACCAGGCGCGGCGCATCGCCAGCCACCTGAAGGCGCAGGGCATCCAGCCCGGCGACCGCGTGGCGCTGATCAGCAAGAACACCGCCTGGTGGATGGTCACCGACTTCGCCATCTGGCTGGCCGGCGGCGTGTCGGTGCCGCTGTACCCCACGCTGGCGGCCGACACCATCCGCCAGATCCTGCAGCACAGCGAGGCCAAGCTGCTGTTCATCGGCAAGCTCGACGGCTGGGCCGGCATGCGTCCGGGCGTGCCCGCCGGGCTGCACTGCATCGCCATGCCGCTGGCGCCGGCCAAGGACCAGCTGCCGCCCGGCTGCGAGGACTGGGCCACCATCCTCGCCCACAGTCCGCCGCTGGCCGGCGAGCCGGTGCGCGACGGCGACGAGCTGGCCACCATCATGTACACCTCGGGCACCACCGGCATGCCCAAGGGCGTGATGCACAGCTTCGGCACCTTTGCCTGGAGCATCGCCGCGGGCCTGAAGCGGGTGGACGTGATGCGCAGCGACACGCGCATGCTGAGCTACCTGCCGCTGAGCCACGTGGCCGAGCGCACCCTGGTCGAGTTCGGGCTGATCGCCACCGGCATGTCGGTGTTCTTCGCCGAGAGCCTCGACACCTTCGCCGCCGACCTGCAACGCGCCCGGCCGACGGTGTTCTTCTCGGTGCCGCGGCTGTGGGTCAAGTTCCAGCAGGGCGTGTCGGCCA
>Ga0116179_1000759_pt1 | contig 24871 bp, 24 predicted proteins | sample AD_UKC071_MetaG_FD_89751 | JGI IMG/M metagenome (GOLD analysis project Ga0116179, IMG submission 89751) | Active sludge microbial communities of municipal wastewater-treating anaerobic digesters from USA - AD_UKC071_MetaG | ecosystem: Engineered > Bioreactor > Anaerobic > Digestate | place: USA...
GCTTGCAGGCTTCAGGCGAAGTGGCAGATGTAGTGGTAAGCCTCGGCCACGCGGATGTCGAAAGACGAGTTCGCGGGGATGCTGAACGATTCACCGGCCTTGGAGGCCAGCCATACGTCCGTGCCGGCCAGGCGGTATTCGCAGGCCCCGGCCACACATTCCATGATTTCAGCGGCGCCGGTGTTGAAGGTCAGGCTGGAGGGCAGCACCACACCCACACTCTTCTTGGTGCCGTCGGCGAGGGTGAAGCCGTGGCTCACGCACTTGCCGTCGAAGTAGACATTGGCCTTGGTGGTGAGTGCAACGTTGTCGATTTTTTCGGTGGTCATGGTCGAAGAGTTTCGTTCAGGTACGGGCGATGGCGTTCAGTCTTTGCCCTTGAGCTGGGGCAATACGGTGCCGGCGCCAGTGGTCAGCAGGCCGGTCTTGGCGTAGGTGGCCAGCTTGGCGCGGGTGTCCACGATGTCCAGGTTGCGCATGGTCAGCTGGCCGATGCGGTCGGCCGGGCTGAAGGGCGCGTCTTCCACCTTTTCCATCGACAGGCGCTCGGGCGCGTAGGTCAGGTTGGGCGATTCGGTGTTCAGCAGCGAGTAGTCGTTGCCGCGGCGCAGTTCCAGCGTCACGGTGCCGGTCACGGCGCGGGCCACCCAGCGCTGGGCCGTCTCGCGCAGCATGATGGCCTGCGGGTCGAACCAGCGGCCCTGGTAGAGCAGGCGGCCGAGCTTGAGGCCGTTCATGCGGTACTGCTCGATCGTGTCTTCGTTGTGGATGCCGGTCACCAGGCGCTCGTAGGCGATGTGCAGCAGCGCCAGGCCCGGCGCTTCGTAGATGCCGCGGCTCTTGGCCTCGATGATGCGGTTTTCGATCTGGTCGCTCATGCCCAGGCCGTGGCGGCCACCGATGCGGTTGGCTTCCAGGATCAGCGTGACGGGGTCGCTGTACTCGACGCCGTTCAAGGCGACGGGCTGGCCTTCCTCGAAGGTCACCGACACTTCTTCGGCTTTGACTTCCACCTCGGGCTTCCAGAACGCCACACCCATGATGGGGTTCACGATACGGATGCCGCTGTTCAGGAACTCCAGATCCTTGGCCTCGTGCGTGGCGCCGAGCATGTTGGAGTCCGTCGAGTACGCCTTCTCGGCACTCATCTTGTAGCCGAAGCCTTCCTTCGTCATGAAGGCAGACATTTCCGCGCGACCGCCCAGCTCGTCGATGAACAGCTGGTCGAGCCAGGGCTTGTAGATCTTGAGCGAGGGGTTGGTCAGCAGGCCGTAGCGGTAGAAGCGCTCGATGTCGTTGCCCTTGAAGGTCGATCCGTCACCCCAGATGTTGACATCGTCTTCCTTCATGGCCGACACCAGCATGGTGCCGGTGACTGCACGGCCCAGCGGCGTGGTGTTGAAGTAGGTGATACCGGCCGTGCTGATGTGGAAGGCACCAGCCTGCAGGGCGGCAATACCTTCGTGTGCCAGCTGGGTGCGGCAGTCCACCAGAACGGCCTTTTCGGCGCCGTATTCCATCGCCTTGGCGGGAATCGCGTCGTAGTCAGGCTCGTCGGGCTGGCCCAGGTTGGCCGTGTAGGCGTAGGGCACAGCGCCCTTGTTCTTCATCCAGCGCAGGGCTGCGCTGGTATCGAGTCCGCCGGAAAAAGCGATGCCGACCTTTTGGCCGATGGGGAGGTTTTGGAGGATGGTAGCCATGGGCGGGAATTGTAGCGATGCGCCCTGTGCATTTGCCGGCCCCCGCCGCTACCGAAACCGGTCAGCGGTACAGGTCGTGCCGCAGGCCGGATGAGAGATTGATGCCCAGCGACACCCCGACCGGTGCCACCGGGTAGGCATAGGCTGGCTGGACCACCACGGGGCGGTAGGCCGGGTATGCCGGATACGCGGGCTGCGGGGCATAGGCCACGGGCGGCGCCGTGACCACACCCACCGGAGCGCCCATGGCAGGCTGAGGCGGGTAGGGCGATCCAAAGGGCGCGTTGCCGCCCACGGGCGTTACCTGCACGGGGATGTGGGTGCCCGGTGGGGTGGCCATCTGGGTGGTGTACTGGCGGCCTGCGTACTCATAGACCACGGTGTAACCCATGGTGCGGTTCTCGTAAGTGTTCTGTGTCTGGCAGTGCTGCACCTGCTGGGGGTAGACCGGCTGGCGGTTCTCGGCCTGGTCGCCCACGATGGCGCCCCCAAAGGCACCCGCCATGGCAGCCGCCGAGCGTCCGCTGCTGCCCGAGCCCAAAGCGCTGCCGATCAGTCCGCCCACCACGGCACCCAGGATGGCTCCGCCTCCAGTGGAGGCACGCTGTGCCGGCATGACGGTTTCCTGGTAGCAGGACTGCTGGGGCACGGCGACTTGCTGCACGATAGGCGTGGCAGAGATCACCTGGCCCATTTCCTGGGCGGTGGACAGGCCTGCGGCGGTGAGCAGGGCCAGGCCGATGGCGGTTTTTTGCATGGTGTGTGGTCCTTCAGGGCAAAGCCCTTTCACCTGAAAATTCTAGCGATCCGCCCTGGCTGTGACCTTCTGGCGGGTAAAGCCCGCGTAACAGTTTGTCCGCCCAGATCCTTCTACCTGCTAGATGCGCTGGTTCCAGGCTTCGGGGTCGAACCCCACGCTGATGTCGGCGGCGTCGGCAGACCACTGCACCACTGGCCTTTTGATGACGCTGGCCTGCGCCAGCATCAGTGCCCGGGCGCTGTCTGCATCGGTCACGCTGGCCTGGCTGGCCGCGTCCAGCTTGCGCCAGGTGGTGCCTTTGCGGTTGACCAGCGGCTCCCAGCCGGCGGCCTTCTGCCAGGCCGGCAGCAGGTCGGCTGGTACGCCTTGCTTCTTGAAGTCGTGGAACTGGTAGTCCAGCCCGTGGTCGGCGAGCCACTGGCGGGCTTTTTTGACGGTGTCGCAGTTGGGAATGCCAAAAACAGTGATGTGCGGGGTATTCATCGGTCGCATCATCCGCCATCCGAAGGTGCGCGACAATTCCGGCCTCTATGCAAACGCCGTCCCCCACTCCCACCGCTTATCCCCAGACGCTGGAGGGCTGGCTGGCCCACTGCGAGAGCCTGCACCCCAAAAACATCGACATGGGCCTGGAGCGGGTGCGCGTCGTTGCGCAGCGCATGGGCCTGCAGATGGGCTGCACGGTGATCACGGTGGCAGGCACCAACGGCAAGGGCTCCACCTGCGCCATGCTGGAGGCCATTGCCCAGCAGGCGGGTTACCGCACGGGGGTGTACACCTCGCCCCATCTGGTGCATTTCGAGGAGCGCTGCCGGGTGCACGGCGAAGCCGTAAGTGCTTCTGATTTGGTAGCAGACTTTGACGCAGTGGAGAGCGCACGAATCGATTCTGGCGTGGAAGTATCGCTAACCTACTTCGAGTTCACCACGCTGGCCATCCTGCGCCACCTGTCGCGTGCCGACATTGATGTGGCCATCCTGGAAGTGGGCCTGGGCGGGCGGCTGGACGCTGTCAATATCCTGGACGCCGACTGTGCGGTGATCACCAGTATTGATCTGGACCACATGGAATTTCTGGGCAACGACCGGGAAAGCATCGGCCGCGAGAAGGCGGGCATCATGCGCGCCGGCCGGCCGGTGGTGCTGAGTGACCCGCTGCCGCCCCAGTCCGTGCTGGACCATGCCGCCAGCCTGGGGGCGGATCTCTGGCACTTCGGGGTGGATTTCAATTTCTCCGGCGACCGCCAGCAGTGGAGCTGGGCGGGGCGGGGCCGACGTTATGGCGGTATGGCCTATCCCGCGCTGCGCGGCGCTAACCAGCTCATGAACGCCTCCGGCGTGCTGGCGGCTTTCGAGGCCCTGCGCGAGCGCCTGCCGGTGACGGCCCAGGCCGTGCGCAATGGCCTGGCACTGGTGGAGCTGCCTGGGCGCTTCCAGATCGTGCCGGGTGAGCCGCTGCTGGTGCTGGACGTGGCCCACAACCCGCATTCTGTGGCGGCGCTGGCGGAAAACCTGGACGCGATGGGTTTCTACCCCACCACCCATGCCGTCTTCGGTGCCATGGCCGACAAGGACCTGGGCCCCATGCTGGCACGCATCAATCCCCTGGTGGACCGCTGGTATTTCACCGACCTGCCCACGCCGCGCGCCGAATCCGGCGGGCAGCTGCTGGCCAAGTGGAATGCCCTGCAGATGGTGGCCGGCGGGCTCCGGGATGTGCGTGGCGCGGCGTACAGCACGCCAGCCGCCGCCCTGCAGGCGGCGGTGGCGGCGGCCAACCCCGCTGATAGAATCGTGGTCTTTGGCTCGTTCTACACCGTGGGTGGTGTCTTGCAGGACGGTATTCCCCGCCTCCATGCCAAGCACCTTGGCGCATAAGACTCGACTGCACGGCATCTCATGGCATTTTTCAACTTCCGTCTGCCAGGCAAGAAGGGTCGCGACGACAAGGCCCCTGCCGTGTCGTCCGACAGTGTGGAAGTGATGCGCCGGCGCGCACGGCACCGACTCATCGGTGCCGCCGTGCTGGTGGCCATCGGGGTGGTGGTTTTCCCCCTGCTGTTCGATACCCAGCCCCGCCCGATCCCGGTGGACATTCCCATCACCATTCCTGACCGCAACAAGGTCGCGCCGTTGCCGGTGCCGGGCAGCAGCCCGTCGGCCGCCGTATCGGGTGCGGTGGATTCCGCGACGCCGGCTCCTGCCGTGCGCGGCGCGGCATCCGCCCCTGTAAGCGCTGCCAAGCCCTCCACGCGGGTGGCCGATGCGGCGGGCCTGGATGCCGGCGAGGAAGTCGTCAGCACCACCGGTAGCGCCAAGCCTGACAGGAAGCCGGAGCCCAGGCCCGATACGGCCGTGGCAGCTGCAGTACCCGCCCCAGCTCCCAAGTCCGAAGTCAAGGTGAAACCAGCGCCTGCTGAAGCGGCCAAGCCTGTTGCGCGCGTCGATGACGCCGCCCGGGCCAGGGCCCTGCTGGAAGGCAAGACGGTGGAGCCCGCTGAAGGCGAGGCCCGGATCGTGGTGCAGGTGGGGGCCTTTGCCGAAGCCGACAAAGCCCGTGAAGTGCGCCTCAAGCTGGAGCATGCGGGCCTGAAGACCTACACCAACGTGGCCGACACCAAGGATGGCAAGCGTACGCGGGTGCGGGTCGGCCCCTTTGCCACCCGCGCCGAGGCCGAGCGCGCAGCGCAAAAAGTGAAAAAGCTGGATTTGCCGGCAAGTATCCTCACCTTCTAGGGGATGGCTTCCGTGGCGGCGTACGACTGGGTCTGTGTGGCCGTGTTGCTGGCTTCCCTGTTGCTGGGGGCATGGCGGGGTCTGGTGTATGAAGTGGCTTCGGTGGCCGGGTGGGTGGTGGCGTTCATCCTGGCCCAGGTTTTTGCTGGCAGCCTGGCGCAGCACCTGCCGATGGAGTCGGCTGCGGAGCCGGTGCGCTATGCGGTGGCGTTTGTCTTGATTTTTGTCGCCGGGGCTTTTTTCGGCGGCTTTGTGGCCGCCCTGGTGCGGCGCCTGGCGGCGGCGGTGGGCTTGCGCCCGGTGGATCGTACGCTGGGGGCCGTGTTTGGCGTATTGCGCGGCACCGTGCTGCTGCTGGCTGTGGCGGTGGTGGTGCATATGACGACGCTCCATGAAGGGGCGTGGTGGCAAGATTCGCATGGTGCGGGCCTGTCCACCCAGGTGTTGGGCATGCTCAAGCCGGTGTTGCCCGAAGAGTTCAGAAACTACCTTCCCTGAGGAATGTTCGATGTGTGGAATCGTTGGTGTTGTCAGCACCACCCCAGTCAACCAGTTGATCTATGACGCCTTGCTGCTGCTGCAGCACCGCGGTCAGGATGCGGCGGGTATCGTGACCCAGCAGGAACGCAAGTTCTACATGCACAAGGCCAAAGGGATGGTGCGCGACGTGTTCCGCACCCGCAACATGCGCGCGCTCCCGGGCACGGTCGGCCTGGGCCAGGTGCGTTATCCCACAGCCGGCAACGCCTACAGCGAGGAAGAGGCGCAGCCTTTCTACGTGAACGCACCGTTCGGCATCGTGCTGGTGCACAACGGCAACCTGACCAATGCGCAGGCGCTGCGGGCCGAGTTGTTCTCGACCGACCACCGCCACACCAATACCGACAGTGACTCGGAAGTGCTGCTCAACGTGCTGGCACACGAGTTGGAAAAAGCCACCCGGGGCGTGCCCCTGCAGGTGGCAGACGTCTTTACCGCCGTGCGTGCGGTGCATGGCCGCATCAAGGGCTCGTATGCAGTGATCGCACTGATTGCCGGCCATGGCTTGTTGGCGTTCCGTGATCCGTTTGGTATCCGTCCCTTAAGCATGGGGCGCAGCAAGGACGGCACGGTCATGGTGGCCAGCGAGTCGGTGGCGCTGGAAGGTACCTCACACACCTTCGAGCGCAATATTGCGCCGGGCGAGGCAGTCTTCATTGACCTGCAGGGGCAGGTGCACGCCCAGCAGTGCGCGGAGAATCCGCAGTTGAACCCCTGCATCTTCGAGTTCTTCTACCTGGCCCGGCCGGATTCCGTGTTGGACAACATCTCGGTCTACCAGGCCCGCCTGAACATGGGGGCCACGCTCGCCAAACGCGTGGTGTCCACCGTGCCGCCGAGCGAGATCGACGTGGTGATCCCGATCCCGGAATCCAGCCGGCCGAGCGCGACCGAACTGGCCCACCTGTTGGGTATTCCGTACCGCGAAGGGTTCGTGAAGAACCGCTATGTGGGCCGCACCTTCATCATGCCGGGGCAGGGCGTGCGCAAGAAGTCTGTGCGCCAGAAGCTCAATGTGATTGCGAGCGAATTCAAGGGCCGCAATGTGCTGCTGGTGGATGACTCCATCGTGCGCGGCACCACGTCCAAGGAGATCGTGCAGATGGCACGCGAAGCCGGTGCCCGCAAGGTCTATCTGGCCAGTGCAGCCCCCCCGGTGCGTTACCCGAACGTGTACGGTATCGACATGCCCACCAGCGCCGAACTGGTGGCCCATGACCGTACCGTGGAGCAGATCCGCGAAATCATCGGCTGCGACGCCCTGATCTACCAGGACGTGGATGCCATGAAGAAGGCCATCGGTTCCCTCAACCCGGCGATCGCTGGCTTCGACGCCTCGTGTTTCGACGGGGTGTATGTCACCGGCGACATCAATTCCGCCGACATCCAGCGCCTCAATGCCGCGCGGGTGGGTGAGCAGGAAGAACCGACGGAAGAAGATACCTCCCGGCTGGCTTTGCCCAACGCACAGGTTGTTTGACACCACACCCCCGGATTTTTTCCCGGCCGTGCGCCGGGTGTATGCAGCATGACTACTCCTGATAAGACAATATCCCCGCAGGGCGCCGCCACCGGCCGCCGTGTGCGCACGCGTTTTGCGCCTTCTCCCACCGGTTTCATCCACCTGGGCAACATCCGCTCGGCCCTGTACCCCTGGGCATTTGCGCGCGCCACCGGGGGGGACTTCATCCTGCGCATCGAGGACACCGACGTCGAGCGCTCCACCCAGGCTGCCGTGGACGTCATCATCGAAGGTATGGCCTGGCTGGGCCTGGACCACGACGAGGGCCCGTTCTACCAGATGCAGCGCATGGACCGGTACAAGGAAGTGCTGGCACAGCTTCAGGCGGCCGGGCATGTTTACCCTTGCTACATGAGCGTGGCGGAGCTGGATGCATTGCGTGAACAGCAGATGGCCGCCAAGGAGAAGCCGCGCTATGACGGCACCTGGCGTCCCGAACCGGGCAAAACGCTGCCCCCTGTTCCCGAGGGTGTGCAGCCTGTGCTGCGCTTCCGCAATCCTCAAGGCGGTGCCGTGGTCTGGGAAGACAAGGTCAAGGGTCGCATCGAGATCAGCAACAACGAGCTGGATGACTTGGTCATCGCCCGCCCCGACGGCACGCCTACCTACAACTTCTGTGTGGTGGTGGACGATATTGACATGGCCATCACCCATGTGATCCGGGGCGACGACCATGTGAACAACACCCCGCGCCAGATCAACATCTTCCGTGCCCTGGGCCAGGAGCCGCCGGTGTATGCCCACCTGCCCACCGTGCTCAACGAGCAGGGCGAAAAGATGAGCAAACGCAACGGTGCCAAGTCCGTCACGCAGTACCGCGACGAAGGCTACCTGCCTGACGCGATGGTGAATTACCTGGCCCGCCTGGGATGGTCCCATGGGGATGACGAGATTTTCAGCCGTACGCAATTCGTGGAATGGTTCAACCTCGACCATCTGGGCCGCAGTGCTGCGCAGTTCGACGAAGCCAAACTGCGGTGGGTTAATGCCCAGCACCTGAAGGCCATGTCCGACGAGGCACTGGCGCCACTGGTGCAAGCCCAGCTGGCCAAGCGCGGCATTGCCGTCGATGATCGCCTGCCCCGGATTTGTGGTTTGTTCAAAGACCGCTGCGACACCCTGGTGGCGCTCGCCGACTGGGCCGCCGTGTTCTATGCCGACGTGGTGCCGAATGAAGAAGAGCGTGCCAAACACGTGACGGATGCCATCAAGCCAGCCTTGGCCACACTGATCGAGAAGTTTGCCGTGACGCCCTGGGACAAGGCTTCCATCGCTGCCGCCTTCAAGGAAGTGCTGGCGCAGCATGGCCTGAAGATGCCGCAACTGGCCATGCCGGTGCGTGTATTGGCGGTCGGAACGGCCCATACGCCGTCGGTCGATGCGGTGCTGGAACTACTTTCTCGCGAAAATTTATTGGCGCGCTTGAAAAACGCATAAATTCCAGTCTATAATTCGAGGCTCGGGAGTTAGCAACACTAAGTGAAAACAAAGTGAAGCAAGCAAACGAAGGCAAATGGATTAGGGGGTATAGCTCAGCTGGGAGAGCGCTTGCATGGCATGCAAGAGGTCATCGGTTCGATCCCGTTTACCTCCACCAAATCTGTTGTGAAATAAGCAGGCGTTGATCGCAACGCGGCACCCAGGTTTTTGACCCTATCGTCTAGAGGCCTAGGACACCACCCTTTCACGGTGGCTACCGGGGTTCGAATCCCCGTAGGGTCGCCAAATTGGCTTTTGCCAATGTGGCACAAGTTGTCAGCACTTGGCTTTGAAAGAAGCGAACGTTGTCTACCAGGAGTGGTAGTTCAGTTGGTTAGAATACCGGCCTGTCACGCCGGGGGTCGCGGGTTCGAGTCCCGTCCACTCCGCCATTTAAAGAAAAGCCTTATAGATCAACGATCTATAGGGCTTTTTGCTTTGGGGACTGGTAGCATTTTTGGTAGCAAAGATGCTAATACCCGTATACTTTCGTGGGTCTTCCTACTACTTACACACCAGATTGCATGGTGTGCAGTTCAAACGGTCACTTCAGACCACTAATAAAACCATAGCTATCATGAGGGCATCCCAATGGATGGAGGCACTCGTGAAAATTGACTTGTCGGGAATTCGCAGGTATGAGATTGACCTGCAAAAAGGTGTCCTCAAGTCTGATGGAGAAGATGACCATAGACGCATGCTAGAGGCTCTTGCACTGCTGAAAGGGTCGGGTCATGTACCTCCGGTGGCCTCTTTAAAAGAAGAGCTTCCTGCACGCAGTTCTGGGCTGACGCTGATGGAACTACTGGACAAGTTCCTGCTGTTGAAAAAGCTCAAGCCTGCCACTGTGGTTGCTATGAAAAACACAGCAAAAGAGTTCAGCACTTTTCAGGCAGGCAAGTGCTACATCAGTGACATCATGGTGAGTGATATCACCCGATATCAAGAACATCTGGCTGTCAAGAAAAATGTGCCACGCACCATTGATGGAAAAGTGGGGTATGTCAAAACCTTGCTGAATTTCGGTATCAAGCAAGGCTATCTTTCTGGAAAAAATCCTGCTGACAATATGGCACTTTTGACTAAAAAACAAAAGCTGTCTGGAGGTTATGCAACCTTTGAACTTCCAGAAGTCAAAAGGATTTTTTCAAGTGACTACTTCAAAGAACAGAAAGAAAATGACCCAGATTATTATTGGGTTCTGCTGTTGGGCGTGTTGAGTGGTTGCCGAATTAGTGAGTTGACTTCACTCCATGTTGATCAATTTCAGATCACTGGTGAAGGTTCAAATTTCATTATTATCCGAGATTCAAAAACGATGGCAGGTAAAAGAGAAGTGCCATTGCCTGAATATTTTTTTCAACATGGGTTCGATAAATTTCTTGAAACCAAGTCAGATTCTGTTTTTAAATATGCACCACGTGAAGGAAAAGGATCAGGAAATGCAGTTGGAAAAAAGTTTGCTCGGCATCTTGAGTTGCTAAAAATCACCCGGGAAAAATTAGTTTTTCACTCACTCCGAAAATTTGTCAACGACTTTTTTATGAAAAATGGAGTTGAGTATGAACCACGTTGCCAAGTTATTGGACATGAAATTGAGTCAGTTAATGTTGCAACCTACTCAAAAAAATACAGTGCTGATGAATTGGCAAGCCTAATTTTGCCAGTACAAAATAAAATTTTGATGGCGACCGAAATTCTTAAAACTAAATTCGAGTAGTAAAAGTAACACCAAAAGCAGATTATAAAGAAACGACCGACTTCAAAACAAAGCCACCCAGAGGGTGGCTTTGTTTGTGGTCGGAAGGTATTAACCCCCGGAGGGCTCACGCAATCCCCGAAGGGGTTGCTATAGTGAGTGATAGAAACCCGTTTCTATCTGCATTTGCATTCTGCCTTTTTTTAGCTAAGCTTAAATTATCAGAATAAGAAAAAGCTAAAAAAGGAGTCATATGCATAATAATATTCTACGCACGCAAAAGGTAAAGTCAAGAGGACAGATAACACAAGCAGCCGAGCATAATTTTAGATTGCGAGAGCAAAATAATATTGATGGAACTCGTACGCCACTAAATAAAATTCTGGTGAACTCGCTGGGCGTCGACACCAGCAGGGCCAGTGACCTCCAGGAGAAGCTATCAACCTACTATGCAGGGCTTGGGGTCAAAGAGAGGTCGGACAATGTGCTGATGATGGAATTCATCGTCAGTGCTTCACCGGAATTTTTTGAGAAAAAAACTCCGGCACAAATTGAAGACTGGGCAAAACATCAAGTCGAATTTTTTGAAAAGAAATTTCCGGGCCAGGTCAAAATTGCAGTTCTGCATCTTGATGAAAAAACGCCACACCTGCATTTTATGGTTGGCACTGAAATGGAGTCAGTCAAAAAATACAAAAATCAAAAAGGCGATTTCTTCAAAAAATCCTGGTCACTCAATGCCTTTAGATATAACAAGCAGTTTCTTATTGACTTACACACCGAACATGCTAAACATAATGAAAAGTTCGGATTAAAAAGAGGAGTCAAAGGAAGTATGAGAAACCACACATCACTAAAAGAGTTCTACAAAATTGTAGATAAGGCATTAAAGGCAGACTATGGCAAACAGATTGAAAAATCGATTCAATCCCTGGAAACTGGCTTGCTTTCTGGCAAGGTATCCATTGAAGAGGTTAGAGAAAAATTTGCTCCAACTGTCAATGGAATACTCAAGCAGAACAAAGTTCTCAAAGAGAAGTTTGCACTTGATGTAAAAAGATGGGCTGAAGATTTAGCTAAAAAAGAAGCTGAACTTGATGAGGCTTTGAAAGATGCCCATGCCCGAAAAGCACTTTATATTGAAGCCATCAACGAAAAAAGACACGATACTAATTTACTGGCTGAGCTACAGGCAGAAAATAATGAGTTAAAGGCTGAAGTAAAAAAGTGGAAACCTTCGGTCGTTCCTGCTGTTGTGGTTCCCAAAAAGACCAAGGGGCCAAAACATGAAATTTGAGTACAACAGAGAAATAATCTCCACTACCTATGACCTAAAAATATCAGTTGCTGACCTTCGGGATTTGGTAAATGCTGTTGGCTACTTAGATAAAAATCATGCAAAGCAAGAGGTTATTAATGTGCTGAGGTGTATAGAGCACAAGAATCGATTGCCAGAAGATAGTTTGACAATTGAGTGATTTTGCGTATAATAAAAAATCCACTACCAGAGGTTAGTCTGGAAGTGGATTTAGGGGGTGTTCACCTGTTACCAGGCTCTGCTAGCGCAGCAGACGAACAATAGTATAAATAATACTATGCGAACAATCGTCTTGCGGGTTTTCCTTATTTTTGGCATAAGGTTCTCCTCTTATTGTTAGTGTGTGTTTATGCTCCTATGTTTTGCACTATTGCTTAACCTGTGACATCAACCCCAGCACCCCGGAATCAACGAGGTGAGTATAGTAAAAAGCACCTCCTGAGGTGCTTTTTTGCTTTTTCATCCACAGAACTTGCACTGTTGTCAAGTGCGCTATGATGGCTCTGCTACCAATGGTATCTACTTTGGTAGCAGGTTTTTTCATCAACCCGCTGCTAAGTCTTTGATTTTATTGGTGTTTTGTTTGATGGGTGCTTTTTTTGATCAGTCCCGTCCACTCCGCCAAAAATCAACGGGTTACAACAGCGATGTTGTAACCCGTTTTTCTTTGGGCGCAGCGTGGTGGGTGGTGCTGTGGCTGCCTGCGCAAATGTTTGCCATTCGTTCCGAGGACCGCCTTCGGGGGTTATATGATCAACTGCTGTACCAGCTGCCATGCAGGCTAGCGGGTGAGGTGCTTCGAAGGCGTGGTGCTTCGCAGCCCAGGGCGGTGCATCCGGTGCCGCGCCTCCATGATTTCTGGAAATCTGATGTCTAAATATCTGCTGTCTGTTCTGGTGCTGGTGTTGGCCGGCTGTGCTCCCATGGTGTGGAACAAACCTGGTGCCACCGAGAAGGAATTTGAACTGGACCGACTCACCTGCACTGAGCTGGCCCAGAGGCGCTACATGGAACTTGAGTTGGCCTTCTACACCGGAGAGTCCAGCAACGATATGGTGAACGAAAACGGCCTGTTCGCATCCTGTATGAATGGCAAGGGCTGGCACCTGGGGCCGCAGCAGGTGGTGATTGGCAATGCCCGTGGCCTGGGCATCCAGAACGACCAGTTCACTCCCACGGCCTTGCGTGATGCGTTCAAAGAGATCCATGCCGAACAGGATGCGCTGTGCAAGCGGCCCGAGTTCGCCGCGATCTATGCCCGCTCTGCCTGCCACCTGGGTGACCTGACCATCAGCCAGCTGGCCGACAGTTCCCGGCTGGGCAACGCAGACAAGGCCGCCTTGTCCAAGGTCCGCAAGGAAAGCCAGGACATTGGCAGGAAAGCCGCTGCGGCCTACCGCGCCTTTGGAGGTGAGCGCGGCCGGCGTGTTGCTGCCGCCATCGACCGCGCCGAGTTGATGGCAGAGAGAAATGGTGTGGATCTCTACCAGGGCCACATCACCTGGGGTGAATACAGCCAGCGCCGCCGCGAAGTGAACCAGGTCTACCGCGACGAGTTCCGTCGCATCCACAACCAGCCGCGCTGACCCTGCCTGCTGCTGTGCACACAAAAAGCCCCGCCAGCCGAGAAGCTGCGGGGCTTTTGCATGCTGGACGCGAGATCAGCGAGGCGCCAGCCGGATCGCGCCATCCAGCCGGATCACCTCCCCATTGAGCATGTCGTTCTCCACGATGTGCCTGACCAGCTTGGCGTAGTCCTGCGGCGTGCCCAGACGGGAAGGGAAGGGTACACCCGCCGCCAGTGCGTCCTGCACTTCCTGGGGCATGCCGAACAGCATGGGGGTGCCGAAGATCCCGGGGGCAATGGTCATGTTGCGGATGCCGCTGCGTGCCAGATCGCGGGCGATCGGCAGGGTCATGCCGACGACGCCACCCTTGGACGCGCTATAGGCCGCCTGGCCGATCTGGCCGTCATAGGCTGCCACCGATGCGGTGGAGATCAGTACACCCCGCTCACCCGTGCTCTCGGGCTCGTTGCGGGCCATGGCTTCGGCCGCCAGGCGGATCATGTTGAAGGTGCCGATCAGGTTGACGGAGATGGTCTTGGTAAACACGGACAGGGCGTGTGCCCCGTTTTTGCCTACGGTTTTCTCGGCGGGGGCAATACCCGCGCAGTTGACCAAGCCCACCAGTTTCCCCAGTGCCACGGCCTTGCCAACCACCGCTGCGGCATCTGCTTCCTGGCTCACATCACATTTAACGAAGGCACCCCCAATCTCTCGAGCGACCGCCTCCCCCTTGTCCTGCTGCATGTCAGCCACCACCACCGTGGCTCCATGGGCCGCCAGCATGCGTGCCGTACCTTCGCCCAGACCGGATGCACCACCGGTGACGATAAAAACCTTGCCCGCGATCTCCATGTTCAGCTCCTTGATAACGTTTACGTAAACGTCAATTATCAGCGGAGTGAAACAGGATGCACTCAAGAAAAAACCCGGCAATGCCGGGTTTACAAGGGGTCAGTGACAGACTTATTTGAAGCCCACGCGGTCCAGCATCTGCTGCACCTTGCCCTGGTGGGCACCCACAGTACCCACGGGAATGGTTTCGCTCTTGAAGTCGCCGCCATAGGTCATGGACTTGAGGGCCGGGTTGTTGGTCTTCACCCCCTTGGCGGTGGGCCATTCGTTGTTGCCGTTGGCAAAGTAGTTCTGTGCTTCCGGGCTGGCCAGGTATTCCAGGAACTTGATGGCATTGGTCGGGTTCTTGGAGTTCTTGGCCACAGCGCCCCCAGCCACGTTCATGTGGGTGCCCCAGGAGTTCTGGTTAGGGAACACCACCGCCATGCGTTCAGTGGCTGCGCGGTCTTCCGGATTGTTGGAGCGCAGCATGCGGGCGTAGTAGTAACTGTTGGTCACGGCGATCTGGCATTCACCTGCAGCCACGGCCTTGATCTGGTCGGTGTCGCCGCCCTTGGGGTCACGTGCCAGGTTGGCCACCACGCCCTTGAGCCACTCTTCGGCCTTGGCTTCACCCATGTGTTCGGTCACGGCCCCGAACAGGCTGAGGTTGTAGGGGTGCGAGCCCGAGCGTATGCAGATCTTGCCCTTGTTCTTCGGGTCGGCCAGCTTTTCATAGCTGTCCACATCTTCCTTCTTCACCTTGATCTTGTCGTAGGCGATGATCCGGGCGCGGGTGGAAAAGCCGAACCATGGAATTCCACCATCGGCCGCAGGTGTACCACGGAAGTTGGCCGGTATGGCGTCGTTGAGCACCTGCGACTTGATCGGCTGGAACAGGCCGTCCACCTCGCCACGGTACAGGCGGGCTGCGTCCACCAGCAGGATGACGTCGGCCGGAGATGCCAAGCCCTCCGCCTTCAGGCGGGCCAAAATACCGGCGTCATCGCCATCCACACGGTTGATTTTGATGCCCGTGGCCTTCGTAAAGTTGTTGTAGAGCGCATCGTCGGTGGTGTAGTGGCGGGCGGAGTAGAGATTGACAACCTGCTCCTGCGCACTGGCGGTCCCGGCAAAACTGGCCAGTAAACAGGCGGCCAAGGTGAATTTTTGGATCATTGCAGAATCTCGGGAAAAGTAGATGGAAAGACGTGTGCGCCGGATAGTATGGAAAACGCGAATCGTTCGCAATCATAACCCTATGAACTTGTCGTGTCCGGGGGCTCTCGCCCGGTGGGGCAACCTGCTGGTGATGGGCCTGGTTCTGGCCGGATGTACCTCCCTTGGGCCTCCTGTCGCTCCTGTAACCCCAGTGCAGGCGCCTGTCGCGTCGCCGCCGGTGGCCAAGGCGCCGGCGCGGATCGGCCTGGCCCTGGGGGGTGGTGCGGCCCGGGGTTTTGCCCATGTGGGAGTGATTCAGGTACTGGAGGAGGCTGGCATTCGCCCCGACCTGGTCGTGGGCACCTCCGCTGGCAGCCTGGTGGCCGCGCTGTACGCCAGCGGGCGTAATGGGGCGCAGTTACAGCAGGTGGCCGAATCTCTGGAAGAGGCTGCGCTGACCGACTGGACCTTGCCGATCTTTGGACGAGGAGCGCTCAAAGGCGAGGCCCTGGCGCGCTACGTCAGCGGCCTGGTGAGTCACAAGCTCATCGAAGAGATGCCCTTGCCCCTCGGTATCGTGGCAACCGACCTGGGATCGGGGCAGGGGGTGTTGTTCCGCCGGGGCAGCACCGGCACCGCTGTGAGAGCGTCCAGTGCCGTGCCGTCGGTGTTCCAGCCTGTCACCATTGCGGGGCGCGACTATGTCGATGGTGGACTGGTGTCGCCGGTGCCAGTGGGTTTTGCCCGCCAGATGGGGGCGGATCTGGTGATCGCGGTGGACATTTCCAGCCCCCCTGAGGGCCAGGCCACAGGTGACTCGCTGCAGATCCTATTGCAGACCTTTGCCATCATGTCCAAGAGCATCAACCGTTTTGAGTTGAAGGAAGCCGATGTAGTGGTGCGCCCGGCCCTGGGTGGGGTTAAAAGTGCCGACTTCACTGCGAAGCGCCGCTCCATCGAGGCCGGGCGCCGGGCGATGCAACAAGCCTTGCCGCAGTTGCGGGCGGCGATGGCGGCCACGCAGAATCCATAGAAAAAACCCGGCACAAGGCCGGGTTCATTGGGTGCCGGGCACAGGGCCCTGCGTGCGCAAGGCTGCTTAGCGCTTCTTGGCGGTGGTCTTGGCGGCGCTCACGGCGCTTTCAGACACGGCGGCGAAGTTGGCTTCAGCCACGTCAGTAGCTTGCTTCACAGCCTTTTGCACCGATTCCACGGCATTGTTGGCGGCAGAGACAGCGCTCTTGAACATGGCCACGGCGGTTTCGGAACCTGCGGGTGCGTTCTTGGCGGCGTTATCCACCAGGTTCACGAAAGCCTTTTGCGATTCGGCAGCCTTGGCTTCCACAGCCTTGCTGAATTCAGCGCCGGTGCCCGAAGCGATGTCGTACAGATGACGGCTGTAGGCAGCGGTCTTTTCAGCCAGGGGCTGCAGCACGCTGGCTTGCAGGGCCAGCAGTTCTTGTGCGTCCTTGACGCTCAACACGGCTTGCGTGTGGGCAGCGGCTTCGCTCAGGGCAGCGCGGGATGCAGTGATGTTCAATTCCACCAGCTTTTCCACGCCTTCGAAAGCCTTGTTGGTCAGGCCAAACAGGGTTTCCAGGGTGGCCTTGTGGGAAGCGACGATTTGTTCAGCGGTAAGAGACATTTCAAACTCCAAAAAGTTAAAGAGACAAAAGGACTACTTCTGCGCTGACATCGGTTCCCTGATCCGCTTATGTTGCAGTGCAGCATGACCTAAAGTATAGGACTTCTGTGCACCAATGCAAGCCCTTTTTTGTTGCAGTGCAACATTTGGGGTTGTTTTTCTAGGATGGGGCTGTCCTCTTCGTGCCCAAGAACGTGTTCAATGTCTTTTTGGGAGATCCAGAAGACATTGAACGTTCTAAGCCCTTGGTGGGCCGCTGGCAGAATCACGTGCATGAATTCACTTGCTGCCATTCCCGCATCTGCCGCGCCCATCGCCCGGCCCGAGCCCGCACCGCGAGCGCACTACCGGGCGTTCCAGACCATCACTACCCGCTGGATGGACAACGATGTGTACGGCCATGTGAACAACGTGGTCTATTACAGCTGGTTCGATACGGCGGTGAACAGCCACCTGATCCACCACGGCGCACTCGACATCCACCAGGGCAGCACCATCGGCCTGGTAGTGGAGACGCAGTGCAACTACTTTGCGCCGCTGGCGTTTCCACAGGTCATCGAGGCCGGCATCCGGGTGGCGCGACTGGGTGGCTCCAGTGTGCGTTATGAAGTGGGGTTGTTCGCGCAGGGTGAGCCGCTGACGGCGGCGCGGGGCCATTTTGTGCATGTGTATGTGGATCGCGTCACGCGCCGGCCGATGGCCCTGCCGGAGCGGCTGCGGCAGGTGCTGGAGGCCTTGCAGTGAGCGCCGATCTGGTCGAGCAGGCGGTGACAGGACGCCGATCAGTGCGGGCCTTTTTGCCCACGCCGGTGCCACAGCCCCTGGTGCAGCGCATCCTGGATGGCGCCAGCAGCGCACCGTCGGGCAGCAACACCCAGCCCTGGAAGGTCTATGTGCTGCAGGGGCAGGCGCTGGCCGCGCTGGTGCGCAAGGTGACCGATGTGGTGGACGCGGCCCAGGCCGACCCGGCGGTGGCCGCGCAGTACCAGGAAGAGTTTGCGTACTACCCGCGCCAGTGGACCGAACCCTACCTGGGTCGCCGGCGCGAGAACGGCTGGGGCCTGTACACCCTGCTCGGCATTGGTCGTGGCGAGACGCCACGCATGTGGGCCCAGCAGCGGCGCAATTTCCAGTTCTTTGACGCACCGGTCGGTCTGGTTTTTACGATGGACCGGGTGCTGGAGCGCGGCTCATTGATCGACTACGGCATGTTCCTGCAGAACATCATGGTGCTGGCCCGTGCCCACGGGCTGGATACCTGCCCTCAGGCGGCCTGGAACCATTACGGCAGCATCATCCTGCCGCAGGTGGGGGCTGCCGATGCGGAAATGCTGGTCTGCGGCATGGCGCTGGGGTACGCGGACGAATCTGCCGTGGTCAACCAGCTGCGCACGTCGCGGGTGCCCGCCGAGCAGTTCACTACCTGGCTGGAGTGAGCGGGCCCGCGGGACGTCGGGGCAGTTGGGATGCCACAATGGCACCTACAAGTAACCGCGCCGACAGGCCACCGCACGGACAAGCGGGGCGCTCCAGCACCATGATCATCACCAGCCTTCTCGACACCGACCTGTACAAGTTCACGATGATGCAGGTGGTACTGCACCAGTTCCCCGGGGCGCAGGTCGAATACAAGTTCAAGTGCCGCAACCCGGGCGTCAACCTGGCGCAGTACATCGGTGAAATCCGCGAGGAAATCCGGGGCCTGTGCAGTCTGCACTTCCAGGACGCGGAATTGCTCTACCTGCGCTCCCTGCGCTTCATCAAAAGCGATTTTGTTGATTTTCTCGGACTGTTCCGCCTCAACGAGAAATACATCACCCTCACTGCCTTGCCCTCGGGCGAGATCGACATCACGATCAAGGGCCCGTGGTTGCACACCATCCTGTTTGAGATCCCGGTGCTGGCCATCGTCAACGAGGTGTACTTCCGCAACCTGCGCCCAAAGCCGGACCTGGCCCTGGCCCGCCAGCGGCTCAACACCAAGATGCAGCAGCTGCGCGCCGATGGCCTGCAGGAGCTCAAGATCGCCGACTACGGCACCCGCCGCCGTTTCAGTAAGGCCTGGCACGAAGAGGTGCTGCGCAGCTTGGTGGCGGGGCTGGGCATCGGCCATACCGGCCAGTTCGCTGGCACCAGCAACGTGCTGTATGCCATGAAGCTCGGCCTGACCCCGTTGGGCACCATGGCCCATGAATACCTGCAGGCCTGCCAGGCGCTGGGGCCACGGCTGCGCGACAGCCAGGTGTATGCCTTCGAATCCTGGGCCCGGGAATACCGGGGTGACCTGGGCATCGCCCTGTCCGACGTCTATGGCATGAGCGCCTTCCTGCGCGACTTCGACATGTATTTCTGCAAGCTGTTCGACGGCGCCCGCCACGACAGTGGCGACCCGTTCGCCTGGGGCGAGCGGCTGATCGCGCACTACAAGGCCAACCGTGTGGACCCACTGACCAAGACTTTCATCTTCAGTGACGGCCTCACCATCCCGCGCACTATCGAGCTGTACCAGCAGTTCCGGGGCCGCTGCCTGCTGGCCTTCGGTATCGGCACCAACCTCACCAACGACATGGATGACGCGCCCCGCCACGAGCCGCTGCAGATCGTCATCAAACTGGTGCGCTGCAACGGCCAGCCGGTGGCCAAGCTGTCGGACACACCGGCCAAGAACATGTGCGACGACGAAAAATACCTAGCCTACCTGCGGCAGGTATTTGAAATTCCTGCTGCTGCCTGAAGCCGCCAACTGCCCCGTGCCTGTCTGAACCCGATCTGCCTGCTCCCGAAAAGGTTCCATCGAATGACTGTTCCATCTCCCTTCGCGAAACGCGCGCTGTTCCTTTTGTTTGCGCCGCTGCCTGGGCTGGCCGCTGCTGCAGACCTGGATGGCAGTACTTTGTCTGTGGCCTGGGCCGTGCCATTCGCTGGCATCCTGCTGTCCATCGCCCTGATGCCGCTGCTCACGCCGATCTTCTGGCACCACCATTTCGGCAAGGTGGCCGCAGCCTGGGGCGCGCTGTTCCTGGTGCCGTTTGCCGTGGTGTACGGGCCGGCGGTGGCGGGTGTGGGTTTTGTGCACGCCTTGCTGGCCGAATACATCCCCTTCATCGTGCTGCTGACGGCCCTGTTCACCGTGGCCGGGGGCATCCATATCCGCGGCAACCTGCACGGCAGCCCGGGCCTGAACACCGCCATCCTGGCCATCGGTGCGGCGCTGGCCAGCGTGATGGGCACCACGGGGGCGTCCATGCTGCTGCTGCGTCCGCTGATCCGCGCCAACGACAACCGGGTGCACCGGGCACATGTGTTCGTCTTCTTCATCTTCATCGTCTCCAACATCGGCGGCTCCCTCACCCCGCTGGGCGACCCACCTCTGTTCCTGGGCTTCCTCAAGGGCGTGAGCTTCTTCTGGACGCTGCAGCACATCTGGCCCGAGACCCTGTTCATGCTGGGCAGCCTGCTGGCCTTGTTCTATGCCATCGACCTCTGGGCCTACCGCAAGGAGGGTGTGCTGAAGATCGACCCCACCCCCGACACCGCCCGCCTGGGTTTTGACGGTGCGGTGAATTTCTGGCTGCTCGGCGCCATCATGGCCCTGGTGCTGATGAGCGGCATCTGGCAGCCGGGTATCGAGTTCAACGTGGCCGGCACCCCGGTGGGCCTGCCCGGTCTGGTGCGAGACCTGGGCCTGGTGGCCATCACCATCCTCTCGCTGCGCATCACACCCGCCCAGGTGCATGCCGACAACCAGTTCGCCTGGGGCCCCATGCTGGAGGTGGCCAAGCTGTTCGCCGGCATCTTCCTCACCATCATCCCGGTCATCGCCATGCTGCGCGCCGGCACGGCCGGGCCGTTTGCCGCCGTGGTGAACCTGGTGACCCACCCCGACGGCTCGCCCAACCCGGCCATGTACTTCTGGGCTACCGGCCTGCTCAGTTCCTTCCTCGACAACGCCCCCACCTACCTGGTGTTCTTCAACACCGCCGGCGGCGACCCGCAGGCGCTGATGACCACCTATGCCAGCACGCTGGCGGCCATCTCGGCCGGTGCCGTGTTCATGGGCGCCAACAGCTATATCGGCAACGCCCCCAACCTGATGGTCAAGGCCATTGCCGAAGACCGTGGGGTGAAGATGCCCAGCTTCTTCGGCTACATGCTCTGGTCCGGCACCATCCTGGTCCCGCTGTTTGTTGCAGTGACCTTTCTCTTCTTCCGATAACACCTTCGATGACACGCCCCAAGATCCTGGTGACCTGTGCGGTCTTTCCAGACACCATCGAGCGCCTGGGCACCCACTTCGACGTCGAGGCCAACCAGGCCGACGAAGCATGGACCGCCGAGCAACTCATCGCCCGCCTGCAGGGCAAGCAAGGCGCCTTCACCACCGGCAGCGTGCGTATCGACGCCGACCTGCTGGCCGCCTGCCCCGACCTGAAGATCTGCGCCAACATGGCCGTGGGCTACAACAACTTCGACGTGCCTGCCATGAGCGCGCGCGGCGTGCTGGCCACCAACACACCCGACGTGTTGACCGAAACCACCGCCGACTTCGGTTTCGCCCTGCTGATGGCCACTGCCCGCCGCATCACCGAAAGCGAGCACTACCTGCGCGCCGGGAAGTGGAAGAAATGGGCCTTCGACATGTTCGCCGGCAGCGACATCCATGGCAGCACGCTGGGCATCATCGGCATGGGCCGCATCGGCCAGGGCATCGCCAGACGCGGCGCCCATGGCTTCGGCATGAATGTGCTGTACCACAACCGCTCGCGCCTCGCGCCCGCGCTGGAGGCGGAATGCAAGGCCCGTTATGTGGGCAAGGAAGAACTGCTGCGCACCGCCGACCATGTGGTGCTGGTGGTGCCCTACAGCGCGGCATCCCACCACACCATCGGTGCGGCTGAGCTGGCGCTGATGAAGCCCACCGCCACCCTGGTCAACATCGCCCGGGGCGGCATCGTGGACGACGCAGCCCTGGCTGTCGCGCTGAAGAACCGGCAGATCGCCGCTGCCGGCCTCGACGTGTTCGAAGGGGAGCCCAGCGTACACCCTGACCTGCTCACCGTGCCCAACGTGGTGCTCACCCCCCATATCGCCAGCGCCACCGTGCCGACCCGCATGGCGATGGCCAATCTGGCGGCTGACAACCTCATCGGTTACCTGGTGCATGGCAAGGCACTGACGCCGCTCAATGCGGATGCGGTGGCCGCGCGCTGCCCCTGGTTGCTGGCTTCAGGATTTTTGAATGAATATGCCGCAGACCACCTGATTACCTAGGCATATAGCTCTGTATTTGATAGCAATTCGTGTCCATATCCATTGAACTGATCGCCATCACCCTGCTGCTGGCCCTGAACCTGGTGCTGCTGCTGTGGCTGCTGCTGCGCAAACCGCCGCTGGACGCTGCCACACTGGCGTCTGCGGTGGTGGCCGGGGTGGGTGCCGGAATGGACAAGGCTGAGCGCAACCTGCGCCAGGAGATCACCGAGTCGGCCCGCGCTGGCCGGCAGGAGAGCACCCAGGCCCTGGCGGGCTTCCAGCAGACCTTGCTGGCCCAGGGGGCCGAGGGCACCCGCACGCAGAACGCCCAGATCGACGCTTTCGCCCAGCAGCTCACCCGCCTGCAGGGGGCGCTGGTGCAGCAGGGCGTGGAGGGTGCACGCACCCAGACCGAGCGGCTCGACACCTTTGCGCAGCAGATCGCCACTCTGCGCCAGACATTGGCTGACTCGCTGCGCACCCAGCTGCAGGATCTGAGCGAGGCCAACGCCCGCCGCCTGGCCGAGGTGCGCGGCACCATGGAGCAGCAGCTCACCCATCTGCAGGCCAGCAACGCCACCAAGCTCGACGAGATGCGCCAGACGGTGGACGAGAAGCTGCAGGGCACCCTCGAAGCGCGCCTGGGCGAGAGCTTCAAGCAGGTGGCCGAGCGGCTGGAGCAGGTCTACAAGGGCCTGGGCGAAATGCAGACCCTGGCTCAGGGCGTGGGCGATCTCAAGCACCTGCTCACCAACGTGAAGACCCGGGGCATGTTCGGCGAGGCGCAGCTGGGCGCGCTGCTGGAGCAGGTGCTGTCCCCCGAGCAGTACGCCGTGCAGGTGCCCACCCGGCCCGATTCGCGCAATGCGGTGGACTTCGCCATCCGCCTGCCCGGGCGCAGCGACGACGGCAAGCCGCTGTGGCTGCCCATCGACGCCAAGTTCCCCAACGAAGACTACGAACGCCTGCTCGATGCCCAGTCCCGCGCCGACGGCGTGGCCGCCGAAGCCGCTGCCAAGGCGCTGGAGGCCCGCATCCGCCTGGAGGCGCGCGGCATCGCCGAGAAATACGTCGAGCCGCCGCACACCACCGATTTCGCCATCCTGTTCCTGCCCACCGAAGGCCTGTACGCCGAGGTGCTGCGCCGCGCCGGGCTGATGGAGTCGCTGCAGCGCGACTACCGCATCACCCTGGCCGGCCCCACCACGCTGCTGGCCATGCTGAACAGCCTGCAGATGGGCTTTCGCACCCTGGCGCTGGAAAAGCGCAGCAGTGAGGTGTGGCAGGTGCTGGGTGCCGTCAAGAACGAATTTCTCAAGTTTGGCGAGGTATTGGCCAAGGCCAAAAAGCAGACCCAGACCGTGCTCAACACCCTGGACGAAACCCAGACCCGCACCAACGTGCTGACCCGCAAGCTGCGCGACGTCGAGGCGCTGCCCGATGCCCAGGCACAAGACCTGCTGCCCGGCATGGACGAGAAGGAAGGCGCCGACGCGTGAGTGCCGAGCTTGCGCGGCTGATCGTCGCCCAGATCTGCCTGCACTCCTGCATGACCGCCATGCGCATGGCCGCGCCCCTGTGGGCGCTGCGCCAGGGCCACAGCGCCATCGCCGTGGGCATGCTGCTGGCGCTGTTTGCGCTGACCCAGGTGTTCCTGGCCGCCGTGGCGGGTGGGCTGGCGGCCACCGCCTGGCCGTCCTTTGCCACCCTGTGCGTGGCTGCGCTGCTCACCGGCGGCGCCTCGGGGGTCGCCATCATCGCCCTGCAGCGCCATGTGGGGCGCGCCAGCCGCTCCAACACCGAGCTGCGCCAGGTGTTCAGCTGGCTGGCCATCGGGCCGGCGGTGTCCAACTTCCTGGGGCCGTTTGTCTCGGGCCTGCTGATCGACCATGCGGGCTTTCGCGCTGCCTTCCTCTTCATGGCCATGCTGCCAGCCGTCACCTGGCTGCTGGTGCGCCGCACGCAGGACCTGCCGGCCGACCCGGTGGCTCAGTCAGAAGCCCCGCGCCGTGCCTGGGACCTGCTGGGCAATGTGCCGTTTCGCCGGCTGCTGCTGGTCAACTGGTTCCTGTCTGCCTGCTGGGACGTGCATACCTTCGTGCTGCCCATCCTGGGGCACGAGCGGGGCCTCTCGGCCTCGGTGATCGGCACCCTGCTGGGCGCCTTCGCCATCGCCGCCACGGCCGTGCGCATGCTGATGCCGCTGCTGGCCTCCCGCCTGCGTGAAACGGTGGTACTGACCTGCGCCATGTTGGCCACGGCCGTGCTGTTTGGCATCTACCCCCTGATGTCCACCGCCTGGGCCATGGGCCTGTGCTCGGTGCTGCTGGGCTTCTCGCTGGGCTCGGTGCAGCCCATGATCATGAGCATGCTGCACCAGATCACGCCGCATGCCCGGCAAGGGGAAGCGCTGGGGCTGCGGCTGATGTCGGTGAATGCGTCCAGTGTGGTCGTTCCCCTGCTGTTTGGGGCGGCCGGGGCGGTGGTGGGAGTGGGCGGGGTGTTCTGGCTGGCGGGCAGCGTGGTGGGGCTGGGGTCGCGGGTGGCTTGGACTTTGCGGGGGGAATCTGGTGCTGAGCACTGATCGTGGATCTTGTTGAGGGCGGAGGCCGGGTCTCGCCCCGGCGGGCGACTCACTTTCTCTTGCAACGCCCAAGAGA
>Ga0116179_1000760_pt1 | contig 24832 bp, 21 predicted proteins | sample AD_UKC071_MetaG_FD_89751 | JGI IMG/M metagenome (GOLD analysis project Ga0116179, IMG submission 89751) | Active sludge microbial communities of municipal wastewater-treating anaerobic digesters from USA - AD_UKC071_MetaG | ecosystem: Engineered > Bioreactor > Anaerobic > Digestate | place: USA...
GCACCTCGATGTCGGCTCATCTCATCCTGGGGCTGTAGCCGGTCCCAAGGGTATGGCTGTTCGCCATTTAAAGAGGTACGTGAGCTGGGTTCAAAACGTCGTGAGACAGTTTGGTCCCTATCTGCCGTGGGCGCTGGAAATTTGACGGGGCCTGTTCCTAGTACGAGAGGACCGGAATGGACGTACCGCTGGTGTACCTGTTGTTTCGCCAGAAGCATCGCAGGGTAGCTATGTACGGAAGAGATAACCGCTGAAAGCATCTAAGCGGGAAACTCGCCCGAAGATTAGATTTCCCCGGGGGCTCGACCCCCCTGAAGAGCCGTTCAAGACCAGGACGTTGATAGGTCAGGTGTGGAAGCGCAGTAATGCGTTGAGCTAACTGATACTAATTACTCGTGCGGCTTGATCCTATAACTCACAAATATCAAAACCCGAATGAGCAGCAATGCTTGTCCGGACAACTCGCACCGCAAGTCAATCAACCGGTGTGACAGAGAGTCAGTCTCAACCCAAAACTTCTTCCAGCGCGTCGCAACAACGATTCAACCCGTTGCCGCGCCGCGTACCCTTTTAGTTTGACGCCCATAGCTAACTGGTCCCACCCCTTCCCATCCCGAACAGGACCGTGAAACAGTTCAGCGCCAATGATAGTCAGCCTTATAGCTCGCGAAAGTAGGTCAGCGTCAAACTACCCCCACACAACAACGCCCCTCCCCTCCACGGTGGGGCGTTCGTCTATCCGCCGATGACTCGTTAGTGTGCTGTCGGCAATTGATACAATTAAAAATTCGGCCAAGTAGCTCAGTTGGTAGAGCAGCGGATTGAAAATCCGCGTGTCGGTGGTTCGATTCCGCCCTTGGCCACCACTTCCCCGTGCGGGGAAGCGCTTGCGTAATTCCCAAGCGCATTTTTCGCCGGTGTATTCATGGAAATGGGCTTAGGCCCATTTTTTTTTGGTGACGACGCAAGCACAATCACTAATCGCTGAACTACTCTCTGCCAATGGGTACGAACTCATCGAGGTGGAGTATGTTGCTGCGCGTGAACTCTATCGCGTCTTTATTGATCGACCAGACAGTCGCCGGGGCTTGGATCGAATTGCAGTCGAGGATTGCGCGACGGTTTCTGATCTGGTGCAGGATGCGCTCATGGCCGCCAATGTGCCCTACGAGCATCTCGAGGTTTCGTCTCCAGGTATTGATCGCGCACTGACTTGCCCCGGGCATTTTGAGCGATTTGCCGGAGAAACCATAAAGCTCACTATCGCACCACCCTATGACGGGCTTAGAAAACTCGCGGGTGTGCTCAGTGGTTTCGAACATGATCATGTCGTTGTCGCCGTGGATGGCGTCACTCACCGAATTCCTTACGAAAACGTCGCGCGTGCTCGCGTTGTGCCGCAGTACTAGCTGGAGAAAACTATGAATCGCGAAATCCTCGTTCTTGCAGATGCGCTGGCACGCGAAAAGAGCGTCCCTAAAGAAATCATCTTCCAGGCACTGGAGCAGGCCTTGGCGTCCGCCACCAAGCGCCTGAACAAGGAACGCATTGAAGCGCGCGTCGAGATTGATCGAGAAACCGGAGACTACAAGTCGTTCCGTCGCTGGTTGATCGTTCCGGACGAGGAATTCGTCGATCCCGACAATCAGATGATGCTGCGTGAGGCGCACGAATTCGACACCAGCAAGCAGATGGGTGAGTATGTCGAAGAATCGCTGGAGCCGATTCCGTTCGGTCGCATCGGGGCGCAGGCCGCCAAACAGGTAATTCTGCAGAAGGTGCGCGACGCCGAGCGCGAGCAAGTACTGGAGGAATTCCTGTCCCGCAATGACCAACTCATCAACGGGACGGTACGGCGAATTGATCGTGGCAATGTAATTGTTGAGTCCGGTCGTGTCGAAGGCGTCATCCCGCGCGACCAGCTGATTTCCAAGGAAAACTTCCGCGTGGGCGATCGGGTGCGAGCTTATGTGCTTCGTGTTGATCGGCAGGCGCGTGGCCCGCAGCTGATTCTTTCCCGGACTGCACCGCAATTCGTGGCCGCGCTGTTTGAGCTCGAAGTGCCGGAAATCGAAGAAGGCGTCATCGAAATCAAGGCCGTTGCCCGTGATCCTGGCCTGCGTGCAAAGATCGCCGTAAAGTCGAACGATCCGCGCCTTGACCCGCAGGGCACCTGCATTGGCATGCGCGGTTCGCGTGTCAATTCGGTCACCAATGAACTGGCCGGCGAACGCATCGACATCATCCTGTATGCCGAAGACACGGCCCAGTTCGTCATCAACGCGTTGGCTCCGGCACAGATCACCAGCATCGTCGTCGACGAAGAGCGGCATGCAATGGACGTCGTGGTCAACGAAGACAACCTTGCACTGGCAATTGGCAAGGGCGGTCAGAACGTACGTCTTGCATCCGAGCTGACGGGTTGGCAGCTCAATCTGATGAGCGAGGAGCAGTCAGCCAACAAGGCTGAAGCAGAGGCAGTCCGGCTGCGCAACGCCTTCATGGAAAAGCTCGACGTCGATGAGGAAGTGGCGCAGATCCTCGTTGACGAGGGCTTTTCAACCGTCGAGGAGGTGGCCTATGTACCCCTCGGCGAGTTGCAGGCGATCGAAGCTTTTGATGACGACACCGTCCAGGAATTGCGCACCCGCGCGCGCAACGCTGCACTGACGGAAGAAATTGCCAAGGAAGAAGTGCTCGAGAACGCGGCGGACGACCTCAAGACCCTGGAAGGTGTCGACACCGAACTGTTGATGAAGCTGTCACGATTTGGCATCACCACGCGCGACGCGCTGGCTGATCTCGCATCAGATGAGCTATGCGCGATTCGCGTGCTTCCGGAAGAGCGCGCGCGCGCGTTGATCGACAATGACTTCGCCGACTTGACCGACGAAGAGCGCCAGCAAATGAGCCGCTCTGACGCCAAGGCAGCAACACAACTGATTGCCCGTGCTCGCGAATCCTGGTTCGCGGCAGCGCAGTAGAAATCGGGGGCCGCTTGAGTATCACGAAAACCACAGTTACCGAGTTTGCGACCGAGCTGAATCTCAGCCCGGCAGCTTTGCTAAAGCAGCTCACTGCAGCCGGCGTTGCCGCCTCCAGTGCCGACGCGCCACTTTCTGCCAGCGACAAGGGCAAATTGCTCGACTATCTGCGCAAACAGCACGGGGCCGCTGATGAAAGCGCCGGCAAGCGCATCACGCTGACGCGCAAGTCGACGACCGAGTTGCGAACTGCCGATGCGTCGGGCAAATCACGCACCGTACAGGTTGAAGTTCGCAAGAAGCGCGTGCTCGTCACCCGAGCCTCCGAGGCACCGGCGCCAGCCGTTGCCGCGCAACCCGCCGTGGCTGTGCTGTCGGCGGAGGAGGTCGCTGCCCGCGAGGCAGAAGCAGCGCGGGACGCTGCGTTGCGCGAGGCGCAAGAACGCAGCCAGCTCGAAAAGCAGGCACGCGAAGCCGCACGTTCTGCGCCAAAAGCCGCCACGGCTGAGGTTGCTGCTGAGGCAGAAAGCGCAGCAACCGAGGCCGTCACGGAGCCCGCAGAGCCGGTGCCGACGCCCGCGCCGGTGGTAGCAGCGCCAGCGCCGGTGATTGGCGAAGCAGTGACGCGGGTTGTCGCCAGCAAGCCGGAGAGCGCGCCGAGCGCCCAGCCGGTGGCTGCAGCTCCCGCCAAAGCGGTTGCGGCTCCGGTCGCATCGCCCCCACCGTCGGTAGCCAGTGCTGCGACGGAGGCGCCGCGGCCCCGAATCGGCGAGCGCGTGGATTTGACGCCGCTGCCGCCCAAGCCCAAGTCAACTGAGAACACGCTGCATCGTCCAGCCAAACCGACGACGGCCAAGCCTGGCGCCAAGGATGCACCGGCTTCGGGCGGTGCACGTCCCGGCAGCAAGGCCGGCGACAAGAAGTCGCCTGCCTGGCAGGAAGATGCGGCGCGCAAGAAGGTCATGAAGGGGCGCGACGCTGCGCCTGAGGCCGGTGCAGCAGACGGCTGGAAGTCCGGTGCGCGCGGCAAGTCACATGGTGGCAAGCGTGGTTCCGACGGTGGCCGACAGCAGATGGTTGAGCAACCGGATGCAACGCCGCGCGAGATTGTGGTGCCGGAGACCATCACCGTCGCCGAACTCGCTCACAAGATGTCCATCAAGGCCGCCGAACTTATCAAGAACATGATGAAGATGGGCCAGATGGTCACCATCAATCAGGTGCTCGATCGTGACACGGCGATGATTCTCGTCGAGGAGATGGGCCGCACCGCTGTGGCCGCCAAGGACGACGATCCCGATGCAGCGCTGACCGAACACGTCGGCGACGGCGATGCCAAGCTTGAGGTGCGACCGCCGGTCGTTACCATCATGGGCCACGTCGACCACGGCAAGACCTCGCTGCTCGACAAGATCCGGAGTGCCCGCGTCGCCAGCGGCGAAGCCGGCGGCATCACGCAGCACATTGGCGCCTATCACGTGACGACGCCGCGCGGCGTCATCACCTTCCTCGACACGCCGGGCCACGAGGCGTTTACCGCCATGCGTGCGCGCGGTGCCAAGGTTACTGACATCGTGATCCTGGTGGTCGCGGCCGACGACGGTGTGATGCCTCAGACGAAGGAGGCTATCTCGCATGCCAAGGCTGCGAACGTGCCGATGATCGTCGCCATCAACAAGATCGACAAGCCGGGGGCCAACCCCGACCGCGTCAAGCAGGAACTCGTCACCGAAGGCGTCGTGCCCGAGGAATACGGCGGCGAGGCGATCTTCGTGCCGGTGTCCGCACTCACTGGCCAGGGCATCGACACGCTGCTCGAAACCATCCTGCTGCAGGCCGAAGTGCTCGAACTTCGCGCACCGGTCGATGCGCCGGCGCGTGGCCTGGTCATCGAGGCCCGCCTCGACAAGGGCAAGGGCCCGGTCGCGACGGTGCTTGTTACGAGCGGCACACTCAAGCGCGGCGACATGGTGCTGGCGGGCTCGGTGTTTGGCCGTGTACGCGCGATGAACGACGAGGACGGCAAGAACGCCACTTCGGCCGGTCCGGCGATTCCGGTCGAGATTCAGGGCCTGTCCGACGTGCCTTCGGCCGGTGACGACATCCTGGTGCTCGGCGACGAGCGCAAGGCGCGCGAGATCGCACTGTTCCGTCAGGGCAAGTTCCGCGACGTCAAGCTGGCCAAGCAGCAGGCCGCCAAGCTCGAAAACGCGTTCGCCAACATGGGCGAGACGGCCGCCAAGCTGCTGCCGCTGATCATCAAGTCGGATGTGCAGGGCTCGTACGAAGGTCTGGCACACGCGCTCGGCAAACTGTCTACCGACGAAGTACGTGTGCAGATCGTGCATAGCGCAGTGGGTGCCATCACCGAGAGCGACATCAACCTCGCCGTGGCTTCCAAGGCTATCGTGATCGGCTTCAACGTGCGTGCCGATGCGGCCGCGCGCAAGCTGTCCGAGGCCGAAGGCGTGCAGATTCGTTATTACGACATCATCTACGAAGCGGTTGATGACGTGAAGAACGCGCTGTCCGGCATGCTGGCGCCCGAACAGAAGGAAAGCACCCTCGGCCTCGTCGAAATCCGCCAGGTGTTCCGCATCTCGAAAGTTGGTGCGGTGGCCGGTTGCTACGTGCTTGAAGGTATCGTCAAGCGCGGATCGCTGGTCCGTCTGCTGCGCGACAACGTGGTGGTCTGGAGCGGCGAGCTCGATTCGCTCAAACGCTTCAAGGACGACGTGAAGGAAGTGAAGGAAGGCTACGAATGCGGTCTTTCGCTCAAGAACTACAACGAAATCCAGGAAGGCGACCGCCTCGAGATCTACGAGATCGTCGAAGTGTCGCGTACGCTGTAACGGAATGAAGCAGGGCTTTTCCCCGCGCGCGTTGAGAATCTCCGAGCAGATCCAGCGCGAGCTCGCACAGATGCTCGCGCTTGAGGTCAAGGACCCGCGTGTGAAAGGTGTGACCATCACTCAGGTGGAGGTCACTGCCGATCTGTCCCACGCGATGGTGCGCTACGTCTGCCACGCCGGTTACGCCGGCCAGGCCGATGCTGACGCGGGCTTCCGCAGTGTCAACGGCTTTCTACGTCACGGCATCGCAGAGCGCCTGTCGATCTTCAAGGCGCCGCAACTGCGCTTCGAGTACGACAAGACGTTTGAAGAAGGCACCCGGCTCTCGGCGCTGATTGATCAGGCCCGCGCCGATGACGCCCGTGTGATTGCGCCGGACTCGCCAGGCGCGATCCCCGGCGCCCCCGAAGCCGACCGTTAGCAGTCGTCATGACACCGCACGGCGTTGCGCTCGTCGACAAGCCGGCGGGTATGTCCTCATTTTCCGTCGTATCCCGCCTGCGTCGAGTCATGCGTCCGCTCGGTGTCAGCAAGGTCGGGCACACCGGCACGTTGGACCCGCTGGCGACCGGCTTGCTGCCGATATGCATCAGCGAGGCCACCAAGTTCGCGCAGCGGCTGCTCGATTCCGACAAGGGCTATCTCGCCACGGTGCAGTTTGGCGCGGCGACCACCACTGGTGATGCCGAGGGTGAAGTCACCCATCGCAGCGATCGCTCTCTGACGGCAAGTGACGTTGCTGCTGCGTTGGCGACCTTCCAGGGGCCTATCCGGCAAAAGCCGCCAGCGTTTTCCGCGCTCAAGATCGCCGGCAAGCCCGCGTACGAGTACGCGCGGGCAGGGCAGTCGGTCGAGATTGCCGAGCGCGAAGTAACGATTCACGCGATCACTTTGTTGGCGTTTGACGAAGCAACGCAACGCGCCGACATCGAGGTGCTGTGCAGCAAAGGCACCTACATCCGTTCGCTGGCGGTCGATCTGGCGGTCGCGCTGGGCTCCGCAGGCCATCTCGCAGCGCTGCGCCGCACGCGCACCGGTGGCTTTAGCCTGTCGGAAGCGCGCCCGCTGGATGCATGGATGGAAGCGAGCGACGAGCAACGGCTGGCGTGGCTGCTGCCAACAGATTCGCTGGTGATTGACCTGCCGCGCATCGACCTCGATACCGCCAACGCGACCAATCTTTGCAACGGCAAACTGGTGGCCCTCAGCAGGGTAGCAAACGCTGATGTGTCTGGCGCCACCGCCGACTCAACGCTTTGCCGCGTTTACACCGGCGACGCGCCCGCCCGATTCATCGGCCTCGGGCGACTCGGTGACAGCGGCATTTTGCGGGTTGAGCGGCTGCTATCGACGAAGTAGCTTTTCCATGAAAGCCTTGATCAAAAAGGGCTCAGTGATGATATTGCGCCGAAGTCGACTTCTGTTACTTCTATGCCTCTAGCCCTTGTTCGGTAAGGGTTTGACAAAAAAGCTGCTTCCGACTTCTTGCCGTCTTCCGCTGACACGCCTTACGCCACAACCCGTCGCAGCCGATTCAGCACGTGGGTGCGCATCGCCGCTGTCTCCTGGTGCCCGCAGTCAAATGCAATCTGGCGCCAATTTTCAGGGGCCTTGAGCGCGGCGTAAGCCTGCTGCATCGACTCGTCGATCATGCGCGCTCCGGTCGGCGGCGTGAGCGGGTCGTCGCGACCGAAGCACGACAGGTGTGCTCGCGGAGCGATCAGCGCGCTGATCTCTGCAGCCGTGAATTCGGCACACAGTCCCGGCACGAAGAAATATTCTCCGTGCAAATCAAAGTTACCGTTGGCGAGCAGCGCTTCATATTCAGCGAGGCAGCACAGATCGATGCACTGCGTGATGCGTTCATTGAGCGCGGCGCACCAGACAGCCATCGTGCTGCCCATCGAGAGCCCGAGCGCGGTGACGGGCAAATTGGCCAACCCCGGTTGCGCCAGCGCCCAGTCGAGCGCCGTGAGGCTGTCATGCACGCGATAGCCCCACAGCGTTTTGCCCTCCCACAACAGGCGCTTGGCCATCGCCCGCTCGCTGTTGCGATTGCGCTCACCGAAGCACCAGTGGTCAATCGCGAGCACCGCGTAACCCATCGCCGGCAACACCTCGCCATACGCCGGTGATAGCAACGCCGGGCGGCCAAGCAGCAGCTCATCCTTGCCCATCGCAAAGCGATTACCATGAGCGTGGCAGTAGAGCACCAGCCCACGCGGTGGAGCATCAAGAGGACGCAGCAGCAGCGCCGGAACTGGCTCGACGTTATTGAGCTTCAACGACCAGTGTTCAACGCGGCATGCGTCTGTGGATTCACGGCGCAGCAATTCGCCCTGGGGCGGGGCTGGCAGGGCCGGGCGCGGCCCGAGCAGCCGCCACAAGTCTGCGCGCCGCTGCGCGGTCGCCAGCGGGTCACCCAGCCACGGCCACATCGCCATTGCGCCAGGCGCGGTCAGCGCACCAGCGCCACACCGCTCGACTGCAGGTGCAGGGGCCGCTGTTCGCTGGCGGGCAACACCACGCGAATCTGGTCATATGGCAACGGCCACTCGCCCGTCTGCGTCAGCGAAATGGTCAACTGATCCTTGTTCGCCGCAGCGCGCAGACCGTGAAGGACGTGGCGATCAGCGGCGTGCGTGGTTTGCAGGCCATCATCCTCAAACAGCAGCGCTTCCGTGGCATCCGTTGCCGTGCCCGCCGAGCCGGCCGGCACTGGCCAATAGTGCAAGGCGCGCGACGGCTCCTCGGTCTTCGCCAGATCGTCCTCGCCGTCGGACATTGGGATCAGTGCTCCGGCCCGCACAAACAGCGGCACCCGATCCAGCGGCGCATCAACGGTGATGGTCTGGCCACCGGGGTAGTACTGCTGCGTCCAGTAGTCGAACCAGCCGGCAGATTCTTTGCTGAGTGGCAGGTAGAGCGTCCGGCTGCGGGCACCATCTTCAAACACCGGCGCGACCAGCAGATAGGGCCCGACCATCATCTCATCGTTGTCACGCCACGTGTTGGCGTCGTCGCCGAAGTCAAAAAACGTTGGCCGCAACACCGGCTGGTGCGCCGTGCTTGCCCGCCACATCAGCGTGTAGAGATACGGCATAAAGCGCAAGCGCAGCCCGATGGCCGCGCGGATCGCTGGCGTGGCGCTCGCATGCAGCCACGGCGAATTGACGCTGCCGTCGGCCTTCCATGAGTTCATGATCATGCGCGGCACCAGGCAGCACGCCTGCGTCCAGCGGATCAGCATTTCCGGGCTCGGCACCGGTCCGGCAAAGCCGCCGATGTCGTGCCCTACGTTGAACATGCCGGAAAGGCTCATGGTCAGCGCCATGCGCTGGTTCCAGCGCATCGTGTGCCAGCTCGTCGTGTTGTCGCCGCTCCAGGTCTGGGCGTAGCGCTGGATGCCCGGCGGGCCGGCGCGGGTGACGGTGTAGACGCGCTCGTTGGGGTTGCTCTCGGCCTGCGCTTCGTACGTGGCCTGCGTCATCAGCAGCGCATGCAGCGAGCGCGAACGATGAATCGGGATTGGCTTCGCGTTGCCCTCACCGCCATCGCCGCCGTGCGACTGGCCGGACTCGCTCCAGATCTCGTACTCGTTGTTGTCATTCCACGCGGTATCAATACCGAAGCCGAGCACTTGCTGTTTGACACCGTTTTGCCACCACTTGCGGTCGGCTGGGCGTGTGAAGTCGAGATGCGCACCCCAGCCGTCCCAGAACTGGTCGAGGCAGGGCTTGCCGGTCGCGCTGTCACGCACAAAACCGCCCGCTGCCTCGATACCGGCATAGGCCGGGTGATCGTTGAGCAGGCAGGGCTTCAGGTTTGCCATCGTGCGCACGCCAGCCGACTTGAACGCTGCGAGCAATCCGCGGGCATCGGGGAATTTGCTGGTGTTCCAGGTGAACACGTAGCGCTGCTTGCCACGGCTGGTATACCCGGAGCCAAAGTGGAAGCTTGATAGCGGGAAGCAGTCACGCTCCGCAAAGCCGAGAAACTCGCGAATTTTGTGCTGGGCGTCCGGAAAGTCAGCGAGCGCCATCGCAGTGTTGGCAAAGCCCAGGGTCCAGCGCGGTGGCAGCGCGGTGCCACCGATCAGCGCGACGAAGCGAGCGAGCGCGGCCGATACATCAGGCCCGGCCAACACGTAGAAGTCGAGGTCGCCGTCGGCAATCTCCGTCGAGCGATAGAAGTCGTGATAGTTGTCGTACTCCTGCCCGAAGTCGAAGGTGCATTCGGCCAGCGTATCGTAGTAGATGCCGTAGGTGCTGCCAGTGTCGGCCCGGCGCCCGAGGAAGAACGGCCAGTGCTTGTAAAGCGGGTCACTGGTCTCGCCGTTGTAGCCGAGCGCGTCGAGCTGCCGTGTGCGCAGGCGGCGGCCGGACTTGTTGAGCGGCCCGGTCTTGTCGCCGAGGCCGAAATACTGGTCTTCAGCGTCGCGTGCCTGCCAGTGCGTGAGCGTGCCTGAGCGCGCTGCGCTGCCGTACGCATAACTCGCGCGGTCGCGACAGCAGACGTGCCAGTTGTCACCGATCTTTTGTTCCCAGTCGATGGCGAAGGGTTCGAGGCGGATGTTCGCTCGGAGTGTTGCGGACTCAGCCGTCGCGCCATCGTTGCTTTGTGCGACTGACGCAATGGATCGTGCGAAAACTTGGGTGCGATCTTGCGCCTTGCCGACGTTAGGGGCAATGGACCATGTCACCGGCTCCCGCAGACCGTCCGGTGCAGTAAACAACACGCGACCCAGCCCATCGGCCACGATGCCAATGCGGCAGTGCCAGCCGCTGTCGAATGTAACCTCAATCCAACCATCCTGCGCGGCCTTCAGGCGCGCTACGCGTAGCGGTGTCATCAGCGCACCGCCTGTTCGTTGCCGTCCGTGGCAAACAACCGGCAGATATCGGGCGCAGCGTAGACCGTAGCGGTTTCGCCGATCTTCGTGCTGACCTGCCCTGCCACCTGCGCCGTGATTCGTGGGCCTTCGGCACCCGCTTTGCCGCCCGGCAATGTGCCGTAGAGCAGGGAATGCCCACCCAGTTGCTCCACGCCAGTGACCGTCATTGGCAACGCGATTGCGCCTTGTGTGGCCTCAAGGGTCAAGTGCTCCGGACGAACGCCGAGCGTGAGTGCGGTGCCCGATGCGGGCTTGCTTTCGGTACGCATTGCAAAGGTCGCGCCGTGGTCGGTCACGATGTTGTCGCCATGCCCCGCTGTGACCGGCACAAAGTTCATCTGTGGCGAGCCGATAAAACCGGCGACAAACTTGTTATCCGGCCGGTTGTAGAGATCGAGCGGCGTGCCAACCTGTTCGATATTGCCGGCGCGCAGCACGACGATTTTGTCGGCCATGGTCATGGCTTCCACCTGATCGTGGGTCACGTAAATCATGGTGGCGCCAAGGCGGCGATGCAGGCCGGTGATTTCGCCACGCATCGATACGCGAAGTTCGGCATCAAGATTCGACAACGGTTCATCAAACAGGAAAATCTTGGGCTCGCGAACGATGGAGCGGCCGATCGCCACGCGCTGACGCTGGCCACCCGAGAGCTGTGTCGGCTTGCGCTCCAGCAAGGTGTCGAGTCGCAACAGCTTCGCCGCCGCATCGACCTTGCTCTTCACCTGATCTTTTGGCGTGCCAATGTTTTCAAGACCAAACGCCATGTTTTGATACACGGTCATGTGCGGGTACAGCGCGTACGACTGGAACACCATGGCGAGCCCGCGGTCCGCCGCACGAATGTCGTTGGCACGTGTGCCGTCGATGAACAGCTCGCCCGACGTGATGTCTTCCAGTCCGCAAATCATGCGCAGCAGTGTCGACTTGCCGCAGCCGGACGGGCCGACGAAGACGACAAATTCGCCGTCATGCACGTCGAGATTGACTCCGCGAATCACCTTCGCGCTGCCGAAGTCTTTGACGACGTTTTTGAGTTGAAGCGAAGCCATTATTTAACCCCTGCGGACGCAATGCCCTGCGTGATGTACTTCTGGAGGAAAGCGAACACGATGGTGATTGGCAGCAGCGTGATCACCGTCATCGCCAGCAGGTAGTTCCACTGCGTGACGAGATCGCCCTGGAACGCGTTGAGTGCCAGTTGCAGCGTGAATTTTTCGTTCTTCGAGAGCACGATCAACGGCCACAGGAAGTCATTCCAGCGCCACATCACCGAGAAGATGGCCAGCACCGCCAGCGCCGGTGCGGCCAGTGGCAGCACGATGCGCCAGTAAATCTGCCACTCGCTCGCGTGATCCATGCGCGCGGCGTCGAGCAGTTCGTCGGGAATCGTGAGCATGTATTGCCGCAACAGGAAGACGCCAGTCGGCGTCGCAATCGCTGGCCAGATGACGCCCCACAAACTGTTGAGCATCCCAAGCTCGGATACCACCAGAAAATTCGGCACCAGCACAATGGCAGGCGGCACCATCAAGGTTCCGAGAATCAGCAGGAATACTGAGGTGCGGCCCTTGAATTTGTATTTCGACAGAGCAAACGCTGCCATCGAGTTGAACAGCAGCGTGAGAATCGTGGCCACCAGCGTGATGAACACGGAGTTCCACAGGTACGTGCCGAACTGGATCTTGCCGCCGAGGTCGGTGTAGTTCTCGGTGGCGAGTTTGAATTCGCGCACTGGCTCGCGGTCTTTCACGTTGACGCGAATCGGTTCGTCCGGTCGTGCCGGGTCAATGTGCGTGGCCATGAGTCCGATGCGGCGCACTTCGGGCAATTCCTTTGTGGTTCCGTCCGGCAGTTTGATGCGGTAGACCGGCTTCATTTTTTCTTCGCCGGGCACCGCCACCGCCTTCTGCCCGTACGGTAGAAACGACGGCGGAAATTCGTTCAGCGCCGCCTCGGTTTTGAATGACGAGCCAACCAGCCAGATCACTGGCCCGAACATCAGGAAGAGGCCCAGCGTCAGGTAGACGTAGGACAGCCAGTCCGTCCAGTCGAGGCTGCGTCCGTTGCGGGTGCGGGTGAGGAACTTGAGTGCCTTCATTTCGCGCGCTCCCCCATTTCGTCAGCCTTCGATAGTCGCAACTGCAACAGCGTCAATGCAACCAGCGCCAGCGCCAGCAACAACGAACCCGCTGCCGCAATGCCGTAGAGCCGCACCGGTTCGACAAAACCGGTGTGATAGATGAACTGCACGATGAAGGTGGTGGCCGAGCCGGGCCCGCCACCGGTGAGCACGAAAACGTCGTCGAATGTCTGCACCGCCTTGATCAGCGCCAGCACCAGCACCACCATCAAGTTCGGCATCAGCAGCGGCAGCGTCACCCGCGTAAGCGAGCGCCAGGGCGAGGCTTTGTCGAGCTGCGCGGCTTCGTATAAGTCCGCTGGAATGGCCTGCAGGCCGGCGAGCAGAATGAGCATGTAAAAGCCCATGTGCGCCCAGATGGATACGAAGGTGACCCAGAAGAACGCCCAGCCCGGTTCCGCGAGCCAGAGCACAGGCGGTGCGTCAACGGCCACCATTGCGGCATTGAGCAGACCATCGCGTTGCAGGATCCATTTCCAGATCAGCGCAACGACGACGGGAGAGAGTAGAACAGGGTAGAAAAACACCCCGCGCCAGAAGCCACGGCCGATGATCTTGCGATTCAGCACCAGCGCGGTGATGAGGCTGAACAGCACCATCAGCGATACCTGGAAGAACGCGTATTTGGCGGTGTTGAAAATGGACCGCCAGAACACGTCCTTGGTGCAACTCGACGGGTCAAGGTATGAGCCGCATTCGAGCAGCGTGGAGAAGTTCTCGACGCCAACACCGGGTCGTTGCAACGGGTAGAGGTTCACGCCGCCGGTGAACGCGTAGTAGATGTTGATTGCGATCGGCACGAAAGTGAACAGCAGGATCACGATCACGTTCGGTGCCAGAAAGAACCACGGCGTACCGGGTCTGGTTTTCATGATTTGATCCTTACGTCTTTTGGCCGGATCGCCCATTTAATTGGGCCTGAACCGCGAAAACGGCTAAAGTCGACTTTGTGGCTTATCGTGCGCTACGCCCATCTTGAATGAGGCATTTAGTAAAAAGCTGCACTACGTTTACTGGCGAACTGCGGCGCTGATCGCTGCGGCGCGTGTTGAGCACAACGGCTCAACACTTTTTTGACGCAGACAGGCAGGGGTGGTGGGCCGAAGCCCACCCTGCACACTACTTCGCCGCTGCCTTCACCTGCTCGTCTAGATCCGACGCCAGGCGCTTGAGCGCATCATCAACGGTGATCTCGCCAGCGATGGCTTGACCCAGACGTGCCGCCGTCGGCTGGAACACCGCGCGATTCAGGCGATAGCCCTGCAAATCGAAGTTCGGCTTGAGAATCTTGCCAACATCGCCCACGAACGTGTTCAGCGCAGCCTTCGCCAACGGTGACACGTTGTAAGTCACGCCCGCTTTTGCCACACCCAGATGTGCCGGAATATTTTCCGTTTTCGCCATCATTTCTGCGTAATTCGCGTCCGTCGCCAGGAAGTCGAGGAATTTCGCCACTTCGGCCGGCGCCTTGGTGCGCTTCAGTCCCACGTAGGCCGCACCACCGGGCATGGCCGTGCAACCCGCCGGGCCGCAGGGTGCCGGCGCCACCGCCCAGTCAAACGACTTGGTGACGTTTTTGTCCATGCGGTTCACCTGCCACGAGCCGGAGTAATACAGCACGATACGGCCGTTGGCGAACTCTTCAAACGCGTCGCGATAGGCAGAGCCGCCGAGGCCGCCCCACACTTCTTTCGGCATCAGGCCCGACTTGTGCCAACCCACGAACTTGTTCGCGGCCAGCTTGAAGCCGTCGTCAATCACCGGGCCGCCCTTGGCGTCGAAATATTTGGAACCGTAGGCGACAGCCAGCGGTGCGAAGCGATGACCCGTGCGATCCATGGCGGCCGCGAACGGCGTCTTGGTCGCATCGGCCACTTTTTTCGCGGCGGCCATCCAGTCATCCCACGTTGCGGTGGCTGGCGGCATCGGCACTTTGGCCTGTTCAAACAGCGTCTTGTTCACATACAGACCAGTGACCGTCAATTGCGACATCAGACCGTAGATGCCCTTGTCGGTCGGGCCGGCGCGGAACCAGCTGAGCGTGGACGCGAAATTGTCCTGCCATGCCTTCTGTCGCGCCGCACTCAGGTGTGGCGTGAGGTCAAGGTAATACTTGTTCAGGCCACCGAGATCGGTGACGCGCGCGATATCCGGGCCTTCGCCGGCGGCAAGCTGCACCGGCAGCGTTTCGACGACGGCCTTGTAAGGCACTTTGTCGATGATGATTTTGGTGCCAGGGTTGGCGGCCTCGAAGCGCTTGGCGATTTCGCCGGTCACTTCGCACTCATTGCCATCGGAATAGCACTGCACGCGCAGATCCGCAGCATGAGCGGTCAGCATGGACATGGCCACAAGTGCCGTCGTCACTGCAGTCAGGCGCGTAGCACGCAAACGTACATTCTTCACAACACAGTCCTCCTCAAAACGTCAGTTCTCAACAGTATCAAATTGCCGGCGACAAACTAACTGGCGACGTAATCGCCGGAATGATAAGTCATATAGATGATATATATGATTACGGGTTTTCCCGTAATTCGCCTGCGTGGCGCCCAATTGCGATTTGCGCCGATCGTCCAGGGCAATGGCTCGCGACAATGGCGTGCCAATAAAATTGGATGATGACTGACCGTAAAACTGATACCGGACCCCGCGCCCCGATTCGCACGCGCTTCGCGCCTTCACCCACCGGCACCCTGCACCTCGGCAACATCCGCACTGCGCTGTTTGCGTGGGCCTATGCCCGCCATCACAACGGCCAGTTTGTGCTGCGGATCGAGGACACCGATCTCGAGCGCTCCAGCGAATCCAGCGCCGACGGTATCCTGCGCGACATGGCCTGGCTGGGCCTGGATATCGACGAAGGCCCCTTCTATCAAATGCAGCGCATGCCGCGCTACCGCGAGGTGGTGGCGCAGATGCTGGCCGACGGCCGTGCCTACCACTGCTACATGAGTGTGGAGGAGCTTGATGCCCTGCGCGAAAAGCAGAAGGCCAACAACGAAAAGCCGCGCTACAACGGGCACTGGCGGCCGGAGAACGTGGCGAAGCAAGGCCTCACGCCGCCGCCCGGTGTGCTGCCGGTGATCCGCTTCCGCAACCCGGACGACGGCGTGGTGGCGTGGGACGACGCGGTGAAGGGCCGCATCGAGATCGCCAACAGCGAGCTCGACGATCTGGTGATCGCGCGGCAGGCGCCGGTGGGCGAGGTCGGTGTGCCGACGTACAACTTCTGCGTGGTGGTGGACGACATCGACATGCAGATCAGCCACGTCATCCGTGGCGATGGACACGTGATGAACACGCCGCGGCAGATCAACATCTTCCGCGCGCTTGGCAAGGAGCCGCCGGTGTTCGGCCACACCCCGACGGTGCTCGGCAACGACGGCGAAAAGCTCTCCAAGCGCCACGGTGCGACCGGGCTCAACGAATACGCCGCCAACGGTTATCTGCCCGAGGCGATCATCAACGGCCTCGCGCGCCTCGGCTGGTCGCACGGCAACGACGAAATCTTTACGCCGCAGCAACTGGTTGAATGGTTCAACCTTGAGTCACTGACGCCGTCACCTGCACGCTTCGACGCTGAAAAGTTCGAATGGCTGAACGGCGAGCACGTCAAGCGATTGCCGGTGGACGTGCTGGCCGCAAAACTCGAACCGTTCCTGCGCGAGCAGGGCTACGATTTGAATGTCGGGCCGAGCGCGCTCGCCGTCGCCGAGCTGCTGCGCGAACGCGCCCCCACCCTGCGCAAGATGGCGGAACTGGCCCACTTTTGCTATCACGCTGTCACGCCCGACGCTGCGCTGCTGGCGCAACATCTGACCGACGCGAACAAACCGGCGATTGCCTGGGTCAAAGAGCAGCTCGCGGTGACGGAATGGGCCAAACCCGCACTGGCTGCGATCCTGAAAGAAGCACAAGCGAAGTTTGCGCTCAAAACGCCGCAGGTAATGATGCCGCTGCGCGTGCTGCTCACGGGTGTCGCGCAGGCGCCGGCGGTGGACGCGCTGATGCTCACGCTCGGGCGCGAGAAGACGTTGCAGCGGATCACCGTCTAGTTTGTGGTTTCATTACGCATAGATTGCGACGAAAGTTTTTTGGAGTAAGTCATGATGTTTGCCTCCCGCCTTGCGGCGCGTTTTGCCGGTGTTGCCACCGCGCTTGTGCTGGTCGCGTTGCCCGCCCTCGCGCAGACCCCCGCCGGCACGGTCGCTCCGGCCGTCGCCGACAACATCCGCAAGGTGCTCGGCCCCAAGATCAACGGTGGTGGCAAGATCGACGCCATCCGCCCGGCGCCGATGGCCGGGCTGTACGAGGTGCAGATCGGCACCGACGTGCTCTACGTGAACGAGACGGCGAACTTCCTCTTCCAGGGCTCGCTGGTTGATCTAGACAAGGGGCGTGACCTCACCCGCGAGCGCAAGGAGGCGCTGGTCGCCGAGATGGAAGCGAAGGTAATGCCGGCGCTCTGGTCTGGCGAATCGCTCAACGATGCGGTGAAGCTGGTGAAGGGCAAGGGCACTCGCAAGGTCGTCGTGTTTGAAGACCCGTATTGCGGCTATTGCAAAAAGCTGCGCCAGAGCTTCGCCGAGATGGACGACATCACCGTCTACACCTTCATGGTGGCGCAGTTGAGCCAGGATTCCGCCCCCAAGGCGCGCGACCTCTGGTGTTCGGCCGACCGCATCAAGGCCTACGACGACTGGATGCTGCGCAGCAAAGCCCCAGCCGCAGCGGACAAAGCCTGCGCCGACCCGACGCAGCGCGTCGCCGGCCTCGCCAAACGCCTCGGCGTCGGCCCGGTGCCGCACGTCGTATTTGCTGATGGCAGTAAGAACGTCGGCTACATGCCGTCCGCCGATCTCGGCAAGAAGCTCGGCACGGTCAAGGCGACGTTCTAGGCGCAGCGGCAGTAGGGCGGCACGCTAGCGGTGCCGCCGAACGCGGTGGCTTACCGCGCCCCGTGACCGATCAGCCTGCGGCAACGACACAAGGCGGGACCGCAAGCGTCCCGCCCTACGATCATTTGTCATTCCGGCGAAGGCGGGAATCCAGACCGTGAGGCCGCCAGACTCATGTGACGGTACGCAAGCGCAGGCACTTCGGTCTGGTTTTTTGCTTGCGCAGCGCGCACAAGTGTGCACCTACGGGGCGTGCGATCGGGTGGTCATGTCGTAGGGCGGCACGCTAGCGGTGCCGCCGAAAGCAGTGGCGCAACGCGCCCATCGGCTGACAGGCCTGCGGCAACGACACGAGGCGGGACCGCGAGCGTCCCGCCCTACGATTTACCTCGTGTTCGTAATCCGTTCGTGGTGAGCTTGTCGAACCACCACGTCGAACGGAGCACCTACAGCGCACACCCCGCCGAAGTGGTTGCCGCCGCCGGCACTTCGCTCTTGCTGCGCGTCATCGTCACGCCGCGTTTCATCGCCGTCATTTCGGCGAGGATGGAGATGGCGATTTCGCTTGGCGTCTTGGCGCCGATGTCGAGGCCGACCGGGCCGCGCAGCTTGGTCAGCTCCTCGGCCGTCACGTCAAACTCCAGCAGCCGCTCGCGGCGCTTGTCGTTGTTGCGCCTCGAACCCAGTGCGCCCACGTAGAACGCCGGTGACTTGAGCGCCTCCATCAACGCCAGATCGTCCAGCTTCGGGTCGTGCGTCAGCGCCACCACCGCGCTGTTGCGATCCAGATTCATCGCGATTACCGTGTCGTCCGGCATCTCTTTGGTCATGGTCACCTGCGGAAGATCGTGCCATTGCTCCTGATACTCGTCGCGCGGGTCGCACACCGTCACCTGATAGTCGAGCGGGATCGCCATCGTCGCCAGATACTTCGAGAGCTGGCCGGCGCCGATGATCAGCAGCCGGTAGCGCGGGCCGTGAATGGTGGTGAGCGTGTTGCCGTCAAAGGCCAGCACGTCGGCGCCGGTGGCATCGGCGCGGTGGGTGACGGCGGTGGCCAGGTTCAGTGTGCGCTTCACAATGCGATGCGCCTCCAGATCGGCGAGCAGGCCGCGAATATCGCTCTGCGGCGTCAGCGGCTCCAGCACCATCTCCACCGTGCCGCCGCAGGGCAGGCCAAACTGATGCGCCTGATCGGCTGACACACCGTAGCGAACACTCTCCGGCAGCCGCGCGGCGAGCTTGCCGTCCTTCACCTTGGCGATCAGGTCATCCTCAATGCAGCCGCCCGACACCGAGCCAATCACCTGCCCGTCATCACGAATCGCCATCATCGCGCCAATCGGCCGCGGCGCGCTGCCCCAGGTGCGCACCACCGTGCCCAGCGTCGCCCGGCGACCACTGTCAGTCCAGGCGAGGGCGGTTTTGAGAACGTCGAGGTCGAGGTTGTCCATGATCGTGTTGTCAAAGGTTGCGGTTTGTCGAAGCAGGGGGCGGTCTATCAGTCCGTTCGTGGTGAGCGATTCTTCCCGTTCGTGGTGAGCTTGTCGAACCACGAGCGGCACCGCCACGATATCGTGGCGATACGACTAGCGAATCTTACGCTGGGTGCGAGCTGAATGCAGGTTGCGTGCCGACCGGCGTTCGCCGAGAGAGTCGGCTGGGACATGCGGCCAGTTGTTCCAACTTGGAACACCTGTGAACGCGCTGTTGCATCAGCTAGACACGCCAATCGGCTCTGAGCCCGTGCGATGCTGGGTGCAGAATGGCGACGCTTTTGCCGCATAGCTTTCAGCATCAACAAGAAATTTGCAATGAACAAGACTGCAAGTACCGATCACGTGTTGTTCACAATAAGCACGACCGACTCGGAAATAGGTGTCAGTCGCGAGACGCTCTCGCGACTGGTCGCGACGTTGGGAATGAACGAGACACAGGTCTTGCACTACGCGTTGCGCCAGCTTGCGCGCGCGCTGTTGCCCGCGTACGAGGCGGATGACGGGCCACTCAGCGCGAAGCAGTTGTGCGCGATTCGCAAAGCGGTTCCGGAAGGGCGTCACAAGTCGATCAAGTGCAGCCTGTTCTGAAAAACTTCGTAAGCACTAGACCGCAGTGAGCGCGATTGTCTATTGTTCGCGTTTTTGTTTTCTACGCGCTCGCACCCCCTTTATGTAAACCGCGTCGGCGATTTCGCCCGGTTCGAGATTTAGCGCGACGTTAATCAATGAAGCCCACTCCGAATCCGGGAGCCTGAAGTACGGAGGCAATTTATTTATTTGAGCGCCGGTGTTTTCGGCAATTGACTCGAACAACGCTTTGATGAAGTCGGCCTTGGAGGCGCGACTTGATTCAACGGCAGCGAGCGTCAAAGGGTCTCCCGCCTCAACGTGCGAAGACGCGGCATCTTCTGCGAGAGCAAATACGATTGCGCTCAATGATGGCCAATACTTGAGATCGTATTCTCGCCGCAGTTGTCGCAACTTTGGTTTGACGTCGGATCCAAATCGATCGATGTGCGACGAAGCGTCTTCAATCAACTCACAAACATCATAGTGAGTGCCGCCCCTGAAACCAGAACTGTTCTGCAATTCCGAGCGCTGCTCCAGAAGTGTGGCCAGTTCGCCCGCAACGCTCGCGATTTGACGGTTGATGCCGATCAACCGTTGTCGTGCTTTGCGCGCGTTCAGGTTTTCTTCTGGATTCCAACCTGCCATCGTACTTATTACGCAACCTAGAAACGTGTTGATCGCGTCTGGCCGATTGCGAAGATTGCGTCCGAGTTCTTCGTAGACTTCGCGCAACTCTGACGAGCGCTCAAGTAGTCGCTTCGCAGCGGCACTTTCACCTGGTATCGGAGATTCGCGTACTTCCTTTTCCAGAAAATCTATGCAGGTTTGCGTTACGTCGATAGAGCAATTTTTGTTCACTGGCGGGCGCCTCGAATATGCGGTCCAGGCAGGTTATCGACACTTGCGAGGAAAGTCGGTACCTGAAATGCAATTTGTTTTGGATCGCTTCAGGTACCTACCGACAAAGTGGCCCGAAGAGCCGTTCACTTACTGGTGACGCTGCTAGCGTTGTGAAACTTCATTCCAATCCACCCACCGCAACCCCATCACCCTCGAAAACTCCCGCACATTGCGCGTGACCAGCGTGCCCTGATAGCGCATTGCTGTTGCGGCGATCAGGGTGTCGTGCGGGCCGATTGGGGTGCCTGCGGCTTCGAGCTCAGCGCGGATGCGGGCGGCTTCGGCGGCGCATTCGCTGTCGAAGGGGAGCATTTGCATTGGCTGCAATAGCTGCTTGAGCGCGGCGAGCCTTGGCGCGGCGGCTTCGGGCGGGAGCCGCAGCAGGCCGTATTGCAGTTCGTACTCCACGATGGCGGGCACGCCGAGGTCGGCGGGCCGGATGGCTTGCAGGCGCGGCACCACCTGCGGGTCACCGCGGAAGTAGTAGCTGATGGTGTTGCTGTCGAGGATGAACATGGCCGGCGGCTAGAAGCCCAAGCGCGGCGTGTCTTCCGGCTGCGCGTCACCAGTGCCGTCACCCACCAGGGGGAAGTCCGGGAAGCTGCCTGCGAGGTTCAGGCAGGCGGGTGGCCATTCCTGCGCGGCGTAGCGGCGGATGGCCTCGGCCACCCAGCGGCTTTTGGACATGCCATGCGCGTGCGCTGCCTGATCGACCAGAGCTTGCGTGGCGTCGTCGAGGTAGAGGGTGATTTGCGACATGATGGGCATCCGGGAAGGGATGAGACGGAAATAATTATAATTTCACTTATATGTATTTAGTGGCTAGAAGTATGTTTTGATGCAGCATCTTTTCAGTGAAAGCCGCATTTGAATTGGGCTTGAAGGCCTTTTTGGTGTGAAGTCAACTTTTCGATGAATAGCACGCTGAGCCCATAGCCAATGGGCGTTTCTCTGAAAAGCTATAGCGTTTTCGCGTGCAGATGATTGCCTGAAAGACAACCATCGCTGGTGCGCATTCGGTCTGGATCCCCGCCTTCGCGGGGATGACGGCAACTAAAGCGATCTGAGCAACTACAGCGAGGGTGCGTTCGGTCTTGGTACCCGCCTTCGCGGGGATGACAGCGGAGCGGGGGAGCGCTGCGCCTTTGTGGCCAAGGCTATCGGCTACGGTTTGGCGCCAACCCCGCCGAAATACACCGACAGCGTGTGCTCCACGATCTCGGCGTTGCTGAGCTTGCTGTAGAGGCGCAGGAACTCGACGGACGGGTCGCAGGTGCGGGCGTAGAACGAGTAGAGGATCACGTCCTCCGGCAGGTCCTTGCGCATCTGGCCGGTCTTCTGCGCGTCGCGCACCAGTTTGACCAGCGCGTTGTTGAGCTTGAGCGCGCGCATTGTGTAGCCGAGGTTTTTCACCAGCATGTCGCGCACGTGCGGGCTGGTGGCGGGCAGGAAGGGCAGGCCACCTTTCAGGCGCAGATCAAGCGCCCAGCCCAGCAGGCGGCGGATGCGCTCCAGCGCGGGCAGGTCGTCGGGCAGGGCGGCGAGCGTTTCGTTGGCGCCGTCGAGCAGGCGGATCATGCATTCGCCGGCCAGCTCCTCTTTTGACTTGAAGTGCTTGTAGAGGCTGGGCTTGGAGACACCCACGTCGGTGGCAACCTCGTCCATCGTCATCAGGTCAAAACCGCGATTGGTCAGGATGCGCGTGGCAGCGTCGAGGATGGCGTCCTCGCGCTGTTGAAACGCCTGATCCTTGAAGCTGATGCGTTTGAGCAGGCTCAAAAAATACCCACAAGTAAAAATAGTTACTGTATAGTAGCGACGCTACCGATTAGTAACTATTCTATTGCCTGTGGCCCAAGACACCAACAATTTCTCTGCCAAACCCGCATCGAGCGGGCATTCCCGCCACATTGCCGTGGTTGGCGCCGGGGTGGCCGGGCTGGGCGCCGCCTGGCTGCTGCAACGCCAGGGCCACCGGGTGACGCTGTACGAGCGTGACGGGCGCTTTGGCGGGCATGCCAACACGGTGGACGTGACGCTCGATGGCGCCATCGCTCCGGTGGACACCGGCTTTCTGGTCTTCAACGGCAAGACCTACCCGAACCTGATTGGCCTGTTCGGCGAGCTCGGCGTGGAGAGCTACGAGACCGAGATGACCTTTGGCGTCAGCGCTGACCGCGGGCGGCTGGAGTGGGCCGGCACCAATCTCGGCACGGTGTTCGCGCAGCCGGGCAATCTGTTCTCGCCGCGCTTCATCGGCATGATCCGCGACCTGCTGCGCTTCAACCGGAATGCCGACGCGCATCTGGCTGAATGCGCGCAGACGCCGGAGCGCACGCTGGGCCAATTGCTCGATGCGCATGGCTACGGGCAGCCGCTGCGGGACTTGTATCTGGTGCCGATGGCGGCGTCGATCTGGTCGACGCGGGCAGACGAAATCCTCGATTATCCCGCGGCCACCTTTTTGCGCTTTTGCCAGAACCATTGCCTGCTGCAGGTGAATAACCGGCCGGTGTGGCGGTCGGTGCTGAATGGTTCGCGCAGCTACGTGCAGCGCATCCTGGCCGCCGTGCCGGATTGCCGGCACGGCGCCGCGGTGGAGGCGGTGATTTCGCGTGAGGCGGGCGTGGACATCGTTGCCGGCGGGCAGATGGAGCACTTTGACGATGTGGTGCTGGCTGCGCACGCGCCGGAATCTCTGGCACTGCTGAAGGCTGGTACGGCGCATGGCAGCGCGATGACCGAAGGCGATCAATTACTGCAAACGCTCGCGGCCTTCCGCTATCAGGCGAACGATGCGTTTTTGCATACCGACACCGCGCTGCTGCCGAAGCGACGCAAGGTGTGGTCGGCGTGGAACTACATTGATCAGGATGGTGCCGGCGCGGCGGGCGGCAACGCGCAGGGCGGCGTTTGCGTGAGCTATCTGCTCAATCGTTTGCAGCGCTTGCCGTTCACCACGCCGCTGGTGGTGACGTTGAATCCGCGGGTGTTGCCGTTGCCGGACAAGCGCATCCAGCACTTTGTGTATGAGCACCCGATCTTTGATGCGGCGGCGATCCGCGCGCAGGACGCGCTGCCCGGCGTGCAGGGGCGAGGGCATGTGTGGCTGGCGGGCGCTTGGACGCGCTACGGCTTTCATGAAGATGGCCTGCTCTCGGCGTTGCGCGTGGCGCAGCAGTTTGGCGATTTGCCGGGATGGGCACGGCCATGATAGGGGCGCCGCGCGAAACGCTGCGGCCCGCCGGCGAGCTGATCGCGGCGACGGTGGTGCACGAACGCACGCGCCCGGCGCGGCATCGCTTCAGCTACCCGTTGTTCTGCCTGCGGCTGGATGTGGAGCGCCTGCAGGAGCTGCCTGATGCGACAAACGGCTGGCTGCGCATTGATCCGCAAACGCGCTGGCAGTGCCTGCGCCCGTTCACGCTGCAAACGCGCGACTACGGCGCCCGCGATGGCAGCGACCTCGGAGCGTGGGCGCGCGAGCAGGTGGATGCGGCGGGCGTGAAACTGTTACCCGGCGCTTCACGTATTGAACTGCAAACCTTTCCACGGCTGTTCGGCTTCGTGTTCAACCCGGTGAGTTTCTGGTTCTGTCGTGACGAGAACGACGCGCTGCGTGTGCTGATCGCCGAGGTCAACAACACTTTCGGAGAGCACCACTTTTATGTGGTCACGGCCGACGACCGTGGCGCCATCGGCACCGATACCGCGCTCACCTGCCGCAAGGCAATGCATGTGTCGCCGTTCTGCGAGGTGCGCGGGCGCTACCGCTTCCGCGTCACCGCAGGGCGCACGGCGCGTCGCGTGGACGTGGACTACTACGACGGCGAACAACTGCTGATCGCTACCCGGATCGCGGGCCATGCCGTGGCGTTGGATGGCGCGGTACTGCGCACGCAACTGTGGCGCTTTCCGCTGATGACGTTCGGCGTCGTGGCGCGCATTCACTGGCAGGCGCTCAAGCTCTGGCTGAAGCGCGTGCCCTGGTTCCACAAACCTGATTACGCCGGACCGCTGCGGACCGGCAACACCATTGTTGAGACGAAAGAAGGAAGAGCCTGACCATGTCGACCACCGAAAGCCTGAATA
>Ga0116179_1000762_pt1 | contig 24768 bp, 28 predicted proteins | sample AD_UKC071_MetaG_FD_89751 | JGI IMG/M metagenome (GOLD analysis project Ga0116179, IMG submission 89751) | Active sludge microbial communities of municipal wastewater-treating anaerobic digesters from USA - AD_UKC071_MetaG | ecosystem: Engineered > Bioreactor > Anaerobic > Digestate | place: USA...
CGTCCGCCTCGCCCGTCTCCAGGTTCAACGTGACATCCTTGACGTTGATCAGCTCCGTGGTAGCCGTCGCACCGGCCGTTCCATAGTAGAGCCGGGCTTCCATGCCCAATTTGATGGCCATATCCGTCTCCTTATCTCACCGAACCCGCCCATGCGGGATGGTCGATCTCATGCTTTCCGGCGCCGGATACGCGAAGCGCTCACGGCATAACCAGCCCGCTCTGCGGCACCTTCATCGGGACACCGCCCACGAACGTCAGGCCGGGAGGCGCCTGCACAATGCGCCACTGCGTGATCGGCGCGCCGGTGTATTCCACGGACACCTGAAACCCGCTCCCATCCGATCCACCCACACCCAGCCACGTCTCGCCGCTGGCCGCCTCCAGCCCCGTCGGATCGAAGGTGTATTCCGCGATCTCGTGCGAGAACGTCCACACGGCGATGTTGTCCGACGCCGTCACCGAAACCACGGTGACCTGTTCGATCTCCTCCTCCGGCGGCTGCAGCAGACCACCCAGCGCTTGCCCGAGTAACGGCACCGCCCACCTCCATCCCTACCCGCGGTAGGGAAGCTCGAAGCCGCCGCACACGCCGTAGCAGTTGCCCGCACCGGTCGTGATCCGCAGGACCTCATCAACCCCCAGCTCGATCGGCTCGTCGAACACGCGGTCGATGCCGGCGGGGAAGTGGCCGTGCAAGATGCGCTTCGACGGCTCGTTGGTGTCGCCCCGGTACACAGTCACGACCGCAGGCTCGGTCAGCGTGACGAGCAGTTCCGTCAGCACCACGAAGAACCCGCTGGCCGGCGTCCAGATCGCCATGTCACTCTGGGCGCCGATGACCTCGAAGCTCCGCGTCGTCCGGCTCGCTATGGGATACGTCTTTGCCATGCCACTACCTCAACACCCGAAACGTCAGCGTCAGTACACTCGTGAACACCCGGTGCTGCTCGAGATGCTCGACCGCGTAGATGGGCACGTTCTCAGTCTTGATCCACGCCGCCTCCGCGAACCCGTCCAAACGCCGCAAGCGGAAGTGGTCGGCGATCTCCTCGACGAGCGCCATCAGCGGATCGAGCTCGGCCGGTTCCTCCTTCTCAAACTTCTTCTGCACCGCGATGTCGATCCGGCAGTCGTGCTGGTTGTGGCTTCGGCCCGCCGTCTCGATCGTCGTGCCCTGGGGAACGACCGTGACGTGCAGCGCCTGCAACTGCGGCAGATCCAGCACCGGCCGGTAGTGCCGCTCGGCGGTGAACGGCAGGCTGAACGAGCCGCCGTTCAGACTGGTCGCGACGGCATCGGCGATCTGCGTGATGACGCTCATCTCACGACTCCTCCCGGGCAATGCACGGCCGCGAGATGATCTTGTCATGCAGCGACCGGTTCAGGTTCAGCAGGTCGCTCGTCGTGTTGGTAAGGTCGCGGATCGCCTCGGTGTTGGCCGCGATGATCCGGTTGTTGGCCTCCAGCACGTCCAGCAGCTTGCGGATGAGCCAGATCACCACGCCGAGCAGCACCACGGAAAAACCGAGGAAGCCGTACTGCACCACGGGTTGAAGCATCCAATCCTCCACGTGCGGTTACTCCGTCGCTACATGCTTCGTGTGAATCCTCAGCGTCCGGCGGTACGGATCGCTGTAGCGCCACGGCGGTTCATTGCCCGGCGCCATCACCTCGTACACAAACGTCTGATCACCGGCCGTCTCACTGATCCGATCACCCGCCTTCGGCAACGTCTGCACCGTCGCGAGCATCAGGTCCGCCGTCCGCACCAGGAAGTCGCGCGATTCAGTCCGATGGATCACGCCGAACTCATCGGCCTGCTCGAACGCCGTTCGACCGATCGTGGCCGCCAGTTCGACCGTGTCGGTTCCGCGCTGGTAGAGCACCGTTCGCGTCATGTGTTGATGGCGCTGGTTCTCCAGCCAATTCGATCCGGTCTCCAGCAGGTCCGGCATCAGAAGCTCCGAAGTTTGACCAGCGCCGTCGCCTCCGCGCTGGATGCATCCGCGATGACCACGCCGATCGGCGCCAGGATCGCCGGATCAGCCGGCGCCTGGCACAACGCCACGTCGTCAAAGCACACGTCCACGGTCGACGTCGGCGCCCCGTCCTGACCGACCTTGAGCACCAGGTACATCGTGGCCGCGGTCGCCGTGAACGTGAGCGACTGCAGCACCAACGCGCTGAACTGATCGCCGTTCCATCGCGGCGTGACCACCGTGTCCCACTTCGCCAGCAGCTTGGTTCCCGATGGCGAGCCGTCGGCGTAATCCTGGTAGTTGACCGGCGTCTGCGTGCCGATCAGAATCTCCGCCCATGCATTGACTGAATCGATGGTGACCGTTGAGGCGAGGTCCCGGCTGCGGATGCGCAGGGTATACAACTGGCCCGGCGTCACGCTGACCGCCTGATAGACGCCGCCGTTGAAGTTGCCCGTCTGCCAGATGCGTAGGCTGGGCGCTTGACCACCGGCCGGTACGTCGGGCGAGTTGAAGTCGCGCGACGCGCTGCCGCGTTGGGTCCAGTTCACCCAGTTGGCGTTGCCCGCCGTGAAGTCCCCGTTCTGCACGGGATTGCCCACGCAGCCCAGCAGCGACGGCGAGTCAACGATCTGCTGCCGGAGCGCATCCCAGTACACCTTCTGCCCGGCAGTCAGATCGACCGCATCCTTGGGCAACTGGAACGCGCCCTCGACGGCCAGGCTACCTTTCGTGCCGGCGGGGACGCTTCGCGGCGTCACGCCAATGAACCCTTCGCCATTGGGCGTGACCACGGAGACGACCTCGCCGGCGGCGAGGTCCGTCGCCGGCGTGTGGTCGATCCGTGCACCCTCATGCATCAAGCTCGCGGTCATCGCTGCCCTGCCTCCCTACTGCATCCGCACGCGCACGGTCGCGTCCGAGTCCGCCGCGGCCTTAATGCACTTACCGATCAGCGTGTTGTCCGTTGCCACCGTCGTCGCCTGCTGGTTCGTGCTGTCCCAGTAGACCAGGGCTCCGACGGCGATCGCGGTGGTGGCGCCCACTTCCTTCACAAAGTCGAACACGCCAGCCACGGCGAGCGCACCGAGGCGATTGGCCTTGATGGCTTCCTTGGCGATACCCACCAGTAGCCCGATGACGACCACATCACCGGCCGCGATGTCCACCGCCGGCGTGTAATCAATGCTGTTGCCGTCCTGAACAAACGTTGCCTGCATATTCGACGCTCCTTTCAGTCGCGTCAGGCCTCAGGCTTCGGGTCGTTCCTGAAGCCCGAAGCCCGTAGCCTCATTCCTACGCTTCACCCTTGCTCTTCACGCCGCCACGCGGTTCCTGTAGCGCGACGCCGAAGTCGTGGTAGCCGCGCATCTGCACGCCCAGCACGTTGAAGTCGGCCTCGGCGGTTTCGATCGTGGGCGACTCCTGACCGTTCAGGAACGCGACCTCGATCACCGGCAGATCGTTCGGATCGGCGAGCAGGTACCACGCCTTGGCGCTCGAACCGGTGTACTGCGCGTTGGCCAGATACCGGCTGACCTCGGCCCGGAACTTGCCCATGTGCGGGTTGGCCGTCGGCGTCTTCGTGTTCGCCGTCGTGTCGCGGAACTCCAGCGACTTGTAGAGCATGGTCGCCATCGCACTGAGCGATGTGGGCACGAGCATGACCGCCGGCATGACGCCGATCGGCTTGCCGTCCGCGTCGACCTGGTCCATGAACGTCTGCTCGGCCAGGCTCAGCGCGTCGATGCCCAGCGCGGTGTCGGCGCCGTCGATGTAGTTCTTGTTGGCGGCCTTGAAGAAGGTGGCGTTGTTCAGGAACGCGGTCCAGAACACGTCGTTGATCTTCAGCCCCGAACCACGCCCGAGCTTGCGCGGCACGGTGGTGATCGCGCCCAGGTCGTCATTGATGACGTCGCGGCGATCGATGGACAGCAGCAGACCGTAAGTATCGGCCTTGTTGCTGTAGCTCTCCTCGCCCAGCGTGCCGTGCTTCAACTCGCCGCCGGGGGCGACCTGCTCGTACTGGTCCTTGCCGATCAGTCGGTAGCTCGTGACCGTTTTGAAGTCGCTGACGTTGCGGACCGAGCAGATGTTCCGCCACGTGCGTTCGACGCTGAAGAAGCCTTCGAGCAGGAACTTGTTGGCGACGTTGGAAAGGATCCCGCCGATGTCGATCGTCGAGAACGCAGCCTGCACGTTGTGTCCGAAGGCATAGCGCAGGACCGACCGGCTGTCGCGGAAGTTGCGGCCGGTGTAGCCGTTGGCCCATGCCGCCTCGAGCAACAGCTCCTGGAGACCGATGCCGCCGCGGAACCGCTTGCTGGCCGCGTCGAGTGTCTTGTCGTCGTGGAGTTCCTCCACGTCCGCCAGCTTGGCCGTCAACATGCACGCGGCCTCGAGGATCGCGCCGTCCATCGCCTGATCGATGACGTGCACAGCCGGCGCCTTCGGACGCGACGCGCGAAGCACCTCAAGCTCACACTTGTCAGTGCTCCAGCCCTCGGCGATGGCCTTCTCCTCGATCTCCGGGCAGCGGCCGCTGCAAATCTGACGGATCGCGGCGAGGCGCTTCGTTTCGGCGATCGCTTTCGCGCGGATTTCCGGTACGGGATCGATGGGAGCGCTGGCCTCCTGGCCGGCTTCGATCGTTGTTTCGTCATTCGTGACGTCCGGCGTGGTCGCGGCCGTATCTTCAGTCTCGACGACATCCGTGTTCTTGTTCTCTTCCATGAATCGATTCTCCTGCCGTTGAGCCGCAATCCTCGCGGCCGTATTGCCATCTGCACCGAGGTCCACGAAACTGATCTCGCCGAGCAATGTCTTGCGTGCGACGTACAAAGGGCCTTCGAACGTTCGACCGTTGACGGTGACCGACTTGCCGGGCCGCACGAACTCGGCCTGTTGCACGGATGCCCCGAGCGACGCCTGCCAGGGAAAACCGCGCCTGCCACTCGCCACGACTTCCTTGGCTGCGACCGTGTCGCGCGACACGATGCCCTCGGCGACCAGCCGGCCGTTCTCAATGGCGATGCGTTCGGTGTGACCGACGCCGGCGTACATGCTGTGGCCGAACCGGACCGGCCGGCGCTGTGACGGGATCGTCAATCCCTCAAAGTCCACCACGACCGGGAACCGCCATCCTTCGACGCGCATCGCGTCGCCGGAATATGCGATCATCGTGAAGCGCGGGGTTGTCTCGCCGTCACCCTCCGCCTGGGCGGCTTCGATCATGATGTCGCCCGCGTCACAAAGCAGATCGATATGACCCGTAGCGGAAACGTCCGTCTGCTGCTGGCATACCGCAATCCGCTGATCGTTGTCCGGGAACTCCCGCTTCATCACGTCATCCTCCATGCACCGCCGCACAAACACCGCGCGCGGTTCTCCATCACGCCGCTTCGGCAACGGCATCTTCGTCCTCCGTCTCCTCGTCGGTGGAAGCGTTCGATTGGGCCTGCTCCGTACTCAGTCCGAGTTCACGCATCAACGCGATCTCGCGCGCCCGCTGGCGCAGCTCGCTCTCCCAGTCGAGACCTGCCTTCGCGTATTCCGCCGCAAGTGTGGTCGTGTTGCTCGCCAGTCGCGTCGCCTGCGCATTGGCCTCCTTGGCCGGATCGACGTGCTCGAAGCCGTCCCAGAACCACTGGTGCGGGAACTCGGTGTCGAGCGTGCGCATCGATTGCGGCAGATAACCTTCGATCAGCACGGCCTCGTCGAGCCACGCCTTGAACACGCGGTCAAGCACGACGTCGCCGAGATATGTCTGATCGATTCGAATGGCTTTGAAGAACGCTTGATGATCCAGCCGGCCGGATGCGTAGTTGTAGCCCGAGCTGTTACCCGCTGCGATGTTGAACGGCATGTTCAAGCACCGCGAGATCTCGTTGATCACTTCGTGCTTGAAGTCGCCGTACACGGTGGTGGGTTGCTCGGCCTTGACCTGGCCGATCTTCCACCCGAACGGCATGGTCATCCACGTGCCGCGATCCATCTCAACCGTATCCAACGGCTCGACTTCCGAAGCCTCCGTGTCCGCCGGCGCGTCGGTGTAGATCACACCGCTGGGCAGAGCCGCTTGTTCCGCCGAACCGAGTACGGCCAGCGTGTAACGTCGCAGCATCGCGAACAGTGACAGCGAGCTCGTGATCTCGGGAATCCCCCGGACCTGGCCGGGACGCTCGGCTCGGAACAGGTGGATCACGCTGTCAGCCGGCAGGAGGTCGTAATCGAGACCGGAATGAAGCGCACCGTTGTCACCGGGATGACGCTTCAACACGTAGTAAGCGATCGGGTTGCCGAACTCGTCGAGTACGATACCGTCGGCGGCGTTGCTGCCGTTGTGCACGACCGGCCACGGACTCGCGACCTGGTCGGCCTCGATGGGTCGCAGGTCGAGTTGAACGGGAGCGTTGATTCGCGGATTGGTAGCCAGCAGGCTGAACACTTCGCCGCTCTCGCACTGCGCGATCCGCATCGTCCGCAACTTGTGCGCCAGTCCGACCGCCTTGGCCCACCTCGCGAATTCTTTCTCGATGAGGCGATTGGCGTCGGAATCGTCGGTAAGCATCTGAAGTCGCGGGCCGGTGCCGACGACGTAGTTCGCCAGCGTCAGCACGATGCCCTTGGCATAGCTGTTATTGGCGACTTCGTACCGCGCCCGGCTGCGCAGAACGCGCCGCACTTCGGCGCTGGCGGCCGCGTTGGCTGAAAGATGGTCGGCATGCACCCAGTGCCGGCGGTTCTCGTAAGTCGTCTGCGCCGCGTCGTACTTCGCGCGGAGTCTGGAGCCCGGAGTCGGCAGGCGCAGAAAGCGAAAGCCGGGCCGTCCCTGGCCGCGACTTCCGCCGAGCATCCATTCTCGAATTCGCCTCAGCATCCTTGCTCCAGACTCCGGACCCCAGATCCCACTCACACCGCACCCGGCGGAGATACTTTCGTCCGCCGCACACCCAGACCCTTCTTGGCCGCCTCCTTCGACGACAAATACCGATCCGCCTCGATCTGATCCTTCAGATCGTGCTGCTCGACACTGCCCGAATCGCCGCTGGCCTTCTTCGGGCCCTCGGCATTGGTTTTGATTGCGTCATCAAGGGAGTCGGTCATGGTCATCACTCCGCGGGCGCGCCCGTCATAGAGTGATTACCCGCTCAGCCCGAAATCTCGCCGCCTGAAGATGTGAAACGCCCACTTCGTACCAGATCTGGTATCAGATGATCTTTTCTCGCGTGGTAATCGCCTGGCCGCAGTGCCGGCACCGCTTGCGGCGCACGATCCCGTCGTGTCGCGGTCGCGTATAGACCGTGAGAAAGTGCCGGCAACCGCAGCGACGACAGACCAGTCCTTGGTGCCTCGGCTCGGACGTCGGTGTCGTACTGACCTGTGTCATCAGGCTCTGCTCCGTTGAATCTCGGATAGGCGGAGGCGCCGTCGTGGCCGTGCCGGCAAAGTCGACGTCCCGAACAGCGTCGCGCCCTGCATCGACGCGGCGACAGCGTTGCCGACGAGGCCGTCCAGCCAATGGTTGTCGAGGCCGTCGGCGCGGAGTTTCCATTCGTCCACTGTCCGGCCACGGCCTTCGGTCTTCACGCGATATTCTGAGGTCAGGTGCTCGGCCAACAGCCGGTGCTGATCAGGCTTACGCCCGAACAATGACAGGCAACCAGGATCACCCATCGCCACCGCAAGGCGCGCGTGGACGAACGACTTCCAGTAGTTCGTGTCGAACACCACGTGCCGGACCGCGCGCTTACCCCTCACGACCGGGATGCGCCAGTTCAACCCGACGCGGTCACCGCGTTTGCGCTTGTATTCGCTGAACGGAATGCTCGATGCCCCGACGTACCGCCCGTGGCTGGGGATCACGATGCCGGCGTGTTTGCTCTGACGGCAGAACTGATACACCACGTCGGACGACTGGCCCCAGTTCGCGTCGATCAGGCAACGGTCGATGCGCACCATGGCGCCGTCGTCGCGGCGCCATTCCTTGCCGATCGTGCGATCCGTCAGCCGCTCCAGGCCGGCGTAGATCGCGCCTTCCAATCCTGCCCGGGGTGCAGCCATCGCCAGCGTCCGGCGCACGTCGCGAAGCGTGAAGTACGCCGTCTTCTGGTCCGGCTCGGTGCCGTAGTCGATCACGCAGCCCGTGAAGCCATCCTCCCACGCCACCACCAACCAGAACAACGCCTTGGCCTGCACGTCGATGAACATCGTTAGGTGTGTGCAGCCGATCGGGACCTCACCGCGGGCGTGACCGTTGACCTTCGCGCTGATCTGATCGGCAGTGAGCAGATCGTCGTCTGGTACATCCTCGGGCAACGGCTCGTTCTGGTATTCGGCAAAGAACGCGGCCTCGCCACGGTCGAGCTTCAGGTCGATCGCATGCTGAATCGCCGAGAGTTCATCGGGATGATGTCGCTCGGGCCAGGCGATGACGGCGCCCTCGTCCATCGCCTCGCGGTGCGCGCGATAGTATTCCGTCGCTTCGGCAATGCCACGATCGGCCCGCATACCCTCGCGCCACAGCTCGGCATACTTGTCCCACAGCGCCTCGTTCGCCGGCCAGGCATAGACCATCTTCGTGCGCTGCCCTTGCCATTGCGGATGCTTGTCGCGATCGAGAATGCGATCGGCCATGTCGTCCGGGCGCACGACGGTCAGCGTCATGAGGCCGGCGATCTTTTTGCCGGGGCCGGCGAGACCCAGAATCGCACCGGCCAGGATGCGTTCGCGCGTGGCGCACTGGCTCGGGCTGCGCGCGGATTCGTCGGTCTGCGGATCGTCGATGAGCACGAGCGAGGGCCGGACGCTGCTGCCGTCGGCCCGCTTGTGCTTCATGCCACGGATGCGCCCGGTGATGCCCGCAACGCGGATGATTCCGCCCGAGGCCTTGCTGCCGGGAATCGTGGGCAACACGATCTCGCGAGCCGTCCAGCCGATGTGCGTCTGCTCACCCTGGTAGAGCTGGCCGGCCGAACGTTGGTGGATGCCCTCCAGCTTGTGGATCGGGTAGACAACCTCGGGGAAGTCATCCAACAGTAGCTCGTTGTGCTCGAGCTCCGACTTCATCGAATCGAGCATGTTGGCGGCATGCTCTTCGTCGGAGCCGATCAGCGCGACGAATTCGCGGTGGCCGTACACCAGTGCCCAGAGGCAGGCGATCTCGCACAATGATGTTTTGCCGCTGCCGCGCGGCATCGCCATCGCGAACAACCCGCCTTCGAGCACGGCCAGCTCGATCTTGGCGATGACCTTCAGATGGTCAGGCGACCAGGGCAGGTGAAACGTCTGCGGGAAGTACTGCTCGCAGAAGAACCGAAAGTCACGCTCGGCCTGGGCCTTCCGTTCCGCGTTCACCACCGCGGGCAGCTCGCCAATGTCCCGGCCGGACAGCGACAGCTCCGCGTTGCGCGCCCGGGCGCGTTCCTTCATCGCCTCGTAGCCGGTCAGGCCTTCAGGTTCGGCCTTGGGTTTGTGACGTTCGATGACCAGCCACGCGGTGTAACGCAGCAGATCGACCGTCTTGCCGTCACCAATGCGCAGGCCGGCTCGGCTGCGATGGCGATGCAGTTGGCGCTCGCTGATCACTTCGCCGAGCGGCGTCGAGTTCAGCAACTGCACCAGTTGCGTCGGCCGAAGTTTGCGCGGATCAATCGCCACGAGCGGACATCTCCTTCACCAACCAGGCGGCGTAATGAACCAGGTTGATCGTGCCGTCCGGGTTCGCCGGCGCGCCGGCAGTGATATCCGTCTCGATCATCTCCGCGCTGACGATCTGCCCGGCGGCGGCGGACAACAATCGCGCAGCATCCGCCACGGCCAGCGATGCCGGATTCATCCCGCGATTCGGCTGTGCTTCATTCATCCCGGCTCCCATTCATCCCGTTCGCGCTGACGTACAAAAAACCTGCGAATAGCTCCGGAATCTGGCGAGATTCGCCTTGAGCTTTCGGCCCGCCCATGGCTTCATGGACCTGCACGCAATGGGGCGTGCAGAAACAGGAGATTCACATGAGCAAGACGAAGAAGACCGCAACGAAGAGGAAGGCCACGAAGAAGGCCGCGTCGGCCAAGCGGGCAACGCCCACCCGGAAACGCGCGAAGGGTAAGGCCGAAGCCGCCGAGCCCGACGCGAGCAAGACCGCCGGCAAAGCGCCGCGCCTCGACCGGTTGGACGGCGAAGCGCTGGCCGAGGCCTCGCGCCAGCAACGCCGCCAGAGCAAGACCAAAGGTTCCGCCAAGGGCGCGACCGACACGCCGAAGCGGACCAGCGCACTCGACGCCGCGGCCGAGGTTCTCCGAAAGGCCGGCGAACCGATGACCTGCAAGGCGATGATCGCCGCGATGGGTGAGCAGGGTCTGTGGACCAGTCCCGGCGGCAAGACGCCCGCGGCCACGCTGTACAGCGCCATCCTGCGCGAGACGCAGAAGAAGGGCGCCGACTCTCGATTCCGCAAGGTCGAACGCGGGCAGTTCGCGTTCGTCGGGAAGGAGGCGTGACCGATGGAACCTCGCAGGTTGGAGCGCGGAGAACTGACCCGGATCATCATCGGCACGGTCGCGGCCCAGGACAAACCGATCACGGCGCGGCGGCTGACGGAGCTCCTCAACGAGTGGGGGATCGACGTGACGACGAAGCAGATGTCCGTTCGCCTGAACGAACTGGCGAATGACGGCCGCATCGAACGGGTCTCGAAGGGCCTGTTCGAAGGAGTGTGATCCCCGGCGATTCGAAACGCCGACTGCTGACATCACGTCCCCTCCACCAGCGCCTCGGTTTCGACCGGGGCGTTGCTCCGGTCAGAGAGTCGCTCCGCTTTCCGCCCCGCAAACTTCTCCCACCGTTGCACGATCACGTCGCAGTACAGCGGATCGAGCTCCATGAGAAACGCCCGCCGACCGGTCTGCTCACAACCCATGAGCGTGGAGCCGCTGCCGCCAAACAAATCCATGACGTTCTCACCCGGACGCGACGAGTACTGGATGGCGCGCACCGCCAACTCGACGGGCTTCTCGGTGAGGTGAACCATCTTCTGCTGCGGGACCTTGTCCACCTGCCACACGTCGCGAATGTTGTTCGGCCCGAAGAACTCGTGACCCGCGCCCTCGCGCCAGCCATAGAAGCACCACTCGTGCGCGAGCATGAAGTCTTTGCGGCAGAGCACCGGCGAGTTCTTCACCCAGATGATCTGCTGGTGCCAGAAGAGGCCGCTCTTCTTCAACACCGGCGGGTAGTTGCCGATGTTCGACCAACCGCCCCAGATGTAGAACGCCCGCCCGGGCAGCAGCACGCGGGCGATGTTGCTAAACCACGCGGTGAGCAATGCGTCGAAGGCTTCATCCGAAATCGGCCGATCCTTGGCCCGCATCTTCTGCGTGGCGGGTTTCGATTTGCTGGGGTCGCGGGCAAGGTCGAAGCCCTGATGGTTGCCCAATCGTTTCTCGGCATCGCGCGCTTTCGCCTCGTCGCTGAGGTACGCCGCGAACGTCGCCAAGCCGGCCGCGACGGCGTTCTTGCTGCGCGGCTCGAGCTTGACGTTGTAGGGCGGGTCGGTATTCGCAAGGTGGATCGGCTGACCATCGAGCAGGCGATCCAGGTCAGCGGGCTTCGACGAATCCCCACACAACAGCCGATGCTCGCCGAGAATCCACAGGTCACCGGGCTGCGTGATCGCCTCGTCCGGCGGCTCGGGAATCTCGTCGGGATCGGTCAGGCCGGCCTTCACGCCGGGATCGAGCAGCTTGGCCAGGTCGTCCTGGTCGAAGCCGAGCAGCGACCAGTCGATGCCGGCGCCCTGAAGCTCGGCCAGTTCGATCGGCAACAACTCCATGTTCCACTCGGCCAGTTCGTTGGTTTTGTTATCAGCGATCCTGTAAGCGCGAATCTGCTCCGGCGTCAGATCCGTCGCCACGTGAACCGGCACCTCGGTGATCCCGAGCTTCTGCGCCGCCTTCCATCGCGTGTGCCCGCAAACGATGACGCCCTCGGCGTCCACCACGATGGGCTGGCGCCATCCGAACTGCTGGATCGACGCCGCCACGGCATCGATCGCAGCATCGTTGATCCGAGGGTTCTTCTCATACGGCTTGATCTCGGCCAACGGCCGCGTTTCAACCTTCATCGAACGACCTCCGTGTCAAATTGCCATCCATGAAACACACACCACCTCGGCCGGACCGACCACCCGTCGGCCAGGAACGCCACCCGTGGCGAACCGCCGACGAGGTGGTAGCCAAACCACGCCCTCGCGTACCCGGGTGGCCCAGGGTGGCCCCAAACACGCCCTGGGGCCGCCCTGAGCGCGCCCTCCGTTAACCGGCCTTCAGCCGGACCGTCGCCTTCTCGATCCTGTTCAGCACCGCCTCAAGCTCGACGATCCGCCGCTCCTGGCGGGCCGCGACGCGGCGCAGTTCCGCCGCCTGTTTTCGCGAAGCCAGAAGCTGCTGTCTCAGCGTGCGGTTCTGCTCCTTCAGGAACACCACGCGCTCCTCGGCTGGTAACGACGACTCAGGCTCAGCCGGCAACGGCGACTCGGCGTTCTCACGATTGACCAGGGCGGCAACCTTACGCCGCCGCAGGAAGCTGCCGGCGGTCGATGCCAGGTACTCCTTCTCCGTCATGCCTTCCGCTACGTCGCGCAGCAGGTCGTGCCAATCCTCGCCGAAGAAGGCCAGCGGTCTGAACCACGCTTCGAGAAGGGCATCGATCCCCCCGACGCTTTCGGCCTGTGCCAGAAACCAAGCGTGGTGGTCCCGGGCAAGCCGCTGATACGCGACCGCCGCGCGGTACAACGCCTTGCGCACCCGCTCGCGATAGCGCATGGCCTCGGCCGCGCAACGCTCAGCAATCGACGCCTGCTTGAGGCACTCGTGGTACAGCCTGTTTGGGTTGGTACTGGTGCTCGACCAGCGTCCATTTCCAGTTGTCACGCCCATGACCATGCTCCTTGCATAAGAACCGTTTCCGCCGCCGGAGCTGGCTCGGCTTCCGCCAGCCGGCGCACTGCCCACAAACGAAACAGAAGACGACTCGGCCACCGGCCCACGAGGGATGGGCCCGCCCGCGGCTGTTGGCCGGGTGAACCCCGCGCAGACGGCGCCGGACCATGTCGCGATCCCGGTACTTCTGAGCGTGCTTCGCCAATGATCGGCGCGCCGACTCGCGGAGACGTTCGCCATCGACACGGCGCATCTCCGCATCGTGCAGCGACCGGCATTGCCGGTTCCGTGTGCAAAACCGCCACTTGCAGTGGGACCGCATCGGACCACCGCACCCGGCGCAGCGAAGGCGCTTCGTGTAGCCCTTCCGGTAACACACCGCCTCGTTGCGGCATTGGGCGGTGCGTCCGCAGATGCCGATCTTCGACGTCGTGGGCGCGCCGCAGACCTTGCACGGCTGCGTCCCACGCAACCGCCTCCTGTTCGTGAGCCGCTCGCCGCCCGGGGAAGTCATCCAGTCAGATACCGTGCTCCGCGGTACGCCGAGTTCAGCCGCGATCTCTCGAGTCGTGCGACCTTCCATCCGCAGAGCCCGGGCCTGCTCCCGTCGCGCGTCCGGGGCGGCATTCGCATCCGATGGCTCTCGATTACACGTTTCGTGGCTCACACCGTCACCTCCGAAGCGCTCCTGTGTGTTCTGCGGGACCGCCAGACAGCTCGGCCGGTTCACCTGTCCGGTTTTCATGGCCTGTCCGATCGCAACTTATGCCGTGGCCGATGGTTACAGAAAAACAGGACAGCCCAAACAACGTCAGATGGGATTGGGCGCTGTTCCCGCGGGCCCTCGGCTGCCGATCTGGCAGGTAGGACCCATGCCCACGTTTCACCTTTCACCCCACCCCTCACATACACACACGCATACGCGCGGGCGGGCATCGCGCGAGGGGGTAAGGGTGAAAGACATATATATGAAGAGAGAGTTGTTGTTTTCATTATATATACGCTGTTTTCCACGATCTCACCTTTCACCCTGCCCCGGTGAAACGTGGGTGAAACGAGAGAAACCTGAACCGCCGAACAGACCATTTCCGTCACGTGATGGGCAATCACGTTTCACCCCCGTCCGACGTTTCACCCTCAACGTTCACCCCTCGGATCAGCCGATACGACCGCTGGTACGTCCCGGCCCGAGGCACAGTGACGATCTCGATATCTCCCTGTTGGGACAGCGTGTCGATGAGGCCCGTGAAGCTCTTCGCATCCAACTTCATCCGCTTCAGCAGTACGCTGTGCGGCAGCTCATACCCCGGCTCATCGCGCAACTTCTGCATGAGCTTGAGACAATCGGCATGAAACGGGTTATCCGCTACGTGGCTGGACGCCATGAAGAGCATCCGCCGGGTTTGGTGGATGACGAATCGACGGGCCCATTCGGCGGCGGCTTTGCTGATCTCCCGGTTCTTGTGGTTCTCGCTCACCGCGTAGAGCAGCGCGAGCTTGCGGGTCTGTTCACTGACTCGGCCCCAAACCGTCGTGCCGACCGGATCGCCGGCGCGTTCGGCTTCTGCATACTCGGTTTCAGCCTCCAGTCGCGTCTCGATCAGAATGCTTCGGGCCTCATCCGTGTGAGGCACGATCTTCGGGACCGGATGCCATTGTTCGAGGTTGCCGTTGCCCGGCCGGAAGTCGGCCCACCATTTCGCGGTCTCCAGAACGCGCGGCGGCAGCGGTTCGATCTTGGGCTCCTGCCCCGGCGAACGCTTGCCGCATTCGAGAATGATCATGCGCGCGAAGAAGCCGTTGGTGAGCATCCGCTCGGACAGCGCCTGGTAGTAGTGGTTCGGGATTGCGGTGCCGAGGACGACCAAGTTGGGCTGGTCGATCACGCCCGGCGATTCCTTGCCCGCCTTGCGGCGCATGGGGAAGACCGAGTTCGCCGACGAGTACATCGTCAGCAACGTGCCCATGATGTTTTCGTGGCGGGCGTCCTTGGCTTTGTTGATCGACTGGAGCATGCCGTCGATCTCGTCGGTCTGGAACAGCATGCAGGGGTTCGAGAACAATGCGTCCTGCACACCCTCACCCGAGGCGAACCGTCCGCCGAGACACTCCGAGAGTCCGACCGCGTGCAGGATCTCCGTGTTGATTTTGCGCGGGCTGTCCTTGCCGGCGGATGAATGGGCCAGACCCAGCAGGTACAGGTTCGTGCGATTGTCGCCGGGATCACGTACCTTGCGCCCGGCGAGCACGGCCTGCAACGCCAGCGCGCCGCAGAACGCCATCACCGTGTTCGGGTACGGCGCGATCGCCAAGCAGTGATCCATGACCTCGGACACGAAGCCCGGAACGCGAAGCAGGTCATCGGGCAGTGGGCCGGGATCGGCAGCTTGAGCGGACGTTTCGTTCGCAGATCGGTCATCATGCGGAGTGGCGAAGATCTGCTGATAATGATCCTCCGCAAGCGCAACGGACACCGCGTCCGGCTCGTACCGCGCGACGCTCGCTGCGATGCGTTCGACCTCGGCATCGGGCAGCGGCGGTCGGCATCGCGTCTGGTTGGTGACCTGGATTGCTGCGAGGATCTCGTCACGGCTCATGCCCTGACGGCGCATGCCGCCGGCCAGGCGTGCGAGCGTGGTGTTGCGCTGCCCGTCAGGAATGGGGTTGCCGTCGGCTGCATTCCCTGACGCCGACAACTGCGGTGTCGCAGGTGCATCCTTGCTGATCAGTTTCTCCAGCCACGACGGGCACTCAACCGGAGACACCTCGTCGATCGCTCGCGATTCCCGCCAGGCGTAGGTATTCCCGTTAGGATGCACACTGGGCGGCAGAACGACGTAACCGCCGTCGCCTTTCACATCGACGCCGTTGGCGAGTTCCCCCTGACTGCACGGCACGTGATTGCCGGGATGACGGATGAACAGATGTCTACCGCCTCCGGCGGTGAGACCCTCCGTCGTGTCGGGCAGCTTCTCGTGTCGGCTCTCCAAATCATTGAGACCGGCTTCACCGCCATTGCGCGGATCGATGTCCAACACAAACGTACCGCTGGCGGTGCCCGTCGGCATGCCGATGTTGGCGCGCGGATTGGTGCGCCACCACTTGCGAATCGTTGCTTCATCAGTCGTTGCGTCGTGGAACCCGTTGTCGGTGAGCGGCGTCTTGCGTCCTGGCGCGCAGGGGAACACCGGCAGCCCCATGCGGGCATAAGCCAGCGCAGCGTCGAGCAGTGGGTTCACCACTTCACCCATGCGAGACCCTCAATGGTGACACACTTCTCAGAATGGCACGTCCTCCGCATCCACGCCGCACGGCAGCGGCGCGTCGTCGTCGAACTGGTCCGGATCCTCCGGCCGCGGCGGGATCGGTCCGAGCGCGTGGCGGATGATGCGGTCGTACTTCTCGCCCGCCACCTGCCGGACGGTGACGGCCAGTGTTTTGGCCAGTGCGCCCATTTCGGCCAGTTCGACCGCTTCCTCGGCCGTGCCCGGCACCGGTTCACGGCTACGCGCACGCCACCAGGACTCGGCCTTGGCGCGGGCGTAGCCAGAGTGCTCGACGCACACCCACTCCGAGACGTACTGATTGAACCCGATGCGGTACTCGACCCGCATCGTGCGCGGGTGATCCTCGGGCGCATCACGTTTGACGTGCACGCTGTAGAAGGTGTCGGTGACTTCGTGCTCGGTGTCCGTCGTTTCGCCGGACAGGATGCCCGCCGTGGAGGCTTCCTGATCGTGTCGTTGCCGATCTGGCGGCGGGAACTCGTGGCCGCACTCGGGACAGGTCGCGTATGCGGCGTGGATCACGGCCTGGCACTGCGGGCATTCCTTGGCTGGTGCGTCACCATCGCCTTGGCCCGGTTCTTTGATTTGCAGATCATCGACCGGACCGTGACGCAGAATGTTGCCGCCAAAGTCGAGCACGAGACAGTCGTCCTTGCCGGGATGAAGTCGGAATCCGCGACCGACCATCTGGTAGTAGAGCCCAGGCGAGTTCGTCGGGCGCAGCAGCGCGATGCAGTCGATGTTCGGCGCGTCGAAGCCCGTCGTGAGCACGTTGACGTTGACCAGGTACTTCAATTCGCCTTTGCGAAATCGCTTCAGCGTTTCGGTGCGGTCGAAGGGCAAGGTCTCGGCATGAACGAACCCGCACTCATGTCCCAGGCTGTCAAGCACACGCTGCACGTGGAGCGCGTGCTGCACGCCGGCCGCGAAGATGAGGACCGACCGGCGATCCTGCGCGTGCGCGATGATCTCCCGGCACGCCGAGCGGACGAGGGAATCATCGTCCATGAGTTGTTCAACTTCGCCGGCGATGAATTCACCACCGCGCAGGTGCAAGCCGGACGTGTCCGCCTTGCGCTTGCCGGCCTTGCTTTTCAATGGACAGAGATAGCCCTGAACGATCAGCTCGCGCACGCCGACCTCGTAGCAGACGTGATTGAGCAGATTATCCGCGCCGCAGATCGTGCCGGTGGTCATGCGATACGGCGTGGCAGTCAATCCGACCAGGCGCACGTTCGGGTTGACTACCTTCGCGTCGGCCAGGAAGGTGCGGTACATACCCTCGCCGTCGGGCGGGATCAGGTGGCAGTTGTGTGCGAGAATGCCATTAGCGAAGTAAGAAGGGTGTCCGGAGACGTGCAAGTTGAACACAACTCGATCGCGCGCTCGTTCGTGACGCGAAACACGGACCAGCCGCTTTGTGCCAGGTAGGTGGTCTTGCGAGAATCTTGAAGACGACGATCCGGCGAATGGTGGCTCCGACCGTCCAGTTCGATGGCGATCATCAAGTCCGGTTGTGCAACGTCGATCTTGAGATGCTTCGGCAGGCAGCGCGAGAGGTAATCCGGGACCGGAACTGCGAATTCCGCCACCCAACCGTCGCCTATCCGTTTCAGCAACTTCTCTTGTGGTTCGGTCAACTGCCCGTTGCCTCCTCGCACTCTTGGCGCATGACCCTTGGCCTTCATAGTGGTACTGACCTTCTCCCGTACCTTCCGCGATCTCATGCAGTTGCTGTGGATCTTGGCACAGGAGATCGAGCAGAACCGCTGCTTCAGCCAGAGACGCTCCTTCTGGATTGTCAGGCTCCCGTCCGGTTGCCGTTTGGTCCACGGACGGAACTCCTGCCCGCAGCATTCGCATGCTTTCAACGCCGAACGCCAGCGAACCGACCTCCAGGGAGCCTGCGGCTCTCCATCCCGACTCGGTGAAGATCGGGTGACTGGCCGTACATGTGATAACTGTTCCATCGGAGTACTCCAGCGTCACAAGGTCGCTCGCCGATCTGGCCGAGGTTGCAAGGACACGCCCGATTCCTGTCGCGGTTTGGACGAACATCCCCGGCTGGACCAGTTCAATTGGCAGCTCACCAGAGGGTGTTGATACGCGCGTTCCGGCGACAAAACACTCGTCGATCATGATCAGATCGAAGCGATCCAACTCCGCGGCGCGTCGATAGACGGACTGAATACCGGCCACGATGATCGCATGATCGGTATCCCGGCTCTTCAGGCCCGCCGAGTAGACACCGATCTGGTTCCATAGGTCCGGCGCCATCGTGTGCAGCTTGTCGACCGCCTGCTCGAGCAGTTCCTTCACGTGCGCGAGGATGAGCACGCGCCCGTTCCATTGCTGAACGGCGTCACGGCAGATCGTCGCCATCACCGGCGTCTTGCCGCCGGCCGTCGGGATAACCACACAGGGGTTGTCATCGCGCAAGCGCAGGTGGTCATACACGGCGTTGATCGATTCAGTCTGATACGGCCGCAGCGTGAATGTGGTTGGCGCTGGTGCCGACAGAACTCCCTGCGTCATGCCGCCACCTCCACGCCGTCGGGCAGGATGCAGCGGTTGTCCATGATCGGGATGGTGTAAAGCGTGTCACTGCGACGCCCGAGGTAGCCGAGAATGAAAGCGTTGACCCACTCGACTGGCCGGCCCGTGCCGTAGAGCGGAATCGGTTTGCTCAGGCAACCGGCACTGCGGGCCTGGACGACCTTGCCCGGCGACCAGATGTTCTGAATGATGCAGGCGTCGGCGCGGTGCGTGTGACCGTGGATGACGCTCTTGCCCTGGCTGATCTGAAGGTGGTTCTTCGTGGCGTGACGAGCATAGGACCAACCGTGCACCGCGATGATCCGTGAGTTGACCGCGTAATGAGGATACCGTCCGTCTGCCGACCCGTAGGGAACATACGTGCACTTCGAGCGCCCCTTGGTCAAGCGGATGCGCGGCGCGAGCATGGAGTAAGCGCCACGTCCCTCCGCAGCGACCGCCGCCCATCGGTCGAGCCGATATTCGTGATTACCCTCGACGATGGCCAACCGATCGCAGACTGTCTGGAGACGATCCAGCAGCGCGTTGGCCTCGCGCAGGTCATCGACGTAATCCGTCTCCGGCACGCCGTGCGTCGGCGGATGCGTGGAGAACTGTCCGCAGTCCAGCAGATCGCCCAGGCAGACGATCAGGTCGGGCCGCAAACGCTCGGCCGCGCGACAGAACACCTCGACGGCCCGCGGGTTGTGGTGCGGGATGTGCACGTCGCCGAAGGCCAGCATGGTCTTGCTGTGCGCCTTGGCCATCACTCATCCCCCGCGACCATCGCGGCCGTACGCGCGTAGCCGGCGATGTCGATCAGGTTGTCCCGCTTGTGACGATGACTCTGGCGGGCCAGCTTGATCGCGATCATGCACAGGGGAATGTCCGTAGCCGTGACCTGCTGATCCGGCACCAACTTCGAGCGCAGGATGCCGGTCCACATCAGCGCGGCCCGCTCGAAGTCATCCGCTGGATGGCCGTAATCGTCGCGGCGAGCGCCTTCGGTGATCTTCCGCGCGGTGTCCAGAACGGACGCCGCGCCGCGTTCGGCCGAGTAGGACGTACTCGGCACGTGCGGCATCGGTGTGCCGGACCAGGCGTCGAAGAACTGCAGACCTAGTTCCTTGGCGAGGACGGTTTCCAACGTCGCGCCGGCAGACCGTTCCCAGCCGGGCAGTAGCGCGATCGCATCACACCGCGCCAGCATGGTCATGTCCGCGCGAAGATAGGCTTCACGCGGCAGGTCCGTGCGTCCGCCGAAGTTCTCCGCCGGGTTGGCGACTTCCCATCCAGCCTTGCGGAACTGCTCGGCCGCCGCGTGAAACGCCGGGAAGTTATGATTCTCGTGACCGGTCATCGGACCGGAGATGTAAATGCGTCCGGGCTTGGTCATAGCTCAGTTGTTCTCCGGATTAATCGTGGCGCCGCACAACGGGCAACGGTGCAACGGAAGGTCGTCGAGCTGGATTTCGAGTCTCCCGCCTTTCACGCACTCGCGCCGTCGCGTTACGAGCAGGTCGATCTGACTGTCGTCTTCGTAGACGCCCGCATGCTCGAGCGCGTCAAGGGCGGGTTTTTGCAGATTGTCCAGGTCGCGTCTGCGCCGATCAGGCGGAAACGCATCCATGCACAAGGCGATCCGTCCACCCGACGGCGGCTTCCGAGGGCCGTCCCCGGCCAGGAGGGCGCAGACGTCCTTGCGGTACGTCCGGCCCTCCCGGCTGATCAGCATCCGCCCCCGGAAGTGACGCCAGTAGTGATTGATGCTCGGCGGGTACGGCAGTGTGAACGTCATGCCGCCAGGTCCTCGATGTCATCCACGATCGAATTCATCATCTGCTCACGGCGCCATTGCCAGATAGATTCCAGTTCCTTTAGCGCCGCCTTGCGGCTGGTGAATTCGACCCGTTCGGTCGTATCACGAGTCCAGGCGCAGGGTTCGTTGAGCGAGCCGTAGCCACGCCAGTACTCGAGCTCGACATCACGGATCACCCAGAAAGCGCGCTCTTGTTTCTTGCCCCTGCCGAGATACGTCGTCTCTACGACTTTGACGACCCGCTCGTTGGGGTTCTTGCAGTTCGGGTAGGTCATGACTGCCTCCTCAGCGTTTCCACGGCGGCGTACTGTTGTCGCCGGCGGTCGCCGGCGTCCGCGGCGCGACAGCGTCCTTCTTGTCGTAGCTCTTGATGACGTTGCCCATCTCGTCGGTGTCCTTGCGCTTCTTCAGGCCGACCGTGATGACGAGTGGAAGGTTGTGCAGCTCGACGCTGTCCTTGGGCGCCAGCACACCGACCGCGCGGCAGATGGCCGAGAGTTCGGCCCGCGCGATCTTGACCGCCGTGGTGTTCGGGTTGTCGAGGTTCAACCGCGCCCAGACCATGCGATCCTTGTACTCGCCTTGGATGATCTGGAACGTGAACTCGAGGTACTGGCCGGCGCCCGACTTGGTGGGCTTCATCTCGCTCTCGGTGATCACGGTCAGGTACTTGCCGGCCGGGATGGGCTCGAACGCGAAATTCGGGTCGACTTCGTTGGCGTTGAATCCGTTCAGCGTAGGCACGATCAGGCTCCTTCCTCAGTGGGTTCAGCGATCTGACTCAGCGGGTTCTCGCCGCGCACAAACGCGGCGTAGAGGCGGTAGTCCAGGGGAAACTCGTCCGGCAGGCCGAGGCGGTTCTTGGCGACGTGCGCCGGGCGCTCGGTGGTGCGGATGATCCGCTCGCCGGTGCCGATGCCCTGTACGCGCTTACGGTCGAAGCCCTCGTTGGTGGTCTTGGTATGAATGCGGTAGGTGGTGAACAGCACTTCGTCGCACCATTCCTGGACCAGCGCCGAGGCCAGCTTCTGCAGCCGCGGACTGTAGCGGTCGTAGGTGTCCGTTTCGGGGTTGGCGAAGCGCTCGATCTGAGCGTGGGCGAGCAGGATGACGTTCATGCCGCGCTCGTTGCGCAGCGCGTCGAGGCCCTGAAGTACCTCGCGCCAGTTCGTGAGCGCGAACACGTAGCCCTTGCCGTAGCCGATGTCCTCGATGCTCTCGACGCCGCGTTTCTGGCAGACCTCGGCCCAGATCAGCCGTTCGAGCCAATCCACCGAATCGATGACCACCGTGCGGTATTCGTGTGGCTCGGTGTACAGCTCGCCCAGGGCCGCGATCACGTCGGCGTACTTCCCAGCCAGGGGAAGACGCTGGCAGTCGATGTCGGTCAGGCCGTCCTCGGTCTGGATGAAGATCGGGGCCTCGGCCATCGAGCCGAACGTGCTCTTGCCAACGCCGTGCACTCCGTACAGAAGCGTGCGGCGTGGCGCCGCCACGCGCCCCCGTTGCACCTGTTCCAGCAGTTTCATCAGATCGTTCTCCTTCGTCGTAAGATCACTTCGTTCTCTGTGCGTCCGGGTCCGGGGCCGCGCCCGGTCCCGCCTTGCCCTCCGTGGCCGGGACGCTTCGGCGGTCCGGCCCCGGGCCCGGGCTCACAGTCGATCGACCAGCCGCATCGACTCGTAGCGCGTGAACCAGTCGCCCGTCTCGCGGCAGCGCCGCAGGTCGGTCATCGCTTCCTCGTTCTCGCGCTGCGCCTGGTCAAGCACCTCGGGCGTGACCTGCCAGACGCCGCAGCGGTACGGCTCCCGCTTTTCGACCGCGACGATGTGCACTGGCAGAACGTGGCCCGAAGCCTGGGAGACCAGGGCGCGGTAGAACGCGACCTGATGCAGATAGCCGAACGCGCGCATCGAAAGCTCGAATGAATCGATCTCGTCGGCCGTTTTCAGATCGACGATGCCGCGACTCTCGACGGGATTGATCCAGTCGATCCGCGCCTGGCAGCGGTGCCCTCCGTACTCGCAACGAACCACCCCCTCGGCCACGCCCTCGGCGAGCAGTTCACGGGCGTAGATGTGTTCCTGCACTGCGGCCGCCATCTGCTCGATCGTTGCGGCCTGCGTATCACTGAGGACGGGGCGCCCCTGTCGTTCCGCCCACTCGGCGAACGCTTTCGTCTGTGAACCGAACGGCTGGCCGGTCCGCGGGTTGATGGGTCCGCCGACCGCGAATTCGCGCTCGTATCGCTGCCGGCCTTCGAGGATCAGCGTGTGCGCCGCCCGGCCCATGAGGTACGCGGTCGTGTCCCGCTCCGGCACCAGGCCGAGTTCCTTCTTGCGGTACAGCAGGGGACAGCGCCGGAACTCGTTCAGCGCGTGGGCGCTCAGGAAATCCTTCGCCTTGGCGTGGTATACGTCCGCCGGCTCGGCGATCAGCACGCCGAGATCAATCGTCAGGTCCTTGTGGTCGGCTGTCGTCATTGCGGGCTCCCTTGTTCGGGGCGGGCCGTGACACCACTGGCCGCCCGTAGAGTGATTACCCGCTCGGCCCGAAATCTCGCCGTGACCCCGTAAACACATATGTGTGGTTTTCTGTGTTACGGGGTCACAGATCTGTGCCCATCTGCGCGCAGAAGCTCACCCACATGTGTTTCAGCCCACATCTGCTGGCCTAGAGAAGTGACCCGGATGGCTCCGCAAAGCTGTGTTCGTGACGCCGGGAGTGTCTCGGCGCGGCAGCAGTATTCACGAACCAGAGGGCCAGACACATGGATATGCCCAGCTACGACGGAGTCATTGAACGGTGGAAAGTCGATCTCATCATCACGCGCGCCAAGCTTCTGAAGTTCCGGGCGTATCAGCTTCCCGACGTGCTTCAGGAGCTGGTCCTCGAACTGCTCGACTTCGAATACGACCCTGAACACGCCGACGGCGCGACCGAGAGCACGGCCCTGACCACGGTCATCGACCACCACCTGCGGAAGATGAAGCGGTCAGCGAAACGCTACCAGGCGCGCCTGGAGCGAATGGGCGAGGAAGTCTCTGAGTTCAGCCCCGACGAAGTCGACATGCAAGCCATCGACGTGGGCAGCATCGTGGCCGGACTGCCCCCTCGGGAGCAGGCCGTTTGCCAAGGCTTGGCCGGCGGCATGACCAGGCAGGAGATCGCCCGCGAACTGGGCTGCGGCTGGCACACGGTCAACCGCATTGTGAAGCAACTGCGTGAGCATTTCCGGGAGACCGGCCTGGCAGGGTGGGTGGGCGAATGAGCAGCCGCAGTTCCACCGCATGCCTGCTTGATCCACCCGGTGAGATTCCCTCGGAATCGACTGGATTTCCGGGCCAGGACGAGGTACATCCGACCGGCCGGCAACGCAACCGGCGGCCACTGTCGATGGCCTGGATCTCCGACGAGCTTCTGGCCAAGACCATCGACGTGTGGTCCACGAACTACGGCAGGCCGATCAGCGAGGACGAGGCCGTGGAGATCCTCATGAACGTCAAACGAATGGGCGAGTTGCTGCTGAGATTGCGAAGGGAGGGCGGCGACGGATGAACGTGGTGGCCTGGGCTCGAGTATCGTCCCGCGAGCAGCGCGAGGGCTACTCCATCGACGCGCAGATCCGTGCGATGCGCGAGAAGGCGGCGAAGGCCGGCTGGACCATCGTCCGCGAGTTCGTCGTCGCCGAGTCGGCCAAGCGCGGGGCGGAACGGATCGCCTTCAACCAGATGTTCCAATGGGTCAAGGCCAACGCCAGGCGTGAGAAGATCAACGCTATCTTCGCCCACAAGCTGGACCGCGTCTGCCGCAACATGCGCGATGCGGTTCGCCTCCAGGAACTGGAAGACGCCTGCGGTGTGCAACTGACCTTTGTTGAAAACCGATTCGGCCCCGGCGCGGCGGGCGCACTATCGTTCAACGTGATGGCGGCGGTGGCGCAGTACTACTCGGACAACCTGCGCACCGAGGTGATCAAGGGCATGGACGAGAAGGTGCGGCAGGGCTGGCCCACGGGCCTCGCGCCCTATGGATATATGAATGTCGACGACCGCGACGAGCCGGTCGTGCCGCACCCGGAGAAGTCCAAGACGGTCGTCCGCATCTTCGAGCTCTACGCCAGCGGGCAGTACACCTTCAAGAGCCTGGCTGACAAGCTCGCCGCCGAAGGCCACACCCTCCGGCCCAGCCAGCCGCGTTTCAACCGC
>Ga0116179_1000771_pt1 | contig 24542 bp, 21 predicted proteins | sample AD_UKC071_MetaG_FD_89751 | JGI IMG/M metagenome (GOLD analysis project Ga0116179, IMG submission 89751) | Active sludge microbial communities of municipal wastewater-treating anaerobic digesters from USA - AD_UKC071_MetaG | ecosystem: Engineered > Bioreactor > Anaerobic > Digestate | place: USA...
CACGGGGATGCCAACGACTACGTCGGCAAGGGCCTGTCCGGCGGGCGGATCGTGCTGCGGCCCGCCCAGGACGCCCCGGCGGACTATGTGGCCGAGGACAACATCATCGGCGGCAACGTGATCCTGTTCGGCGCCACCAGTGGTGAGGCGTTCATCCGCGGGACCGTGGGCGAGCGGTTCGCGGTGCGCAACTCCGGTGCGCACGCGGTGGTCGAGGGCGTCGGGGATCACGGGTGCGAGTACATGACCGGCGGACGGGTGGTGATTCTCGGCCCCACCGGCCGCAACTTCGCCGCCGGTATGTCGGGCGGTATCGCCTTCGTCTTCGACCCGAAGGGTCAGTTGCCGGCCAACCTCAACACCGAAATGGTGGATCTCGAGGTGCCCGATGACGACGACCTCGAGTGGCTGCACGGAATCCTGGTGGCGCACCGCGACGCCACGGATTCGGCGGTGGCCCAGCGCATCCTGGCCGACTGGCCGCGACAGGTAGGGGATTTCGTGAAGGTCATGCCACGCGACTACAAGCGCGTCCTGGAGGCCATCGCCGAGGCCGAACGTATCGGCGCCGACGTCGACGAGGCGATCATGGGGGCGTCCCGTGGCTGATCCGAACGGCTTCCTGAAGCACACCCGCCGCGAGACCCCGAAGCGCCGGCCGGTGCCACTGCGTCTGCGCGACTGGAACGAGGTCTACGAGGATTTCGACCACGGGCTGCTGCAGGAGCAGGCTTCGCGGTGCATGGACTGCGGGATCCCGTTCTGCCACAACGGCTGTCCGCTGGGCAACCTGATCCCCGAGTGGAACGACCTGGTCTACCGGGACCGGTGGCGGGACGCGATCGAACGACTGCACGCCACGAACAACTTCCCGGAGTTCACCGGCCGGCTCTGCCCGGCACCGTGTGAGGCGTCCTGTGTGTTGGGCATCAACGCCGATCCCGTGACCATCAAGCAGGTCGAGGTCGAGATCATCGACAACGCCTGGGACGAGGGCTGGGTCCAGCCCAACCGGCCGCACCTGGTCACCGGTAAGACCGTCGCCGTCGTCGGCTCCGGTCCGGCCGGACTGGCCGCCGCCCAGCAACTCACCCGGGCGGGCCACGAGGTCACCGTGTTCGAGCGCGCCGACCGGATCGGCGGGTTGCTGCGCTACGGCATCCCCGAGTTCAAGATGGAGAAGCGCCACATCGACCGGCGTCTCGAGCAGATGGAGGCCGAGGGCACCACCTTCCGTGCCGGGGTGAACGTCGGGGTGGACATCTCCGCGGACGAACTGCGCGAGGAGTTCGACGCCGTCGTCCTGGCCGGCGGCGCGACGGACTGGCGTGACCTGCCGATCCCGGGACGGCAGTTCGACGGCATCCACCAGGCGATGGAGTACCTGCCGTGGGCCAACAAGGCCACACATGGCGACCCGGTCCTCGACGCCGACGGTCAGCCGCCGATCACGGCCAAGGACAAGCGCGTCATCATCATCGGCGGCGGCGACACCGGTGCCGACTGCCTCGGTACCGCCCTCCGCCAGGGTGCCCGCAGTGTGCACCAGTTCGAGATCATGCCCAAGCCGGGCGCTGACCGGGACCCCTCCACCCCCTGGCCGACCTACCCCCTGATGTTCCGGGTGTCCTCCGCGCACGAGGAGGGCGGCGAACGGGTGTTCTCGGTCAACACCGAACGCTTCATCGGCCGCGACGGCCGCGTCACGGGTCTTCGGGCCCACGAGGTCGTGATGACCGGCGGGAAGTTCGAGAAGGTCGAGGGCAGCGACTTCGAGTTGGCCGCCGACCTGGTGCTGTTGGCGATGGGCTTCGTCGGCCCGGAGCGCCCGGGTCTGCTCACCGATCTGGGTGTCGCGCTCACCGAGCGTGGCAACGTCGCACGCAACGCTGACTTCGAGACCTCGGTGCCCGGCGTGTTCGTCGCCGGCGACATGGGCCGGGGGCAGTCGCTGATCGTGTGGGCGATTGCCGAGGGGCGCGCCGCCGCGGCGGGTGTGGACCGCTACCTTATGGGCCATTCGGCTTTGCCGGCACCCATCAGTCCCACGGCCGCTCCGCAACGCTAGTCACATCTGTAACAGCTGAGCTGCATCGGCGCGCCTTCCGTGCCGTTCGGTGTGATCGTCGTCTAATTGCTGCGATGGGCCTTCAGGGTTGCCCCGGCGGGTTGCCCCGGAGCTTTCGGTTGCCAACGATGTCGACCACAGGAGAAACCCGATGTACCTCAGCCCGATGATGAACCCGATTCCGCTGTCCCGCGCGTTCCGGATGGCCTGGTCGCTGCTGCGCCACCCGGTGCGGAGCCGCGAGTTCCCGGCCCGGCGCGAACGGCTGATCACCGCGGACGAACTCCTGCGCTACGGGTTCTAGGAGCGCGGTGCCGGAACGATCCGGAGATCGGACGGCACCCCCTATGAATTCGGTATGTGTGTCTGGCGCCCCGTCTCATTCCCGCATAGTTTCGGGAATATAAATTCAGAAATTGATCGGGGGACCGATGCACTGGATCAGCGGATACTTCGCCATGGCGATATTCGTCGCCGCAGTCGCCCTGGTCGCAGCCGGGTGGTTTCGTGACGCCCACATCGCCGCACCGGACCGGCCGGGGGTTACGGCGGCTGTGGCCGGACTGCTGTGGCCGATCGTCCTGGTCGGGGTCGTCGAACTGCTCGCTGTCGTCGGTGTGCGGAGCGGCCTGCGGTCGCGGGTACGCTACGTCCCCTCCCGCCACAGCCCGGAGTCGCGGATTCTCTCCGCCAGTGCGTCGACCACCCGCGGGTCGTGGGGTAGTGGCAGGTAGACGATCGCCAGGTCCAGACCTTCGGCGCCCAGTGCAATGGCGTCCTCGATAACTCGGCGGTAGTTGCCGTCGGCGAGCCTGATATGCCCCGACAGCCGAATATCCTTCGGGTCCCGGCCGACATCGGCGCAGTGTGCGGCGAGGACATCGCGCTTGCGGGCGAACTCCGCGGGGCTGCCTCCGGGGAAGTTCCAGTGCTGGGCGTACTTGGCGGTGATCCGCAGGGTTCGCCGCTCTCCGTTGGCGCCGATGCAGATCGGCGGGTGCGGCCGTTGTGGACCCTTGGGTTCGTTTCGGGCCTGCGTGAGGCGGTAGTACCGGCCGTGGAAGTCGGTGGTCTCCTGACTGAGCAGCCCGATCAGAACCTGGCAGGCTTCCTCGAGCCTGTCCAGACGCTCCCTGATGCTGCCGAGTTCGATGCCGTAGGCGTCGGACTCCTCCTCGTTCCAGCCGGCGCCGATCCCCAGTTCGAGCCGGCCGCCCGAGATGACGTCCAGGGTGGCGGCCATGTTGGCCAGCACCGCGGGATGCCGGTGGTGGATACCCGTCACCAGGGTTCCCAGCCGCAGCCTGGTGGTGGCCTGAGCCAACGCCGTCAGCGTCGTCCACCCCTCCAGACACGGGCCGGTCGGGTCGGAGAAGATCGGGTAGAAGTGGTCGAAGGTCCACCCCGATTCGAACACCTCGATCTCGTCGGCGGCCTTCCAGACCGCGAGCATGTCCGCCCATGTGGTGTTCTGCGGTGATGTCTTGAACGAGAATCGCATTGCCGCAAGCCTAATCGGCCCTACTGGGGCCGGTACACCCACGGAGTTCGGGGCAGGGCGGCCGGGTCGAAGCCGTCCAGCAGTTCGGTCAGACTCGCTGCCGGCCGGTTGAGGGAGGCTGTGATCAACGACAGGGTTCTGCTCGTGCCCAGGTCGTGGAGGGTCACCGCGCCGTCGCGCTTTGCCAGGCGTTTGCCCTCGGCGTTCAGCGCGAGCGGCACGTGGGCGTAGACCGGTTCGGGGTAGCCCAGGAGGGACGCGAGGTAGGCCTGTCGAGGCGAGGAGGCGAGCAGGTCGTCGCCGCGGACCACCTGGTCGATTCCGGACGCCGCATCGTCGACGACGACGGCGAGGTTGTAAGCGGGTACACCGTCTCCGCGGCGCAACACGAAATCGTCGACGACGCCGGAATAGCTGCCGTGCAGCAGATCGGTCACCGAGTACTCGGAGACCGCTGCCCGCAGGCGCAGCGCCGGCAGTCGGCGTTCGTCCCGTCTGGCGGCGCGTTGGGCCGCGCTCAGGTCGCGGCAGGTTCCCGGGTAAGCCCCCTCCGGCGCGTGCGGAGCGCGCGGTGCGTTCAGTATCTCCTTACGGCTGCAGTAACACTCGTAGAGCAGGCCGCGATCACCGAGTCGGTCGATCACCGCGTCGTAGCTGTCGCGGTGCGTGGACTGCCACTGCGGTGCCTCGTCCCAGGTGATTCCGATCGCGGTCAGGTCGGCCAACTGGCGGTCGGCGATATCGGCGTGGGTGCGGTCGTCGAGATCCTCGATCCGGATCAGGAATCGGCGACCGGTCGACCTGGCGAACAGCCACGCCAGTACGGCGGTGCGCAGGTTGCCGATATGCAGATCGGCCGACGGGCTCGGTGCGAACCGTCCGGCGCCCGGCGCGGGGATGGTGTCCATCGCAGGAGAATGTACGACCATTGAGGGTGTGGACCTCCCGGTGACCCCGCCAGTGGAACCGATGCTCGCCAAAGCCCAGGCGACGGTGCCGGCCGAGGCCGGGGTCTGGTGCTACGAACCCAAGTGGGACGGCTTCCGCGCACTGGTGTTCCGGGACGGCGACGACGTGTACGTGCAATCCCGTAACGGCAAGGACCTGGGCCGCTACTTTCCCGAACTGATCGACGCACTGAAGACGGAGACCGCTCCGCGGTGTGTCCTCGATGGTGAGGTCGTCGTGCCCCGGGAGATCGAGGGAAGGGTGCGGCTGGACTGGGACTCGCTGTCCCAGCGCATCCATCCCGCCGACAGTCGTATCCGGATGCTCTCCGAGCAGATCCCCGCACACTTCATCGCCTTCGACGCACTGGCCGCCGGGCAGCACAGGCTCCTCGCCGAACCGTTCACCATCCGCCGGGAGGCGCTGACCGACTCCATCGGCTCCGGCCGGTGGTGCCACCTCACCTGGACCACGGCAGACCCCACCGAGGCCCATCGCTGGCTGACTGAGTTCGAGGGCGCCGGGCTGGACGGGGTGATCGCCAAAAGATCTGCCGGACAGTATCTTCCGGGAAAACGCGAGATGGTCAAGATCAAACATGTCCGGGACGCGGAGTGCGTGGCCATCGGGTACCGGATGCACAAGAGCGGGTCCGGACTGGGCTCGATCCTGTTGGGTCTCTTCGATCCGAACGGAGAACTGCACATGGTCGGTGGCGCGGCATCCTTCACGGCGGCGGACCGGATGCGACTCCTGGCCGAACTGGAACCGTTGCGAGAGGGTGAGGCCCGGGACGGTGAACCGAGTCGGTGGAACACCGCGGCGGACAAGCGCTGGATACCCATCCGCCCGGAGAGGGTGGCCGAGGTCGCCTACGACCAGATGGAGGGGAACACCGGATGGCACCGGTTCCGGCACACGGTGCGGTTCGTACGCTGGCGTCCCGATCGTGACCCCGCCGGCTGCACATTCGACCAACTCGACATCCCGGTCAACTACGACCTCGTCGACGTCCTCGAGATGCGCTGATGTCGGGAGGTGAGGACGTTGACGTCGACGGCGTTCTGGTGCGAATCACCAACCGCGACAAGCCGTTCTTCCCCAAACTCGGTGCCGGTGGCACCAAGGGCGCGATCATCGACTACTACCGCGCGGTCGCCTGCCTGAACGGGCGTGACTCCAGTCCGATGCTCACCGCCCTGCGCGACCGGCCGACCCATCTACAGCGCTTCCCCGATGGGATCGACGGCGAGCAGATCTACCAGAAGCGGGTTCCTGAGAAGCACCCCGTCTACCTCACGACCTGCCGGGTCGCCTTCCCCTCCGGTCGGACCGCCGACGCTCTGATGGTCACCCATCCGTCGGCGATCATCTGGGCCGCGCAGATGGGCGCGATCACCCTGCACCCCTGGCAGGTGCGCTGCCCGGACACCGACCATCCCGACGAACTGCGCGTCGACCTGGATCCGCAACCGGGCACCGGCTTCGCCGAGGCCCGCACCGTCGCCGTCGACATCCTCAAACCACTGCTCGACGAACTGGGCCTGATCGGCTATCCCAAGACCTCCGGCGGTCGGGGAGTTCATGTGTTCCTCCGCATCGCCACCGACTGGGATTTCGTCGCGGTGCGACGGGCCGGTATCGCCCTGGCCCGAGAGATGGCCCGCCGCGCACCGGATCTCGTCACCACCTCGTGGTGGAAGGAGGAACGCGGCGCGCGAATCTTCGTGGACTTCAATCAGAACGCCCGCGACCGCACCTTCGCCGCCGCCTACTCGGTGCGACCCACCCCGATCGCCACGGTGTCGACCCCCCTGACCTGGGATGAGTTGGCGGCGGCGACCACCCCGGATGACTACACCATGGCGACCGTGCCCGCGCTGCTGGCCGATCGCGGAGATCCGATGTCGGACATGGACGCGGTGCGCCAGTCGATTCAGGTCCTGCTCGACATGGCTGACGCGGATGCCGCCCGGGGCCTCGGGGACCTGCCGTACCCGCCGAATTACCCCAAGATGCCGGGCGAACCCAAACGGGTGCAGCCGAGCCGGGATAGGGACTTGAAGAGGAATCGGTCCGGCTGACGTGCTTCCGCAGAACGCGCGGACCGCCCGATCAGCGGTTCACGCCGGGTGGCCCGCCGATCGGTCGGTCGGACAGCGAGCGGCTCAGTCCGCGTCGACGGTTGTCGGGCCAATCGAGGTGGCCGACTTGTTATGGGTGACCTCGATGCGTCGGGCCTTCGCCCGTTCGGCCATCGGGATCGTGACGGTCAGGACACCGTTTTCGTAGGTGGCGGCAATCCTGGTCGTATCGACGCCCTCGCCCAGCGAGAGTTGGCGACGGTAGGCGCCGAAGAACCTCTCGCTGGTCAGCCACTGAACCGAATCCTCGGAACGGGCCGAGCGGTGTGCGGTCAGGGTGAGCGTTCCGTTGTCGACCGTGACGTCGACCGACCCCGGATCGACGCCGGGCAGGTCGGCGGTCAGGACGTAGTGGTCATCGACCTTGTAGAGGTCCATCGGCATGAAGCGGGGGCTTCGATCGGTTCCACTCTGGGTCAGCAAGCCCCGGGTCATGGCATCAAGGTCACTGAAGGGATCAAAGCGCAGCACAGCAGTTCACCTCCCGACGATCAGAAGCCCGCCACCCTGGCGGGCAGCCATTTACTGTGCGCTTCAAGATTAGCACTCTGTGATCGAGAGTGCTAACACGGTGGCGGTCCGGGCCGGTCGGCGTGGGGAGATCTGTCAGGCTGATCAAGCCGGAAAGCCTGGGTAACCTGAGAAAAATGTGATAAACACCTAAGGAGAAATCCCGGCGAAATCCACCTGACAGGGGTAGTCATGTCCCGAGCAGTACGCTCCCGCGCCAAGGGGCGCCGGATGCAGCCCTACTCCTGGTTGGGGGCCGGCGCGGTGACGCTGGGTCTCGGTGCGGCCATGGTGAGCGGCACGGCGGTGGCATTCGCCGACACCGGTGCCGATGACGGAGCGGCGGCCGCGCCCGCGGCAGCCGCGGAATCCACCGGCGCCTCGGCGTCGGCGGCCGAGACGTCGTCCGGCTCGAACCGGAAGAAGGCCGCGGTTCGGTCGGGCCGTGGCCCCATGGCGGAATCGTCCGTGCAGTTCGAGTCGACGGTCAAAGGTCGCGCCTCGGTGATCGCAGCGATCGGTGACGACGCGGCCGGTACGACATCGGATCCGGAAGCCGCCATCCGCCCCGCTGAAGCCCTGGCCGACCGAGGGGCAGCGGCCGCACACGCGGCGGCGCAGGTCGCCGTCGACGCGACGGAGACGGCAGCGGAGCCGGCAGGCGGTGATTCGGTCCTGTTCGCGACCCCGTCTGTCGCACCCCGCGGCCTGGCGGGTCGCGGACAGCGCGCGGCAGTCGTGGAAACGTCGACGCCGGTCGCCGTGGCCGCTGTCGAGTCTGACGCTTCCGCTGCGCCGGGCGCCGCGGCCGTCGTGCCCGGTGCTGCGGCCGATCCCGCTCCGAATATGACGTCGTGGCTGCCGGATACGCCGATCATCCCCGGCGCTCATGTCCAGCTTGCCCTGCAGGAGATCGCGGCGGCGCAGGGCGTGATCCAGGCGGAGACGTGGGGTTCGGGCAATGTCATCGCCGGACTGGCCGCCATCGCGCCACAGATGTTCCTGGCCGGAGCGTCGCTGTCGCTGACGGCCTGGCAGGCGACCAACCCCGGGGCGCAGCAGTTCCTCGCGGCCGTCGCCGGCATCCCGATCGTTGCGCAGGTCGCCCAGCTGAATCTGGTGGGCACCATGCTGTGGCCCAATTTCGCCGACCTCTCTCTGGCCGGGGCTGAGTTGTTCCTGCCGCTCGTCGGACTCTTCGGCGCGCCGGACGCGGTCGCCCTCGGTCAGCCCTTGATCGCCGCTGCGCGTGAGGACGGCAAGGTCTATGCCGTCGTCCCGCTTCAGATCAAAGCGACCACCCAGCCGGTGGCCACCGTGTCGATCAACAACGGGTCGCGCGCCCCCCTTCTGGTCGATACCGGCGCATCCGGCATCGTCGTGCTGCCCTCCGCCGTTCCGAATCTGAATCAACTGGTCAACGTCGGTAGCGGCGACAGTTGCTTCAGCGGTGGGCTCTGCTACCACTACGAGACCTACCTGGCGCCGGTGGACTTCGGCGGCGGTGCGGCCACCGATTCCGCCAACGTCAACGTGGTGACCGACAACGGCGAGTACCCGGACAGCGTTGCCGACTTCCAGGAGTACTTCAGTTGGGGTGCTGACGGAATCATGGGCGTCGGTGCGAACACCGCCGGACCGGGACCCGCCCCCATCCCGAACACCGAACTGCCGGGTGAGCTGAGCAGCGGTGTCCTGCTGTTCCAGAACTTCCTGCCGTTCGGGTTGGGCGGTCTGATGGTGTTCGGCGTGAATCCGTTGCCCACCCGCGTCTCCCTTCCGGGCGCGCCGGACGCCTTCGTCAAGGTGAGCGTCAATGGCGGGGCGCTGACCGACGCCGGATCGATCATCGACTCCGGCGGTGTCTACGGAACCCTGCCTCTTGCCAACGCACCCGTCGGTTCGGTGGCCGGCCAGAACCTGCCGGCGGGCACCAGGATCGCGGTGTACGCGCCGGACGAGGAGACATTGCTGTACACCTTCACCACGCTGAGCGGGGCAAGGGGCACCCCGGTGATCGAGAGTGGTCTGATGAACACGGGAAACGCGCCGTATCAGCAGGGCCCGATCTACATGAACTACGCGGGCCCGGACGGCATCGGTTCAACCGACTTCTCCATCTGGTGAACTACCGTCGGGTTTTCTAAAAAAGCTCTGAGGATTCCCCGCGAAGAGGGCTAGTCTGCGCTCAGACTGTCTGGCTAAGCGGAAGTTCTGGAGGAAGACGGCTCATGGGCGCTGCACGTTTCGTTGGTCGCGTCGGAGGCTTGGCGGTTGCCCTCGGTGTGGGTGTCGCCGTGTTCTCCGGCCAGGGTGTTGCCCTCGCCGAGAGCGGGGAATCCGGTTCGGCGGAGTCCGCCCGGTCCGGATCGTCGTCGGACACCTCGGGCTCCCGGAATGCGGCCCCACAGGGTTCGGCGCGTGTTTCGCGCGGAACGGCTGCGAGCAGGATCGCGGACGAGGGAAGCCGCGATGCCGGCAACGGCGGCTCCGATGCACCGGCTCTCACGCGGGCCCGGACGAACCTCGTCCCTGCACCGGCCGCCACGGCCGCCGTCCGATCCAGCGCCAAGGTTGCGCCCGCGTCGACGATCTCCGCAGTGCAGGGCGCCGTCGAATCCGGCCCGACGGTAGAACCGGCCGGCCCCGTTGCCGCTCAGTCCATTCCCGCCGGTGACGACGGTGTCGCTGACCATGCCGATGCGGAGCCCGTTGCAGCCGAGGCGGATTCGGTGACGACCTTCGTCTCGGCTGCCGACGATCTGGTGTCCGACGACGCGGGCAACGATCCACTGAGTCCGGCTGTGTCCCCCATGTCATGGGCGATGTTGGCGGCTGCCCGCCGCGAGAGCGTCGGGGCGGCGGCCACCGTCGAAACCCCCGCCGCTCAGGTCACCGTCACCGAGCAGACCAACAACGGCATCACCGTGGCGCCGACTCTGGAGTTGGTCGACGGTGTGATTCAGGGCGCCCTGAACGCGACCAGCGAACGCGGGCTGCCGATGACGTACACGTTCGCGGGCAGCAGTGCCGGCGGCAAGATGGACATCGGCAACGTGCGGGTCACCCCATCTCTGGTGGATCCGCAGAGTTACACGATCCTGCCGTACGCCAACTGGCTGGACTCCGGGGTCAAGGGCACCGAGCAGTTCAGTGTGCGGGTCTCCGAGGTGACCGATTTCACCGCCTTCCTCACCGGCATCCCGTTGGTCGGTGGTTTGCTGTTCGAGCCGGTCATCGGGCTGCTGCAGGAAATTCCCCTGATCAGCACCCTGCTGGCGCCGATCATCGGCGGCTCGATCGTCGCCTCCATCGAGGTGGCGGTCAACGAACTGGCACCCGCCGACACCCCGGTGGCGTTCACCTACAAGGTGACCTCGTTCGACGGTGTCGAGATCAGTACGAACTTCTTCCCGGCGAGCGGCCTGGTCGCCGGCGAGGATGCGCCCACCGCACTCAACAGCCCGGGACTGGGTGGTGCCGGTCGCACGAATCCCTACGACCGGACCAACCCTCAGTCCTACCAGCCCAGTGTGGGCGATATCCGGGATGCCGGATACAACCTCATCACCTGGGATCCGCGTGGTGAATTCGCCTCCGGCGGCGTGCTGCAGCTGGACAACCCGTTCTACGAGGGCCGTGACGTGTCCGCCATCGTGAGTTGGTCGGCCACGAACACCCCGGCGCAACTCAACGGACCGGGTGATCCGAAGGTCGGCATGGTGGGCGGGTCCTACGGCGGCGGCATTCAGATGACCACCGTCGACCCGCGGATCGACGCCATCGTGCCGGGTATCGCCTGGCACTCCCTGAACGAGGCCCTGTACCCGAACGACATCTTCAAGTCCGCCTGGTCGGTCGTGTTGGGACTCTCGCTGGTCACGGCGGGTGCCACGATCAACAACCAGATCTACGCCGGTGTCGCCACCGGACTGCTGTTCAACTGGATCAGCCAGACCGCTCAGGCCGTTCTCGGCAGTAGCGGTCCGACCGCTCTGCTCAACGAGATGAAGGCCCCGACGATGTTCGTCCAGGGCACCGTCGACGCGCTGTTCCCGCTGAATCAGGCTATCGCGAACGCCCAGACCATCCTGGCCAACCCGTTCGGCACCGAGGTCAAGATGACCTGGTTCTGCGGCGGCCACGGCTACTGCCTGGATCCGGTGAATCCGACGCAGACCTCCCAGATCGTGTCCAACACCATCGCGTGGCTGGACACCTATGTCGCCGGCACCGGAGACCCGGCCGAGGACATCCCGGTGTTCCAGTGGTACGACCAGAAGGGCGTCTACCACCAGTCCGATCTGTTGCCGTTCCAGCCGGGCTTCAATGAGGTGAACCCGTTCAGTGCGGCCGGTGACGGCGGTGTGCTGCCCATCATCCCGTTCATCGCCGGTTCCGGTCCGCTGCAGGGCAGCGGGCTACCGTCTTCGGTCACGTCCTGGCCGTTGTCCCAGGTGTTCGCCACCGAGGCGAACAATGCCCTCAATGTGGCGGTGAACCCGAGCGTGGGCGACCAGTTCGTGGGCACCCCGGAACTGACGTTCACCTATACCGGTCTGGGAACCGGGAAGGCCGTGTTCGCCCAGTTGGTGGATGACGCGACCGGTCGCGTCGTCGGCAACATCAGCACCGCGGTCCCGGTGACCCTGGACGGGCGTGAGCACACCGTGACGGTGCCCATGCAGAGCATCGCCTACACCGTTGGTGCCGGAGATTCGCTGACCTTGCAGATCGCGGCGTACTCGACGCTGTACTCGAACAGCTCGATCGGGCTGATCAACATCTCCGACATCCAGCTCGACCTGCCGGTCCGGGCCACCGTCTGACGGGAAGGCTCTGGGGGCACGCCGCGGCAGACCAGGGGGTCAGCGACGGAGCCGATGGCGTTTCTTGCCGACAGGCCGCTGGATGCCCGAGTCGCTGACGGCCGATGACGCTTCGGTGTCGGCCGCAGTGTCCTCCGCGGGTTCGATCGAGTCGGCGGTCGACTCGGGGTTCGCCTCAGAAGCCGGGGCGTCGTCCGCGGGCGCCACGGATTCCGCGTCGGATGCCTCGGCCGTGTCGGCCTCATCGCCGGCCGTGTCCTTAGCTTCGCCGTCGGACGACTCAGCCTCCCGGTCGGATTCCTGACCGGATTCGGGTTCCGACTCGGTCTGCTTTCGACCCCGCTTCCGGGTGCGCCGCTGTTTCGGCGTCTTATCCGTCTTCTTCTCGGGCTTGGCCTTGGCCGGCTTGGGGGGCGGTGGGGGTAGCTCCGCGGGGAACGACAGAACGAAGGCGAGGGCCGCCAGGACCGCGAGGGACCCGGCGCCGCCGTACACGCCGAACAACCACGGTGCTGCGGCCTGCGAGTTCAGCCAGATCTCGGCGACCGCCGTCGCGATGATGAACACCCCGGCGATCACATGCAGGACTGCCGACCACGCGCGAAGCCGGAGTGCCAGCTCCGGGATGCGGGATTCCTGCTTCAGCGCGCGCTGAAGAGACAGGCCCACCGGAACAGCCGCCGCCGCGATCGGGAAGCCGGTGACGATGCGTCCAAAGGTGGCCGCTGTGGCGGGGATGTCGCCGGTCAGGACCCACCACCGGGGAATGACGAACACGACGTAGAGGAGGGCTCCGACCAACCACAGAGCAAGGTGCGTCGCCCTGGCAGCACGCCGCCGCATAGGTCTCCTTAGTCGGTGGTCCGGGGTGCGGCCGCAAGCCGCACCCCGGACGGGCGCGGAGGATGCGGGATTTGAACCCGCGAGGGCTATTAACCCAACCCGCGTTCCAGGCGAGCGCCATAGGCCACTAGGCGAATCCTCCGTCGGTCATGGTAGCCGACCGGGGCCGAGGTTCTCGACCTGCTGCCGTCAGTCGGTCGGGCGGTACTAGACTGAAGGCGGACCCCGCGCGGCGTCCAACCTGTGAACTCCCCCAGGGCTGGAAGGCAGCAAGGGTCAACGGGCTCTGGCGGGTGCGCGGGGTCCCCTTTCTTGTCGGCCGCTTTTCGGCGGACACGGATATCCCGCGGTGTTGACGAAAGGCTCATGGTGTCGTTCCAGTCCCTCGGCCGTGATGACCTGCAGAGCCGTCACGATTCATTGCTTCGTGATTACGCCGACCTGCGTGCCAAACAACTGGCACTGGATCTGACCCGCGGAAAGCCCTCGCCGGAACAGTTGGACCTGTCCAACGCCCTGCTGACGTTGCCCGGGGAGAACGTCTACCGCGATGACGAGGGCACCGACACCCGCAACTACGGCGGCCAACACGGTCTGCCCGGGTTGCGGGCGATCTTCGGAGAACTGCTGGGCATTCCCGTCCCCAACCTCATTGCGGGCAACAACGCCAGTCTCGAGTTGATGCACGACACGGTGGTGTTCTCACTCCTGCACGGCGGCGTCGACTCCCCGCGTCCGTGGATCCGTGAACCCAAGGTGAAGTTCCTGTGCCCGTCGCCGGGCTACGACCGTCACTTCGCGATCACCGAGAGCCTGGGCATCGACATGATTCCCGTGCCCATGCGCGAGGACGGCCCGGATGTCGATCTGGTCGAAGAGCTCGTCGCCACCGACCCGTCGATCAGGGGCATGTGGTGCGTTCCGGTGTACGCCAACCCGACCGGCGCGGTGTACTCCTGGGAGGTGGTGCGTCGGCTGGTGCAGATGCGCACGGCCGCCAACGATTTCCGGCTCTTCTGGGACAACGCCTACCCGGTGCACACCCTCACCGACGAGTTCGCCAGGCCGGTCGACATCATCGGACTGGCCGCGCAGGCGGGTAATCCCAACCGGCCCTACGTGTTCGCCTCCACGTCGAAGATCACCTTCGCCGGGGGTGGCGTGAGCTTCTTCGGCGGATCGTTGGGCAACATCGCCTGGTATCTGCAGCACTCCGGCAAGAAGTCGATCGGCCCGGACAAGGTCAACCAGTTGCGGCACCAGAAGTTCCTCCGGGATGCCGACGGGGTCCGTCGGCACATGTTGCGTCACCAGCAGATCCTGGCTCCGAAGTTCGCCCTGGTCCTCGACATCCTGGACCGCCGTCTCGCGGAGGCCAAGGTCGCCTCGTGGACCGAACCCAAGGGCGGCTACTTCGTCAGCCTGGATGTCCTGCCGGGATCCGCGAAACGGACTGTGGCGCTGGCCAAGGAGGCCGGCATCGCGGTGACCGAAGCCGGCGCGTCGTTCCCGTACCGCAAGGACCCGAAGGACACGAACATCCGGATCGCGCCGAGTTTCCCGTCGGTGGCGGACCTGGCCGAGGCGATCGACGGTCTGGCCACATGCGCGCTGCTGGCGGCCACTGAAGTCCTGCTCGGCCGGCCGGTATCTGATCCCGCCTGACCGGTCCCCGTTCGTCCGGCTCGGCTTGTCCGGCCTCCCTCGGGCGGTGTCTCGTCGGTCGGGGTGGGTAGCCTGCTGGCGTGGCGCTCTACCGCAAGTACCGGCCGGCGACGTTCGCTGAGGTAGTCGGTCAGGAGCACGTCACCGAACCGCTGTCCACGGCGCTGTCGGCGGGACGGATCAACCACGCCTACCTGTTTTCCGGTCCACGGGGATGCGGCAAGACCTCGTCGGCCCGAATCCTGGCCCGATCGTTGAACTGCGCGGAGGGCCCCACACCCACCCCGTGCGGGGTCTGCGACTCCTGCGTGGCGTTGGCGCCCAACGGCGGAGGTTCGGTCGACGTCGTCGAACTCGACGCAGCCAGCCACGGCGGGGTGGACGACACCCGTGAACTGCGTGATCGCGCGTTCTACGCGCCCGCACAGAGCCGCTACCGCATCTTCATCGTCGACGAGGCGCACATGGTCACGACGGCGGGCTTCAACGCGCTGCTCAAGATCGTCGAGGAGCCGCCCGAGCACCTGATCTTCGTGTTCGCCACCACGGAGCCGGAGAAGGTGCTGCCCACCATTCGGTCGCGTACCCACCACTACCCGTTTCGGCTGCTCGCACCGCGCACCATGCGGACGTTGATCGAGAAGATCCTCGCCTCGGAGGCGGTCGACGTCGACGACACCGTGTTCCCGCTGGTGATCCGGGCAGGCGGCGGGTCGCCACGCGACACGCTGAGCGTGCTGGACCAGCTACTCGCCGGGGCGGAAGACAACCGGGTGCACTACCAGCGTGCTCTGGCATTGCTCGGCGCCACGGATATCGCGCTGATCGACGACGCGATCGACGCACTGGCGGCCGGGGATGCCGCGGCACTGTTCGGGGCGGTGGAGTCGGTGATCGACGCCGGCCACGATCCGCGCCGTTTCGCCACCGACCTGTTGGAACGTTTCCGCGATCTCATTGTGCTGCAAGCGGTTCCGGATGCGGCCAGTCGTGGTGTTGTGGATGCCCCCGATGATGTGCTCGATCGGATGCGGGATCAGGCCGCCCGGATCGGGCCGGCAACGCTGGCCCGGTACGCGGAGGTGGTGCACGCCGGTCTGGGTGAAATGCGCGGTGCCACGGCCCCGCGGCTGTTGCTGGAAGTCGTGTGTGCCCGACTGTTGCTGCCTTCGGCCAGTGACACCGAGTCGGCGCTGCTTCAGCGGATCGAGCGCATCGAGACGAGGCTGGATATCTCCATTCCGGCAGGGGAGACGGCGGCGAGTGCCCCCGTGGCCACCGGCAAGCAGTACGTTCGCAGGACTCAGGCGCCGGCGCCCGAGACTGGGGTGCCCGAGACTGTGGCACCGGAGGCTGCGGTGGCCCCGGCCGTCGCGCCGAGGACGGTGGCACCGGCAGCGGTGGTGCCCGAGAAGGCGCCCTCCGCCGTGCCGCCATCCCGGGTCGAGCCGCCGTCGGTGCGGCCCGATCCCATGGGGTCGAGACCCGCGCCCCCCGCCGCGGTGCCGCCCCCGGCTGCGCGCAGCGACTCCCCGGAGCGGCCTGTACCGGAGAGCGCACCGGCCGATGAACACACCCCGAATGCCGCGGCGGTCCGTCAGATGTGGCCGACGGTGCGGGAAAAGGTCCGCGAGCGGTCTCGCACCGTCGAGGTGATGCTGGCGGGGGCGGTCGTCCGCGCGGTGGAGGGCAACACGCTGGTACTTGCGCACGACTCCGCTCCGCTGGCCAAGCGGCTGTGCGAGCAGCGCAATGCCGATGTGATCCGCGATGCGCTCAAGGACGCGTTGGGGGTGAACTGGCAGGTTCGTTGCGAGGCCGGGGGCGCGGGTGCTTCCGCGCCGGCGGTGCCTCCGGCGCCGGCGCCCATCCCGGCAGATGTCGCCCGTGCCGGGGAGCGCTCCGAGGAAGACGACATGATCGCCGAGGCGGTCCGCGACGATGAGGATCCCGCACCGCGACGCGACCCGGAAGAGGCGGCGCTGGAGTTGCTGCAGAGCGAACTCGGAGCCCGCCGGATCGACGGTTGACGTAACACCGGCACGCCGAAAGGCGGGCCGATCAGCATGACTACCCTCATGCGCAGCCACCGCAACCCCGAGGAGTTCCATGGCACAGGTCAGTTCGTCGAGTTCCATTCTCATCGACGCCGAACCGGCGAAGGTTCTCGACGCGATCGCCGATTACCAGCAGGTGCGGCCCAGGATCCTCTCGCCGCACTACAGCGAGTACCGGGTGCTGTCGGGTGGTCAGGGCCGCGGGACTGTCGCCGCGTGGAAGCTGCAGGCCACCAAGTCCCGGGTGCGCCACGTTCAGGCCGACGTCGACGTGGCCGGTCACACCGTCATCGAGAAGGACGGCAACTCCTCGCTGGTGACGAACTGGACCGTCGCGCCTGCCGGTCCCGGGTGCACGGTCACCGTCAAGACCACCTGGACCGGCGGGAGCGGGGTCAAGGGCTTCTTCGAGAGGGTTTTCGCACCACTCGGTTTGCGTCGAATCCAGGACGAGGTGCTTGCCAACCTCAAGAAAGACGTCGAGAACCCAGAGGCTTAGAGAACTCAGAGGCTTAGAGAACTCAGGGGCCTGAGCAGGCGGCTAGCTTGTCCGCGGCGGCTGGGTCTGCAGGAACGACACCACGCCGTTGGCTACCGCCTGGGCGTACTTCTGCCGGCCCTCGATGCTGGACATCAGGGTCGAGTCGACCGGGTTCTTCATATTCCCCAACTCGACCAGAATCGACGGGTACTGGGCGAGGTTGAGCCCCGCGATGTCAGCCCGGGGGTTGAGTCCGTTGTTGCCGATGTAGGTCGCCGGCGGGATGCCCGCCGCCGCAATCTGGTCACGCATCATCCGGGCGAACTGCACGGACGGTCCGGCCTGCGTGGCGTTCAACGCCGGGCTGGAGTAGAGGATGTGGAATCCCCGGCCGGTAGCCGGTCCGCCGTCGCCGTGGATCGACACCACGGCATTGGGTTGCAGTGCGTTCGCCATCGCGGCCCGTTCGTCGACACAGGGACCGACTTGGTCGTCGTTCCCCCGGGACATGGCGGTCCGTACCCCCAGCGCATGCAGGGCGGCGCGGATCCGCAAGGTGGTGTCCCAGGTGAAGGTGTGCTCGGGGTAGCCGGCCTCGGTCGCGGTGCCGGAGGTCTGGCAATCTTTGGTGCCGCCACGGCCGTTCGGAACCTGCTTCGTCATCGAGGCGTCGTTGGCCCCGTTGTGTCCGGGGTCGAGGAAGACGATCATCCCGGCGACACTGCCCGGCGCAGCGTGGGTCAGGGGAGCCGGAGACGTCGCGGTGGCGAGTACCACGCCGGTGACGGCGACGGCCCCGACACGCAGGGGAGTGAACTTCGGCACGGCCGCCACGGTAACCCGCGGCCGTCTAGGCTTGGAAGTCACCGAGCGGCCGAAACGCCTGTCCGCAACGAAGTCGAGACCACAACGCAAGGAGACCGTCATGCAACCCGGAATTCCGCCCGGCCTCCCCGGCGTTCCGCCCGGCATGCCCGTTGATCCGGAGACACTGCGCAAGCAGGCGGAACAACTGCGCCAGCAGATGATGCCCGGACTGCAGGCGGCGCTCGCCCAGGCCCAGCAGGTGCAGCAGCAGTTGCAAGAGGCTCAGCAGAAGATCGCCGGGTCGGAGGTTCAGGGCCAGGCCGGGGGCGGTTTGGTGACCATCACCCTCAGCGGTGCGGGAAAGGTGACCGCGGTCAACATCGACCCCTCTGTGGTCAATCCCGACGACGTGGAGACACTGCAGGATCTCGTCGTCGGAGCCTTCGAGGATGCCACCCGGGCGATGGCCGACATGGTCAAGGTCCATCTGGGTCCGCTCGCCCAGATGCGTCAACAACCCCAGGGCCCCACGGAGTCCTGACCGAATGTTTGAAGGTCCTGTCCAGGATCTGATCGACGAACTCGGCAAGCTTCCCGGCGTCGGACCGAAGAGCGCCCAGCGGATCGCTTTTCACCTGCTCTCGGTCGAGCCCCCGGATATCGATCGGTTGACCGCGGCGCTGACGCGAGTGCGCGACGGTGTTCAGTTCTGCGAGGTCTGCGGCAACGTCTCCGAGGCCGAGCGCTGCCGGATCTGTGCCGATGCCCGTCGCGACGGCACCCTGGTGTGCGTCGTCGAGGAACCCAAGGACGTCCAGGCGGTTGAGCGGACCCGGGAGTTCCGCGGCCGCTATCACGTTCTCGGCGGGGCGCTGGATCCGCTCTCCGGCATCGGTCCGGATCAACTGCGGATTCGCCAGTTGCTCAACAGGATTGGCGAGCGTGTGGACGGCGTCGACATCACCGAGGTGATCATCGCGACCGATCCGAACACCGAGGGTGAGGCAACCGCCACCTACCTGGTGCGCATCCTGCGCGATATTCCGGGCCTGACGGTCAGCCGGATCGCGTCTGGTCTACCGATGGGCGGGGATCTCGAATTCGCCGACGAACTGACTCTCGGGCGCGCCCTGTCCGGGCGTCGCGCGATGGTCTGACGGCACCCCGCTAGCGGCTGGCCCCGCGTCGGCCGTCCGCCTTGGAAGCGGCGTCGCCGGCAGTGCCGTGCGCCTGCTCCGCCCGCCCGGTTCGTAGGGCGCTGGAACCCCGTTGCGGGGTGGCATCGGCCGTTGCGCGGATGTCGGAGCCGGCTGGCTCGCCCGCGTTCGGCACCACGTCGACGGTCGGGGTCCGCTCGGTGTGCGCCGGCACGGCGTCGACCGCCGCACGAGGCGACTCTGTGACATCGGCGGCGGGAGCCGGGACGGTGACCGTGGCGGCGGCCGATTCGGCGGCGGCGATCTTCAGGGCCGCACTGGCCGGGCCGATCGGCGGGATCAGGATGGGCCGCGTCGCGAGGGCCGCCGCCAGGGTGTTCTGGGCGCTGACGATGCCGTCCACGATCGCCTGCCCGCCCGCGCCGAACGCACTGATCACCCCGGTCACGCCGGTGATCACCGCCTGTACGACGCCGCCGATGTCGAAGGACAGGATGGCATCGACGATGTTCTGTCCGGCGATGATGAAGGACCGGGTCACGTCATCGAACGCGGTGAACAGTCCGGCGCCGAGTTCGACGGCCGCCAACGGTTGGGCGGCCAGCAGAGCGGACTGGATTGCCAGCTGGATCTGCCCGACCTCGATGTTCGCGGCGATCGGGGGGATCAGTGTGGCCGAGCCGGCATCAAAGGCCCATTCCTCGACCGTGGTGAGGGCGTCCAGCGCGTTACCGCTGAAGACCTGCTGGGCGGCGGTGAGCAACGTCTCGGGAAGTTGCGCGGCGGACTCGGCGAAACCCGCTCCGCCCTGCGCCAGACCCGCGGTTCGGATCGCCAGGAACTCGACTTCGTTGGCGATGGCCTGCTGCCAGGCGGGGAAGGTCAGGATGTCGAAGATGCTCGACGTCAGAGCGATATCCGGGGCGGTGAACCGGGGGACCGCCGGCGCGGATGTGGTCAGCGCCGGGGCGGCCGCGATGACGCCGGCCCCCAGCAGCGCTGCGGTGGCGGTCGCGAGGGGGCGAGCGGCGGCAATCATGGTGAACTCCATCTCGGGAACCTGAGGAGACGTCCCTAACTAGCCGTCAACGTATCCCAACCGCGGTCCCTCGGCCCAATTCGGCGGAACCCGCGACGGATTCCCGCTCAGGTGCGGCTTGAGGCGCGGCGGGGTGCGGCGAGGCGCTCGCGGCGGAGTTGCTCGACCTCGGGTAGGTCCAGCGGTGGTAGCGGTCCGACGACGCGGGAGAGCAGCATGTCGGCCAATTCGGGGTTGCGGGCCAGGCACGGGCCGTGGAGGTAGGTCGCCACCACGCTGCCCTGAACCGCGCCGTCGATACCGTCACCGAGACGGTTACCCGCGCCCTTGACCACCGCGGCGAGGGGAGTGGCCTGCGGTCCGAGGACCGTGCCGCCGCGGTGGTTCTCGAAGCCGGTCAGCGGCTGGCTCAAGCCCTCGATCAGCGGGGTCGAGACGACCTCGCCGATGGTGCGTTCGGGCTGGGGCGTCGTGGTGACGTCGAGGAGTCCGACTCCGTCGACCCGTTCGCCGGCGGAGGTCTGATACCAGTGCCCGAGAACCTGGATCGCCGCGCAGATCGCCAGCACCGGGGCGCCGCGCGCGGCAGCCCGTTGCAGGCCCCGGTGGCGTAGCAGGTGTTGGGTCGCCAGTCGTTGGGCGTAGTCTTCCGCGCCGCCGAGGGTGTAGAGGTCCAGGCTGTCGGGCACCGGGTCGTCGAGGGTGATCTCGACGATCTCGGCGGCGATGCCCCGCAGCCGCAACCGCTGTCTCAGCACTACGGCGTTCCCGCCGTCGCCGTAGGTCCCCATCACATCCGGCAGCACCAGCCCGATCCGAACCGCGTCAGCCATGGCGCTCCAGCGCCCGCTGCAGGTGTAGGAACGCGGTGTAGTTGGCGACCACCTCGACGTGTCCGGGAGGGCACGACGCGATAGCCGCCACGGCGTCGTGCACCAGCGTGTGGTCCACCTCGGCGTAGCCGAGGCGGACGGCGAGGTCGGTGCCGCGCTCACCGGCGGCCACCACCTGGGTGCCGCCGAAGTGCTCGAACCGAACATCCCACAGCCAGGACAAATCCTCCCCGTCGGGCACCTGACCGTTGACCGCGATCACCACCCCGGCCGCGGACTTATCCACCATCGAAAGGGCCTCCTGCCAGCCTGCCGGGTTCTTGGCGAGCAGCAGTCGAGCGGTGTGCCGGCCGAGGCGGACCGTGCGGTACCGGCCGGCCACCTCGTCGACGCGGCCCACCGCCGCAACCACCGTCGCCGGATCGGCGCCCATCACCACCGCAGCGGCGACCGCCTGCGCCGCGTTGCCCCGGTTCACGGTTCCGGGTAGGGCGAGAGCCATCGGGTACATCGCACCGTCGGGGCCATGGAGGTTGTCGGCATCGAACCACCACGCGGGCTCCGGGCGTGCGAAATCTGTTCCCGTGGAGCGCCAGCGCCGACCGTCTCGGACGATGACCTCACCGCTGCGCGGACAACTGACCGAATCGTTGGACCAGCCGCCGCCGGCGGCAACCCACACCACATTCGGGCAGTCATAGGCCGCCGACGTCATCAGTACGTCGTCGCAGTTCGCCACGACGACGGCGTCGGGGTGCCGGGCGAGTCCGGCGCGCAGTGTCCGCTCGATGTGGTTGATCTCACCCACCCGGTCCAGCTGATCGCGGGAAAGGTTCAGCAGCACGATCACCGCGGGGTGGAGGGCGTCGGCGACATGCGGCACGTGCATCTCGTCGACCTCGAGCGCGGCCACCGGGGCGCCGCGAGCGGTGGCCAGCGCCGCGACCAGGCCCGCGTCCATGTTGGCGCCCTCGCTGTTGGTGGCGACCGGGCCGGTGGTCGACAGGGCCGCCGCCAGCATTCGTGTGGTGGTCGACTTACCGTTGGTGCCGGTGACCAGCGCCGTCCGGCGCCCGACACCGAGTTGCCGGAGGATCGACGGATCCAGCTTCAGCGCCACCAGGCCGCCGATCATGGCGCCGGCGCCCCGGCCGGTGACCCGTGAGGCCCAGCGCGCCGCCGAACCGGCGGCGAGGGCCGCGCGGCTGCGAAAAGTCATCCTCATCGAGGAGAGAGCTTAGGCGGCGAGCCCGGGACGCCCGCGGCAAGAGTCGCCGGACCGGCTCCAGCTTTCGTTGCCGGTTGGCGGCCGCGACACGGCAGGAGCTCTGCAGGGCTGTCAGGGCACCGTGCCATCCTGAATGTCGTGAGCCACACCTGGGGCCGACCGGCCGAGGAACACAACGATGGATGGGTCGTCGTCGACGTCGAAACCTCCGGTTTCCGTCCGGGTCAGGCCCGGGTCCTCAGCGTCGCGGCGCTCGCCCTCGACGGCGCGGGAAATGTCGAGCAATCGGTGGTCAGCCTGGTCAATCCCGGTGTGGATCCCGGGCCGACGCATATTCACGGGATCACCCCCGAGATGCTCGAGGATCAGCCGGTGTTCGGCGAGATCGTCGGCGACCTCGCCGAACTCATCCACGGGCGCACGCTGGTGGCGCACAACGCCGCCTTCGACTATTCGTTCCTCACCGCTGAGGCGGAGATCGCCGGCGTCGTTCTGCCGATCGACAGTGTGATGTGCACCGTCGAACTGGCTCGCCGGCTGGAACTGGGTCTGGAGAATCTGCGTTTGGAGACCTTGGCCCGGCATTGGGACGTGCCGCAGACCCGGGCGCACGACGCCTTCGACGACGCATTGGTGCTTTCCAGGGTCCTTCGGCCCGCACTGCGTCGGGCCCGTCAGCGGGACGTCTGGCTGCCGGTGCGCCCCGTCTCCCGGCGACGCTGGCCCAACGGCACCGTCACCCACGAGGAATTGCGACCGCTGAAGGCGCTGGCGTCGAGAATGTCCTGCCCATTCCTCAACCCGGGCCGGTACCAGTCCGGGGGCCCGCTGGTCCAGGGGATGCGGGTGGCGCTGTCAGCCGAGGTGAACCGGACGCACGAAGAACTCGTGGAGCGAATCATCCACGCCGGGCTCGCCTACACCGACGACGTCGGCCCGGAGACCTCCCTGGTGGTCTGCAATGAGCCGATACCCGAGCGCGGCAAGGGATTCCAAGCCCGCGAGTTGGGTGTGCCGACCGTGGCTGATGACCAGTTCATGCGCAGTATCGCGAAGGTGGTGGACGGCGTGGGCATCGACGAGTTCGTGCAGCCCATCGACCGGGGCCAGCAGTTCGCGCTGTTCTAGGACCCCGGTAGGGGTATCGCCGGAACTCCGGGTGTACCGAGCCGGCCGGCGAGCCAGGGCAGGGCGGTGGCGAAACCGGCTGCGGCGGAAGCATAGTCATGACCTCCTGAGTATCCGACCACGGAACAGTCGATGCCGTTCGCGCCGAACAGCGTGCACAGCTGGCCGGCCGTCTTGGCGTGTTCCTCGGATCGTGTGTCCCAGTCGGCCAGTGCCTCGGGCGGCAGCGGGATGTTGCCGGCCGGAAAGTGCGTCGTCGGAACGTCCTGCGAGACCCCGATCCATGCGGCCTTGTCCTGATACGGCCCGTGCCGCTCCACCACGGTCTTCGGATCGAACGCCGCCCATGCCTCGGCGTCGCCGCCGAAGAGTCGGGCGATTGTTTGATTCTTCGGGCCGGCGTTGGGGCCGAGTTGTCCGTCGAGGGCCACGATGGCGCTGAACATCTCAGGCTGCCTCACCAGGAACATGATGGAACACGTGCCGCCGGTGGACCAGCCCGCTATACCCCAGCCGGCGGCATCTGCTCTGACGCCGAAATTCGAGATCACGTAGGGCACGAACTCTTTGGTGATGTGGTCGGCGGCGTTTCCGCGGGGACCGTTCACGCACTCGGTGTCGTTCGTGAACGAGCCACTGGTGTCCGGGAACACCACGACCGGTGCGGAACCGCGGTGGCGAAGGGCGAACTCGTCGAGGATCTCCAGCCCGCGTGCGTAGAGCAGCCAGTCCGGTGGCGTGCTGAACTCCGGACCGATCACCATGACCACCGGGAGGGGTGGGGGCGGGTTCGACGTGAACCACGCCGGTGGCAGGTACACCAGTTCGTTTCGGTGTGGGAAGCCGGAGATGTCGCTCGGGGTTGTGATCGACACCACCGTGCCGCGGGCGGGTCTGATCCCCTCCTGCTGCATCGCGCGTAGTTTCGTCTGGTCGATCCACTGGGACGGCTGCTTTCCGGTTGCCCACTGCCAGGCCATCCCGACCGTCGGCAGGTAACTGAGCGAGGCATTGACCGCGGTGGCCGTCGCCAGGACGCACATCGGAACCGTCACCAGCGCCACTGTCCGCCGCCACCATGGTGAACCCGACCAGCCGAGCACCAGAACCGCGGCGGCCAATCCCGTCAGTCCGATCCAGGGCCACAGTGCCCAGGGGTAGGTCGGACCCCAACCCTGACTTTCGAGGAACCACCAGGACGCGGCGATCAGTACCGCGCCCAAGCCGAGAGCCAGCGGCAGTCGGCGCAGCCGCCAACGCCTGGTCCGCCATCCCGTCGCGGCCACCAATGCACCGAACGCGAC
>Ga0116179_1000774_pt1 | contig 24503 bp, 26 predicted proteins | sample AD_UKC071_MetaG_FD_89751 | JGI IMG/M metagenome (GOLD analysis project Ga0116179, IMG submission 89751) | Active sludge microbial communities of municipal wastewater-treating anaerobic digesters from USA - AD_UKC071_MetaG | ecosystem: Engineered > Bioreactor > Anaerobic > Digestate | place: USA...
CCGCCCAGGCGCACCGCGATCTTGAGGCGCGAAAGACTACGGGATCGACGCTGCTGTTGCCTTAAAACCTGGGCCTAGACCCGCGCGAACCAGATCACGTGGCGCGGGCCCTTGCCCTTGCCGTTGGCGTCATAGCGGGCGCGGACTTCGACTTCCTCGACTGTGAAGCCGACTTCGCTCAGCCGCCGGGTGAACTTCGGATCGGGAAAGGCCGACCACACCGCCAGCACCCCGCCCGGCGCCAGCGCACGGCGGGCGTTATGAAGCCCGGCCTTGGAATAAAGCCGGTTGTTCTCTTCGCGCACCACCCCATCCGGCCCGTTATCGACATCGAGCAGGATTGCGTCGAACGGTTCGGGGGCCAGCAGGATCGCCTCGGCCACGTCACCCATCACCAGCCGTACACGCGGATCGTCAAGGCAGCCCTCGGCCACTTCGGCCATCGGACCTTTCGCCCATTCGATGATTTCCGGCATCAGTTCGGCGACGGAGCAGCGCCCCTTTGGCCCCATCCCCGCCAGCGCGGCGCGCAGGGTGAAACCCATACCGTAACCGCCAATCAGCAGGTGCGGATCGGCCATGCCCTTCAGCCGCTCCAGAGTCAGGGTCGCGAGCTTTTCTTCAGAGCCGCGCATCCGCGTGCTCATCAGCTCGTTATGCCCCATCACAATCATGAAATCGCGGCCATGGGAAAAGAGTTTGAGCTCCTCGCCCCCCGGGACCTGGGCACTGCCGAGCAGCTGGCGGGTAATCACGCCGCGCGCTGGGCGCGGTCAACCGCTTCCTGGTTGAGCATATCCGCCAGCAGGAACGCCAGTTCGAGCGACTGCGCCGCGTTAAGCCGCGGATCGCAGTGGGTGTGATAACGATCGGCCAGCGCCGCATCGGAAATCGCCACGGCCCCGCCAACGCATTCGGTCACATCCTGACCCGTCATCTCGATATGGATGCCGCCCGCATGGGTGCCTTCGGCGCGGTGGACCGCGAAGAAGCCGCGCACCTCGTTCAGGATCCGGTCGAACGGGCGGGTCTTGTAGCCGCTATCGGCCTTGACCACGTTGCCATGCATCGGGTCGCAGGACCACACCACCGGATGTCCTTCGCGTTTCACCGCGCGGACCAGCGGGGCAAGGCCGGCTTCCACCTTGTCATCACCAAACCGGCTGATCAGGGTAATCCGCCCGGCTTCGCGGCCCGGGTTGAGCGTATCGAGCTGGCGCAGCAACTCGTCCGGGGCGAGGCTCGGCCCGCACTTGAACCCGATCGGGTTGCCAACGCCGCGCAGATATTCGACGTGGGCCGATCCTTCGAACCGGGTCCGGTCGCCGATCCACAGCATATGCGCGCTGGTATCGTACCAGTCCCCGGTCAGCGAATCGCGCCGGGTCATCGCCTGCTCATAGGGCAGGTGCAGCGCCTCGTGGCTGGTATAGAAGCTGGTGCCCTGCAACTGCGGCACGGTGGCCGGGTCGATCCCGCAGGCCTCCATGAAGTCCAGCGCTTCGCCAATCCGGCCGGACACTTCCGCAAACCGCGCGGCCCAGGGGCTGCGGCCCATGAAATCAAGCGTCCACTGGTGGACCTGGCGCAGGTTGGCATAGCCACCGGTCGAAAAGGCGCGCAGCAGGTTGAGCGTCGCCGCGCTCTGCGAATAGGCCTGCATCAGCCGCTGCGGATCGGGGATGCGGCTTTCGGCCGAAAACTCGATCCCGTTGATGTTGTCACCCAGATAGCTCGGCAGCTCGACCCCGTCCTGCACCTCGACCGGCGAGCTGCGCGGCTTGGCGAACTGGCCCGCCATCCGCCCGACCTTGATCACCGGCTGCTTGCTGGCGAAAGTCAGCACGACCGCCATCTGCAACAGCACCCGGAAGGTGTCGCGGATGTTGTTCGGGTGGAACTCGGCGAAGCTTTCCGCACAGTCCCCGCCTTGCAGCAGGAAACCCTTGCCCGCCGCAACCTCGGCCAGATCGGCCTTCAGTGCGCGCGCTTCTCCGGCAAATACCAGCGGCGGAAAAGTGGTCAGCGTATCCGTGACCTTATCCAGCGCCGCGCCATCGGGATAGCTCGGCAGATGCCGCGCTTCCTTGGCTTTCCAGCTTTCGGGGGTCCAGTTACTAGCCACGTTGATGCTCCGACAATTCGCAAAGCGCGGCCCATAGCCCCGCTTTGCCGCAAATGCAAAACCTGCAAACCCGATCAGTGAAATCGCGCAATTATATTACGCGGCCACCGCCTGGATCAGCGCGGGGCCGGAGCCGTCAGCGTGCCTTGCCCCGGCAGTGTGGCCAGGGTCTGCCCCTGCGGGATCACCGCGATCCGCCACGACCGGCCCGGCCCGAAGTACTTGCGAGCCAGCGCCTGCATCTCGGCGGGCGTGGTCACGGTGTAATCCGGCATGACATTGCGGATCGTGCGGTAGCGACTGGGATCGCTGGTCGCCCCTTCGATCAGGTACATGAAGAAGGCGCTGGACGAGGAAGCACGGGTCAACTGCTGTTTGAGCGGCTCCGTCACCCGGCCCAGTTCATCGTCGCTGACCGGCTTGTTGACCAGATCGGCGGCGATTTCCTCGCTCAGGGCGAAGAACACCGGCACGGTCTTGGGCTGCATATTCGAAATCGCGAAGACGTTGCCCCCGCCGTTCAGTTCGGTCGGCCAGGAATTGACCACCTGCGGCGAATAGGCTTCGCCCAGCTTTTCACGCAGCTTGTCCATCAACCTGTTCGAGAAGATCTGGCTGAGGATTTCGAGCTGGCGGCTTTCGCGGATCGAAGCCATGCCGCCACCGGTCGGCCAGCCGATCAGCGCCGCAGCCTGGTTGGCATCGCCGCGGTGATAGAGCAGCACCGGATCGGCCGCGGGGCTGAGCGTACGGGCGTCGAGCCCGGCAGTCCCGGCCGGTAGCCCACCCCGCAGCGGCAGCGCGCCAAAGGTACGGTCAAGCGCGGCCAGCGCCTTGTCCTTGTCAAAATCGCCGAACAGCTGGATCTCAATCGGCCCCTGCCGCAGGATCGGCTCCCACACCTGCTTGAAACCGTCCACCGAAGTGGCGTCAATCTCAGCCGGAGTCGGGGTGCGGAAGGTCGGGTCGCGGCCGCGCTCGAGGAACTTGAGATCGCGTTCCAGCACGCCCTGCGGGCTTGAGCCATAGCTTTCGTAATTGATCTTGGCCGCGGCCTGGGCGCGCATGATCGGATTGGCATCCCAGCGCGGAGTCGCGAACTTGGCGGCGAACAGATAGAGCTGATCGTCCAGATCGGCGGCACGGGTATCGGCCTTGAACACGAAAGTCGTGTCCTCGATCGAGAAATTGAAGCCGATCTTGCGCCCGGTCATCACCCGGTCCATCGCCTCGCGATCGAGCTTGCCGACGCCGGTATCGACCAGCGCCATTTCGCCCAGCGTGGCATAGGGTGCGGTCTTGGCGGTAAAGGCGCGCCAGCCCCCGCCGAAGCGAACCTTGAGCGTGACCCGGCCCGGTTCATCCTCGCTCGGCCAGAGCTGCACCTTGACCCCGTTGGCGTAATCGTACTGCGTAATATCGAGCAGCCCGGTGGCCTTTTCGGCCAGCGGCTTGGTCGGCGTGCCAATCGGGGGAAGATCGGAAAACTTGATCGCGTTGGCGGCCAGGCGCGAACCGCTGTTGGCGGCAACCGGCATCCCCAGCGCGGTTTTCAGGCTGGCCGGATTGGCCTCGCCCGCCTGCGGCGTGACATAGACCGCGCGGGTCACGGTGCCCTGAAACAGCTTGCGGGTCTGGGCCAGAATATTGGCCGGCGTGAACAGCGGGATCGAGCTGTTGAAGATCTGCTGCACCACTTCGGGCGACGCAATCGTTTCGCGGATGTCGAGCGCGGCGACCATATCGTCGGCCAGCTTGGCACCCGGCATCAGGCGCCGCTGCTCAACCGAGCTTTCGAAGGCGACCGAGAATTCCTTGACCTCGCGGTCGATCTCTTCCTGCGTCGGCGGACGCAGCATCGCATCGGCGATCACCGCGCGGGTATCGGCCAGCGCCGACTTCCAGTCGCCCCCAAGCGGGGTAATCATCACATAGGTTGCGTCGGCCGAGCGGACCACCTTGTCCTGATTGACCATCGCCACCAGGAACGAGCCACCAGCCCGCGCCTTTGCCTCAAGCCGGCGATTGATGATCGCCTGGGCCAGGCTGCCGACCATGATCCCCTGGTTATAGACCACCGTATCGCGGACCGGTCGCCACGGGCGCATGATCGCATAGGTGATCGAGCGCGGCATATCCGGCTCAACGATCACGCGGGTCTGGCCGACCGGGGCGGCGCCCTTGCCGCCCGCGGGGGCCAGCGGATCGCCGAACGATGGTTCGGGAGTGCGCGGGCCAACGCCCTTCCAGTCGGCAAACCAGGTCTTGATCGAGGCTTCCATCGCCGCCGGATCAATATCGCCAACCACGATCACCACCGCGTTTTCAGGACGGTACCAGCGCTGATGAAACGCGCGGACATTGCCTTCATTGGCGCCGTTAAGCGTCGCCTCGGTGCCGATCACCGCCCGGCTGGCGAGCTTCTGCCCGGCAAACAGCGTTTCCTGGGTCTGGTCGAACACGCGGCTGGCGGTGCCGCCACGTTCGCGCATTTCGGCCAGGACGATCGGCACGTCAGTACGCACATTCTTTTCCGACAGGGTCGGGGCGATCATCATGCCCGACAGCAGCTTCATCGATTCATCGACCGACGCCTCGGTCGCGTTCGGCAGATCGAGCTTGAAAGTCGTCGCGATCGGGCTGGTTTCGGCGTTGGTATCGCTGCCAAAGGTCGCGCCCATCTTCTGCCAGGTCGGGATCGCCTCACCATCGCCAAGATACTTCGACTGGCGGAACACCAAGTGTTCCAGCAGGTGCGAGAAGCCGCGTTCGCTGTCCAGCTCGTACATCGAGCCGACGTCCATCCGCACCCGGATCGAGACCTGCCCCGGCGGCACCCCGTTCTTGCGCACGACATAACGCAGGCCGTTGGGGAGTTCGCCGAACTTCCATTCGGGATCGATCGGAATATCGCTGCACCGATAGAGCCACGGGGCGCCAGGATCGCACTTCGGCGCGGCTGCCGGGGCCTTGACCGGAGCCTTGCGTGCCGCGACCGGACGCTTGGCCTTAGCGGTCGCCGCCTCAAGCGCGGGCGTAGCGGTCATCGCAAGGGCGGGAAGGACAAGGGCGATAGCGCGCAGCGCGCGGAAGGTCTTTGGCATAGGGCTGCGACTATAGGCGGCACATATCTGAAGGGCCAGTGAATATGCGGTGCAGATCGCCGCACGGTGGCGCTTGATCCGTGACCCGGATGGATTGCCGCATCAACGCCGCTCGTGTTAGGCGACGATCATGCCTGGTTCGAATGCAAAGCTCGTCATCCGCCCCGCCGAAGCCAGGGACGTCCGCTCCATCGCCGCACTGTCGTCGCGCGTCTATGGCAAGAGCGAAGGGTTCACCCCGGCCCAGGTCCGCGGCCAGATCAACAATTTCCCCGAAGGCCAGTTCGTGGCCGAGGCGGAAGGGAAGATCGTGGGCCATTGCGCAACACTGGTGGTCACTGAGAAACAGGCGCTGAGCCGGCACAAGTGGGCCGAAATCACCGGCGGCGGCTTTGGCCGGCCACCGTCGGAAGACGGCAACATCCTCTACGGGATGGAGGTCTGCGTCGATCCGGCTTACCGCCGTCTGCGGATCGGCCAGCGATTCTATCGCAAGCGGCGCGAGCTGTGCCAGCAGCTTGAACTGAAAGGCATCGCCTTTGGCGGACGGATGCCGGGCTACAACCGCCGCCGCAAGCAGTATGCCGATCCCGCCGCCTACCTTGATGCGGTGCTGGAAAAGAAGCTGCGCGACCAGGTGATCAATTTCCAGATCAACCAGGGTTTCACCGCCAAACGCGTCCTGCCGGGCTATCTGCCGACCGACCGCGAAAGCGGCGGCAATGCGGTGCTGATGTTCTGGCCCAATCCGCTTGCGCCGGAATCGACCACCTTCCGGTTGCACGGTTCACGTTCGCGGCTGCCGTCATCGGTACGGGTGGCAACCGTGCAGTTCCAGATGCGCCGGATCGCGAAAATCGATGAGTTTGAGGAACAGGTCGAATATTTCGTGGACGTCGCATCGGACTACCGCGCCGACTTCGTGGTTTTTCCTGAGCTGTTCACGCTCGAACTGCTGTCGATCGAAAGCGAAAAGCTGGCACCGGCAGCAGCGATCGAACGGATCGCCGACTATACCGAGCGTTTCCTCGCCTTCATGGAAAAGCTGGCGGTCAGCTATAACATCAACATCATCGGCGGATCGCACCCGACTCGCGTGGATGGGGGTGAGATCCGCAACATCAGCTATATTTTCCTGCGCGACGGCGCGGTCCACACCCAGGAAAAGCTGCACCCTACCCCGTCCGAGCGGCAATGGTGGAATATCAAGGGCGGCTATGGCGCCAATGTGATCCCGACCGACTGCGGGCCGATCGGGGTGATGATCTGCTATGACTCCGAATTTCCCGAGATGGCCCGGCACCTCACCAACCAGGGCGCGCTGCTGCTGTTCGTGCCGTTCTGCACCGACGAGCGGCGCGGGTACCTGCGGGTGCGCTATTGCTGCCAGGCCCGCGCGGTGGAGAACCAGTGCTATGTCATCACATCGGGCGTGGTCGGCAACCTGCCCAATGTCGAGAACATGGACATCCACTATGCCGAAAGCGCGATCCTGACGCCGTCGGACTTTCCCTTTGCCCGCGATGGGGTGGCAGCCGATACCGCCCCCAATACCGAGACGATTGCGATTGCCGATCTTTCGCTGGATGACCTGCTGACCAGCCGCCAGTCCGGCGCGGTGCAGAACCTCAAGGACCGGCGCTTCGACCTTTACCGGGTTGACTGGAAAGAGCGCTGAGCCCCAGCGCGACGGCCCGGTTCGAACGAGCGAATTTGTCGAAAATTGCCAAGCGCCCCTAAGGATCGTTCGCCATTCTGGTGCAGGAATGCACCTGAAAGGAAGGCCATGATCAATCGCTTACCGCGCAATTATCGTCTGCCGCTGATCGTGGGTACCGTTACCTTGGCCATTGCTGCGCCGCTGTTTGCCCAGGGCCAGATGACCAAGCGCGAGGCTCCGCCTGCGGCAGCGGTCGATGCCAACCAGTGCGTGATCGGCGGGCCGGTCGATGGCGGTTGGACAAAACTCTATGTCATCAAGGCCCGCGCCGAAGAGGCGGCGATCGATCGCTGGCAGAAAAAGGTGCGCCGACAATACGGCCCTGACTTCACGCGGTGGAAGCGGGCCAGCCGATCCCAAGGGCGCGATCTTGTATGCGAATCCCAGCGCATCAACGCCAAGAACTGGCGCTGCAAAGCGAAGGCGGTGCCCTGCCGCTCCGGCTAGATGCAGAACCACCAGCAGCGGCGCCTGTCTGACACGGTGTTGCAAGCTTGACCCTTGCCCCGGCCTCTCGCCGCTCCTACATCGCGGCCATGTTCATCGAAACCGAAACCACGCCCAATCCCGCCACCCTGAAGTTCCTGCCGGGACAGGAAGTGATGCCCACTGGCACCCGCGACTTCCGCGATGAGGAAGACGCGGCGGCCAGCCCGCTGGCGACCGCGCTGTTCGATCTGGGTGACGTGACCGGGGTGTTCTTTGGCCGTGATTTCGTTTCGGTCACCGCCGGACCGGGCACCGACTGGTCGGCGCTAAAGCCGCAGGTGGTTGCGGTGCTGCTCGATCATTTCGTGATGCAGGCGCCGTTGTTTCATGCCCCCAGCGCAGGCGGCATCACCGTGCCCGGTGAAGACGAGGATCTGGGTGATGATCCCGCCGATGCCGAAATCGTGGCGCAGATCCGTGAACTGATCGAAACCCGCGTTCGCCCGGCGGTTGCCAACGATGGCGGTGACATCGTCTATCGCGGCTTCCGTGAAGGGATCGTCTATCTTTCGATGCAGGGCGCCTGCGCCGGCTGCCCCAGCTCCACCGCCACGCTCAAGAACGGCATCGAGACGCTGATCAAGCATTACGTCCCCGAAGTGCGCGAAGTACGCGCGGCCTGATCGCCCCGCCCCTCCCAAGAATTGCCGGAGTAACCGATGTCCCAGCCGCTGCCTGATGCTTCGCTCGATCAACTGTTCCGCACCGCGCGTAGCTATAACGGCTTTCTCGACAAGCCGGTTTCCACCGAGCAGCTCCACGCGATCTGGGACCTGATGAAGATGGGGCCGACATCGGCCAACCAGCTTCCGGCCCGGCTGGTCTGGTGCACCAGCCAGGACGCAAAGGAAAAGCTGGCGGCCTGCACCATGCCGGCCAACGCCGCCAAGATCTTGAGCGCGCCGGTTTCGGTGATCGTGGCGATGGATATGCAGTTCCACGAGCAATTGCCCTGGCTCTTCCCTCACGCCGATGCGCGATCGTGGTTTTCCGGCAACGATGCGCTGCGCGAAAAGTCGGCCTTTCTCAACACCACGCTTCAGGCCGGCTATTTCATCATGGCGGCGCGCGCGGTCGGGCTTGATACCGGGCCGATGACCGGCTTTTCGAATGAGGCGGTCGATGCCGCGTTCTTCGCTGACCAGCCGGACTTCAAATCGGTGATGATCTCGACCCTGGGCTATGGCGATCCGGCGAGCATTTTCGATCGCAGCCCGCGCCCGGACTTTGAGCGCTTCAACGCCATCGCCTGAGCAACCGGACGGGTGATGACCAGAACACTGGCGATCGATTGCGCGACCGAGGCTTGCTCGGTCGCGCTGTTCGAAGGTGAGCGACTGATCGCCGGTGACTGTCGGATCCTTGGGCGCGGCCACGCCGAACAGCTGGTGCCGATGATCGCGGCGCTGCCGGGCAAAGGCCGGGCAGACCGGATCGCGGTGGCACTGGGGCCGGGCAGCTTCACCGGGGTCCGCGTTGGCCTTGCGGCGGCGCGGGCGCTGGCGCTGGCCTGGGGGGCGCAGCTGGTCGGTTATCCGACCCTGCCGCTGATCGCCGCGATGGCCCGCGCAAAGCATTCAGACGAACCGCTTAGTGTCTGCACCACAGGCGGGCATGGCGAATGGTTCGTCCAGCATTTTGCGGCGGACGGGGCAGCGCTGGGCCCGCTGGCCTCGCTCTCACCCGCCGATGCCGCCTCGCAATGTGCAAAGCTGGTTGCGGGCAGCCAGGCCGAAGCGCTCGTCGCCCTGCGCGGCAGCGGAACCGCGCTGGCGCTGTGGCCTGATGCCCGCTCGTTCGCCCTGCTCACCCCGGCCGAACTGACCGAAGACACCGCACCGCTCTATGGCCGCGCGCCTGATGCCCGGCTGCCAGGCACCGCATGACCGAGCCTGACGACGATATCGACCGGCTGATGGCAATCATGCAGGCCGCCTTCGATCCAGCTTACGGTGAAGCCTGGACCCGCCGCCAGGTCGAAGACGCGCTGCTGCTGGGCAATTGCTTTTATGCCCTGATCGCGGACCATGGCGGTCCCCCGGCGCCAGGCGAGGCGGCGAGCGGGTTCTACCTCTCGCGCCACGGGGTTGAGGAAGAAGAGCTGCTGCTGCTCGCGGTCGCCCCGCAGAGCCGCCGCCTGGGTCTTGCCAGCAAGCTGATCGACCATCTGGCGCAAGCAGCCGCGCGGCGCGGCGCGCAGCGGCTGCTGCTGGAAATGCGGCGCGGCAATCCGGCCGAGATTCTTTACACGAACCACGGTTTTCTGCCGATCGGAGAGCGCCCGCGCTATTACCGGACGCCGGGCGGTGATCGCCTCGATGCCGTAACCTTCTGCCGAGAAATGAAATAACGACGAGCGCCAATTGTGTATCGGAATTGAACTATTAGCCGTCGTTGACTTTGCCTGCCGCGATATTGCCCTGACAGCAGATTTGGCCTAGACGCGCCTGGTCGACCAATAACGCAGGCGACAGAAAAAGATACTAAACGGGATCAATACTGAATGGAAGGACAAGGCCATGGATGCAACCCATGCCGATATGAATGAAATGCTCATCACACTGACGTCGGATATAGTCGCGGCCCACGTCAGCAACAACGATGTCGCCGTTGGCGAAGTCGCCGGACTGATCGGCAATGTCTACACTGCTCTGTCGGGCCTGGGACAGGCCGCCGTGGTGGAAGAAAAGCTGCCCGAACCGGCGGTTTCGATCCGCTCTTCGATCAAGCCGGACTACATCGTCTGCCTTGAAGACGGCAAGAAGCTCAAGATGCTCAAGCGGCATCTGATGACTCACTACAACATGACCCCGGAACAGTACCGGGCGCGCTGGAACCTGCCGGCCGACTATCCGATGGTTGCTCCCAACTATGCGGAAAAGCGCCGCGATCTGGCCAAGAAGATCGGCCTGGGCCGCAAGCCGGGGCAGAAGCGCGGACGCAAGCCCAAGGCCTGATCCGCTTCAGACCGCTACTGGTTGAAGAATTCGCCCGCCGGGCTATTATCGGCGGGCCTTTTCTTTTTTCGGACGGACATTTCGTGCACAATGCGATCGACATCGAAGCCATCTGCGCGGAGCGGGGGCTGAGAATTACCGAGCAGCGGCGAGTGATCGCCAAGGTCCTGTCCGAAGCGACCGACCACCCAGATGTGGAGGCACTGCACGCACGCGCCTCCGCGATCGATCCCAAGATCTCGATCGCGACCGTCTATCGCACGGTCCGGCTGTTCGAAGAGGCCGGGATCCTTGATCGCCACGATTTCGGCGATGGCCGTTCGCGCTATGAGGCTTCGCCCGAAGCGCACCATGACCACATGATCGACGTCGAAACCGGCAAAGTGATCGAATTCGTCGATCCCGAACTTGAAGCCCTGCAACGCCAGATCGCCGAAAAGCTCGGCTACCGGCTGGTCGATCACCGGATGGAACTCTACGGCGTCCGGCTCGAACGCGAGGGCTGATGGCACTGGCGCTGGCCCGCCCCCGCTCGATTTCGCTGGCGGGGTGGCTGCGGATCGGGGTCCGCCTGCTGGCAATGCTCAGCCTGCTGACGCTGTGCGTCCCGCTCTATTACGTCCATCGCCTGGTGCGCCTGCACAACCCGTGGCCGCGCATATTCCTGGGCGGCGTCGCCTGGATCGCCGGGGTCGATCTGACCTACCGGGGAGAGAAGGTTCGGCGCGGAGCCTTTCTGCTTTCCAATCATGTCAGCTGGATAGACATTCCGGTCCTGGCCGGGGCGACCGGAACGGCCTTCGTCGGGCATGACGGACTGGCGGCGATGCCGCTGCTCAAGACGCTGTGCGAGATGAACGATACCGTGTTCATCGCCCGGCACGATCGCGCCTCGATCGCCGCGCAGGTCGAGGCCGTGCGGACCGCGCTGAGCGATACCGGTGCGCTGACCGTCTTTCCCGAAGGCACCACCAGCGATGGCACCGGCCTGCTCACCTTCAAAAGCTCGCTGCTATCGGCAATCGAGCCGATTCCGGCGGGAATTGCCATTCAGCCGGTGCTGCTTGATTACGGGCCGGAAGCCGCCGAAGTCGCCTGGGTGGGGGAAGAGCACGGGCTCGACAACTTTCTGAGGATACTGGCCCGCGGCCGCCCGGTGAAACTGACGGTCCACTTCCTTGATCCGCTCAGCGGTGCACAGCTTACCAACCGCAAGACCATTGCCCAGGCCGCGCGTGAGGCGATGCTGCGGGCGTTGACCGGATAGGACTTCAAATCCGCGCCGATTTGCCCTATCGGCCCCTCCCCATGCGCCCCACCCCGCCCCCCAGGACCTACCGGGTCAAGAGCTTCGGCTGTCAGATGAACGTCTATGATGGCGAGCGCATGGCCGAATTGCTGGCTGCCGAGGGGATTACGCCCGCACCGGACGGCGAAGAAGCCGACCTGGTCGTGCTAAATACCTGTCACATCCGCGAAAAGGCGGCGGAAAAGGTCTATTCCGACATCGGCCGCTTGCGGCGTGAGGATGGCACTGCCCCGCTGATCGCGGTGGCGGGCTGCGTTGCCCAGGCCGAGGGTGAGGAGATCATGGCCCGCGCTCCTTCGGTCTCGATGGTGGTAGGACCGCAAGCATATCATAGACTTCCGGGGATGATCGCCGATGCGGTCGAGGGTCGCCGCTCGGTCGATACCGATATGCCGGCCGAAACCAAGTTCGATGCCCTGCCCGCGCGGCGCAAGGTTGGCCCAAGCGCCTTCCTGACCGTGCAAGAAGGCTGCGACAAGTTCTGCACCTACTGCGTGGTCCCCTATACCCGCGGCGCGGAAATATCGCGTCCATTCAGTGATCTGGTGGAAGAAGCGAAGAAACTGATCGATGCCGGTGCGCGCGAGATCACGCTGCTGGGCCAGAACGTCAACGCCTGGCGGGATGACAGCAACCGCGGCCTTGAGAAGCTGATCGAGGCGCTGGCGGCAATGCCCGGACTGGCGCGTATCCGCTACACCACCAGCCACCCGAACGACATGAAACAAGGGTTACTCGAAGCGCACCGCGATGTACCCAAGCTGATGCCGTTCCTGCACTTGCCGGTCCAGTCAGGTAACGACCGGGTGCTCAAGGCGATGAACCGCAGCCACACCGTGGATAGCTACCTGCGCATCCTCGATCAGGTCCGTGCCGCCCGGCCCGACATTGCCCTGTCCGGCGATTTCATCGTCGGCTTCCCCGGTGAGACCGATGCCGAGTTCGAGGATACGGTGAAGCTGGTCGAGCAGGTCGGCTATGCCCAGTGCTTCAGCTTCAAGTATTCGCCCCGCCCCGGCACCCCCGCCGCGACGATGGACGGGCAGGTGCCGATGGCGGTGATGGACGAGCGGCTTCAGCGTCTTCAGGCCGCGCTCAATGCCAGCCAGACCGCCTTCAATCAGGCTTCGGTCGGCAAGCGCTGTCAGGTGCTGGTCGAACGGCGGGGGCGGTACGACGGCCAGTGGCTGGGCAAATCACCCTGGCTGCAATCGGTACACTTCACCGGCGATGCGGCGATTGGCGATCTGGTTGAGGTGGAGTTGGTGGAAGCCGGTCCGAACTCACTGGCCGGTCGGCTGGTCTGAATTTCCCGAACAAAGAGGCAGCTTCTTCAACGGCTCCGCGCCGCGGCGCGACCAGATTTATCCACGCCCGGCAGCCACGCGTCGGCTTGCGCCAGCCAGCCATGCGCCTATCCTTCCGACTCAGGGCCAGTCCGGCCCGAATCCGAAAGGAGCGCCGCAAAAGCCCCTATGGCCCGCAAACCTGCCCGCGCCTGGCAAGAGGCGCCGACCCGTCCTGCTCCCGCCCGTGCCCGGGCCGAGATCGAGTTTGAAGAAGCGACCATGCTGGGCGCACTGTTCGGGCAGTTTGACGCCAACCTTGTACTGATCGAGAACCGGCTGGGCGTGTTCATTTCCGCGCGCGGCAACCGGGTCCAGATCGAAGGCCCGGAAGACAGCGTGGCCCGCGCCCGCGATGTGCTGAAAACCATGCACCAGCGGCTGATGCAGGGGCAGGATCTTGATCCCGGCGCAGTTGAATCGATCATCGTGATGTCGGCCGAACCGACGCTGGAAGGGATTGTTTCCGGCGATGACGGCGCCCCGCCGATCATGATCCGCACCCGCAAGAAAACCATCGTCCCGCGCTCTGCGACCCAGATCGAATACATGAAGGCGCTGGCCCGCAGCGACGTGATCTTCGCGCTTGGCCCGGCGGGCACCGGCAAGACCTATGTTGCGGTGGCCCAGGCCGTTTCGCAGCTGATGAACGGATCGGTCCAGCGCCTGATCCTCAGCCGCCCGGCGGTGGAAGCTGGCGAGCGGCTCGGCTTCCTGCCCGGCGACATGAAGGAAAAGGTCGATCCCTATCTGCGCCCGCTCTACGACGCGCTTTACGATTGCATGCCGCCCGAACAGGTCGAGCGCCGGATCGCCAGCGGCGAGATCGAGATTGCCCCGATCGCCTTCATGCGCGGGCGCACCCTGGCCGATGCCTTCGTGATCCTTGACGAGGCGCAGAACACCACGCGCGAACAGATGAAGATGTTCCTGACCCGGTTCGGGATGAACAGCCGGATGGTGATCTGCGGCGATCCCAAACAGGTCGATATCCCCGGCGGCCCGAAGATGAGCGGCCTTAACGACGCGGTCGAACGGCTGGAGGGCGTGGAGGGCATCGCCACCACCCGCTTCACCGCCGCCGACGTGGTCCGCCACCCGATCGTCGGGCGGATTGTCGAAGCCTATGAGGGGCAAGAGGGGTAGCGCATTGGCGCAAGGCAGCGGGACCCCCGCCTGCGCGGGGGTGACGATTCCTGTTTTCACTTCTACCCCTCCGTCGTCACCCCCGCGTAGGCGGGGGTCCCGCTGCAATTCTCGAGGCCAGCCATGAAGCGCGGAGGCTGGGTTTACATGATGACCGAGCGTTATCGCGGCACCATTTACACCGGGGTCACTGCCTACCTGCCCGAACGCATCACCCAGCATCGCGACGGAAAGGGCGCCGAATTCACGCGCAAATACGGCCTGACCAGGTTTGTCTACGCCGAGCACCACGGAACGATTGAGGACGCGATCACCCGCGAAAAGGCGATCAAGAAGTGGCGCCGGCAATGGAAGATCGACCTGATCGAGAAAGTAAATCCGGATTGGGATGACCTCTACGATCAGATAATCGGCACGACGCTTAGCTAACAGGCAATTTTCATCCGCCCCCACCGCTGTCACCCCCGCGAAAGCGGGGGTCCCGCTGTTCTTTTCAAGGATTGCGCGCTAACGAGACCATGCGAAAGAAGCGGGACCCCCGCCTGCGCGGGGGTGACGAAAAGGGGGGCGAACTTTGTCCTTCCCCGTCACCCCGGGCTTGACCCGGGGTCCCGCTGCCTTGGCGACGTTCGCCCTTTGCGCTACGGTCGGGACAAACAGCGCGACCCACGCCTTCGCGCGGGCGACGAAAGAGGGTTCGAACTTTGTCCTTCCCCGTCACCCCGGGCTTGCCCCGGGGTCCCGCTGCCTTGGCGACGCCCAATCAATAGGCTACCTACGACAAGTAAGCGGGACCCCCGCCTGCGCGGGGGTGACGGAGGTTATTTTGGAACTGGACATTGCGATCGAGGCCGAATGGCCCTCCCCGCCGGATTGGGCGGGTCTGGCCGAGCGCGCCGCCACCGCGCTGGCCCAGGTCGCCCCCGAACTCGCGCATCCCCGCCTGTCGGTTTCGGTCCTGTTTTCCGACGATGCCGAGGTTCACGAACTCAACCGCGAATGGCGCGGCAAAGACAAGCCGACCAATGTCCTGTCCTTCCCTATGCTGGAGCGCGGCGAATTGCTGAGCCTTGCCTCCGATGGTCCGCCCGAAATGCTCGGAGATATCGCCCTGGCGCTGGAGACTTGCACCCGCGAGGCAGCGGACAAGGGGATCAGCCTGGAACATCACGCCACCCACCTGCTGATCCACGGGTTGCTCCATCTGGCCGGATACGATCACGAAGTGTCGGCAGAGGACGCCCGCGAAATGGAACTGCTCGAAATAAAGGCCCTTGCCCTTTTGGGCATTGCCGACCCATATGGCGACCACGATTTGAACCAGACGATGCAGTAAAGGGGCGATGGCCGACTTATCTTCAGGAGACGGGGACAGTAGAAGCCTGCTGAACCGCTTGGTACGCCGTTTCATGCGCGGCGGCGAAGCCGACCAATCGCTGCGCGCGCAGCTTGAAGAAGCGATCGACGAACACGAGGAAGAGGGCGAGGCCGATTCCGGCAATGGCGATCTTTCCCCGCTCGAACGGCAAATGCTGCGCAACCTGCTGCACTTTTCCGAGCACGACGCCGATGACGTGGCGATCCCGCGCGGGGAAATCATCGCCATTCCCAAAAGCGCCAGCTGGACCGATGTGGTCGATGCCTTTGCCGAACACGGCCATTCGCGCCTGCCGGTCTATGCCGAAACGCTCGACGAAGTGGTCGGCATGATCCTGATCAAGGACGTCTTCACCTATCTGGCCGAGGGCAAGGCGCCCAAGGACTGGACCCAGCTGATGCGCCAACCGCTGTTCGTGCCGCAAGCCCGCAATGCGCTCGACGTGCTGGGTGACATGCGCGCCAGCCGCACCCATCTGGCGGTGGTGGTCGATGAATATTCCGGCACTGACGGGATCATCACGATCGAGGACCTGGTCGAGGAAATCACCGGCGAGATCGAGGACGAGCACGACGATGCCCCGACCGAGCTGCTGATCCAGCTTGATGATGGCTTGTGGGAAGCTGATGCCCGGGCCGAGCTGGACGACGTTGGCGAAACGATCGACCCGCGCCTGGGCGAGATCGAGGAAGACATCGATACGCTGGGCGGGCTGGCCTTCATGCTGGCCGGGCAGGTGCCGCCGGTCGGCGCGGTGCTTGAACATGACAGCGGCTGGCAACTGGAAGTAATCGGCGGCGATGAAAAGCGGGTTACCCGGCTGCGGTTACACCCACCGGCGGCACCCGAAACGGCAGAGGGCTAAGGCTCTTGGCGATCCGCAGACTTCCCCCCCTACGCGCGATTGAGGCTTTCGTGCGGATTGTCCGGCTGGGTTCGGCCCGGGCGGCTGCGGATGAACTGGGGCTTTCCCCCAGCGCCCTTTCCCGCCGGATTTCGGCGCTTGAGGACTTTATCGGCAAGCGGCTGTTCACCCGCCAGCATCAGGCAATGAAGCTGACCGATGAGGGTCAGGCCTTTTACAATGCCGTCGGCCCCAAGTTCGATGAGCTTGCCGCCGCGGTCGAAGGCCAGGTCGAAAACAGCAAGGTGCTGCGCCTGCATCTGGGCGTCTTGCCGCTGTTCGGCAGCCAGCGGCTGTTCCCGCGCCTGCCCGAACTGCGCAAGCTGCACCCGCGGCTGCACATCGATATCGATACCAGCCCGCACCTTGATCACCGGGTCGGCGATACGCTTGATGCGGCGATCGTGCTGGCCAAGCAGCCCGATGCGATGTTCCATGCGGTGCGGCTGGACTATAACCGGGTCTATGCCTTCACCTCTACGGCGCTGGCGGAAGAGATCGGGCCGAGTCCCGATGCAGAGGTGCTTTCGCGTCAGACCTTTCTGGTCCACACCGAACTGCCGGAAAGCTTCGTCGCCTGGAAAGCGGCGATGGGGATGACCGATCTTGAGCCCGCCGCGGTCGATCATTTCGATTCCGGGCAACTGATCCTTGAAGCCGCGGCCAACGGCCTGGGCATTGCGATCATGCACGACGATCACTTCCGCCGCAGCCAGGACAACCGTCTGGCCAAGATCCACGAGGCGGAGGTCGAAAGCCCCTATTCCTACTGGTTCATCTGCCGGCCCCACGCGCTTGAAATGCGCTCGGTGCGAATCTTCCACGATTGGCTGGTGACGGCAGGGCTGTGAGCCTTGCCGCAGAAGGGCTGCCAAGCACGCGAAAAATCGGCATCATGCCGCGCATGAAACGCCGATTCGTCCTCTCCGCCCTGCCCGCCATGCTGATCGCGCTGAGCGGAGCGACCAAACCAAAGCGCCCCGCCGCAAAGCCCGCCCCTGCCGTGCCGCTCGGCGATGTCGTGCGGGTGGAGATAGAGACTGCGCTGGGCACGATCACCGCCGATCTGTTCCACAAACAGGCGCCGATCACGGTCAGGAACTTCGTGCGCTATGTCGATAGCGGGCGCTACAACGGGATCGGCTTTTACCGGGCGATGAAGCTCGATTGGGGGACGCAGCCCAATGGGATCATCCAGGCCGGGGTACGCGAAGCGGCCAAGCTGCTGCCGCCGATCGCGCATGAGCCGACCAATGTGACCGGGATCAAGCACAAGGCCGGGACGCTTTCAATGGCGCGGCTGGCCCCGGGCACAGCGCGATCGGACTTCTCGATCCTGATGAGCGATCTGGCCGGTTTCGATGCCGATCCGGCCTCGGACAATCCCGAAACCCGCGCAGGCTACGCTGCTTTCGGGCAGGTGATTTCGGGCATGGACGTGGCGAAGAAGATCTTCGAGGCACCGCGTTCGGCCACGCTGGGCGAAGGGATCATGCGCGGCCAGATGCTCAGCCCGCCGATCAAGGTGCTGCGGATGTGGCGGGTGCCGATTCCGGCACCCGCTCCCGAACCTGTTTCTAGCTGACGGTCGCCTTGGTGATCACGCCGGGTTCGCGCGGGGGTTCACCCTTGGGCAGGGCATCGACGTGTTCCATGCCTTCTTCAACCACGCCCCACACGGTGTACTGGCGATCGAGGAAGGTCGCATCATCAAAGCAGATGAAGAACTGGCTGTTGGCCGAGTGCGGATAATTGGTCCGCGCCATCGAGCAGACCCCGCGCACGTGCGGTTCATTGTTGAATTCGGCCTGGAGGTCGGGCTTGTCCGATCCGCCCATGCCGGTGCCGTTCGGGCAGCCGCCCTGGGCCATGAAGCCCGGGATCACGCGGTGGAACTTCACCCCGTCGTAAAAGCCTTCATTGGCCAGCTCGACGATCCGTTCGACGTGTCCGGGCGCCAGATCGGGGCGCAGCTTGATCTTGACGTCGCCGCCGCTGGAAAGCGAGAGGGTGAGGTATTCGGCCATGGGTATCTCCTGTGTTTCGCCGCCCGATATAGGGAGCGATCGGACAAAGTCACGCCCCCGAACATCTCGGCTGTTGCTTTTGGTTTCGAGCGGCCTAGACCACCGCCATGACTTCCGAGCATCATGCCGCAGACCTGCTTGAGGACGCCGCCGTAGCGGCGGACGAAGCGGTGCGGGTGGATGACAGCCTGGATGAGGAAAACACCCTCAAGAAAGACTTCGTCCGCAAGGTCCGCGAGGCGCTTGAGGCGGGCGACGATGCCGAAGTCTATAACCTGGTCGAGCCGCTCCACCCGGCCGACATCGCTGACCTGTTCGAGCTGCTTGAGGCCGATGAGCGCCCGGCCCTGGCCAAGGCGATCACCGACCTCATGGGCAGCGAGGTTTTTGCCGAGCTGAACGATCACGTCCGCGAACTGCTGGTCGAGGCGCTGCCGGCCGGCGAAGTGGCGGACATCGCCGAACAGCTCGATACCGACGATGCCGTCGCCATGCTGGAAGACCTCGACGAGGATGACCAGCAGGCCGTTCTGGCCGAGATGGAGCCGGAAGACCGTGCGGTTATCGAAGCCGCGCTGTCCTACCCCGAGGAATCCGCCGGGCGCCTGATGAGCCGCGATTTCGTGGCAGTGCCCGAACATATGACCGTTGGCCATCTGATCGACTATCTGCGCGAAGGGCGCGATATCGCCAACGAGTTCTGGGAAATTTTCATCGTCGATGCGCGGTTCCACCCGATCGGCACCTGCGCGCTGAGCTGGATCCTGCGCTGCCCCCGCTCGATCGCGCTGACCGATGTGATGAAACGCGACCAGAGCCTGATCCCGGTCGATATGGATCAGGAAGAGGTCGCGCTGCGGTTCCAGAAATACGCCCTGATCAGCGCCGCCGTGGTCGATGCCGATGGCCGCCTGGTCGGCCAGATCACGGTCGATGACGTGGTCCACATCATTCAGGAAGAAGCCGGCGAGGACGTGCTGCTGCTGTCCGGTGCCGGTGATGGCGACATCAACGAGCCGATCCGCGATTCCTATATCAGCCGGGTCCGCTGGCTGGTCGCCAACCTACTCACCGCGCTGCTTGGCGCGACGATCATCTCGCACTTCGGCGGGGCGATCGAAAAGCTCGTCGCGCTGGCCGCGCTGTCACCGATGGTCGCCTCGATCGGCGGCAATGCCGGGACCCAGACCATGGCCGTTGCAGTCCGCGCGCTGGCCACCAACCAGCTGACCCGGGCCAATACCGGCCGGATCCTGCTGCGCGAACTGCGCGTCGCGATGCTGAACGGGGTGACCGTGGCACTGCTGATCGGGATTGCCACTGCGCTGTTCTTCGCCAACCCTCTGCTTGGCGTGGTGATCGGCACCGCGGTGGTGGTCAACATCATCACCGCAGGCCTGGCCGGCGTGATCGTGCCGGTATTGTTCGACCGGTTCGATCAGGACCCGGCGGTGGCCAGCTCGGTGTTCGTGACGATGATCACCGATTCGATGGGCTTCTTCGCCTTCCTCGGCCTGGCCGTCGCCAGCGGGCTGGTGTGAGGCCGTGGCGCTGCACCTCACCAAGGTCGCCTATGGCGCCACCTCGCTTGAGGAAATGCGCGGCTGGTTTGCCACGCGCGGCGATGAAGCGCGGCTGACCACCCGCTATCTGCCCAAGCGCCACGAGGAAATCGTCCCCGCCGATGGCTCTCAGCCCGGTTCGCTGTTCTGGATCTTCAAGCACCAGCTGGTGATGCGCAGCCCGATCCTGCGCTTCGAAGAGGCCGAAGGCGGCAAGACCGCGATCGTGATCGCCCCGCGCCTGATCGAAGTCCACCCCCGGCCCAAGCGGGCGCATCAAGGCTGGCGTTATCTGGAAGAGGCCGACGCTCCGGCCGATCTCGGCGCCGATGAATCGGCCGGAGAGGTCCTGCCCGGCCACCTTGCCGCCGATCTTGCCCGGCTCGGTCTGGTCTGATCCCGCCCGCCAAAGTTCTGCTTTCCAGCGCCGGGGCAAAGCTCTCTTCCCCGATCGCCGCAGTTGTGCGAGGCCTGTTTGATCAGGGAGAATCGCGACCATGCCGGTCTTCGGTCTAATCGAACTGCCATATGCCGCCGCCGGGCTGCTGGTCGGCTTTCTGGTCGGGCTGACCGGGGTGGGCGGCGGATCGCTGATGACCCCGCTGCTGGTGCTGGTCTTCGGCGTCAGTCCGCAGACTGCGGTCGGCACCGACCTGCTGTTCGCGGCCATTACCAAGACGGTTGGCGGAACCGTCCATGGCTGGCGCGATACGGTTGACTGGAAGATCGTGCGGCGCCTTGCCACCGGCAGCCTGCCCGCCGCGGTGCTGACGCTGATCGCGCTCAACACCTTCATCCATGTCGGCAGCGGAACCAGCCGGGTGATCCTGACCGTGCTGGGCGCGATGCTGATCCTGACCGCGATCGGCATCCTGTTCCAGCGGCGGCTGCTGGCCTATGGCGCCACGCACCACCCGCTGGCACCGGACAACGCCCTGATCCCCACGGTCGCGCTGGGGGCGGTGCTGGGCGTCCTCGTCTCGCTCTCCTCGGTTGGCGCGGGCGCGATCGGCGTCACCGTGCTGCTGATGCTCTATCGCCGTCTGCCGATCCTGCGCCTGATTGGATCGGACATCGCCCACGCCGTGCCGCTGGCCTTCGTCGCCGGGTTCGGACACTGGATCATCGGCGGGGTCAATGGCGGCCTGCTCCTGAGCCTGCTGGCGGGATCGCTGCCGGGCGTGATTGCCGGAAGCCTGCTGGCCAGCCGCGCCCCCGATCATTTCCTGCGCCCCGCGCTGGCCGCCGTTTTGGTACTGTCGGGCGTAAAACTGCTGGCTGGCTAAAGCCCTTTTGCCGCCACCCGCCGCAGGGCATTGGCATAGACTTCAGGCTCCTGCGCGCCGGGGATCAGGAACTTGCCCTGAACCACCATCGCCGGAACGCCGCTGATGTTCATGTCCCAGGCCTGCGCCTCCTCGCGCCGGACGATCTGGCCAAGCGCTTCATCATCGATCGCGGCGCGGGCAGCACCCCGGTCAAGCCCGACCGAGGCGGCAATATCGGCCAGAACGTCAGGATCGGAGACATCGCGGCGCTGCTGGAAATGGGCATCGAACAGCGCAAGTTTCAGCGCGGTCTGCACCTTCGCCCCTGCCTCCACCAAGGCCCATTTCAGCAACTTGTGCGCGGCGAAAGTGTTTCGCATCATCGCTTTGGGCGGCTCACCCTCGCCCATGAAATCGAACGAATAACCGGCCCGCCATCCGATCTCCAGCAGCTGGGCACGGCCCGCTTCGGCCTGCTGCGGTGTCCGTCCATATTTGCGGACGATATGTTCGGCCTGCCCCTCACCTTCCGGGGGCATATCGGGGTTGAGTTCGAACGGCAGCCAGCGGATCTCCGCCTCGATCTCGCCTTCGAGCAGCGCCAGCCCCTTTTGCAGCTGGGAATAGCCGATGATGCACCATGGGCACATCACATCCGAATAGATGTCGATCGTCAGGCGGGCGGGTTGGCTCATCGCGCCAGCCACCATTTCAGCAGGTGATGGGCGATCGCCTGCGGCGGCGGAGCGATGAAGCGGGCATCATCATCACCGCGCATCGCGGCAGCCACTTCGTCGCGGCTGAACCAGTCCGCTTCTTCCAGCTCGGTCCGGTCGATCGTCAGCGCATCGTCCAGCGCCTCGGCATGGCAGCCGATCATCAGGCTGGAGGGGAACGGCCAGGGCTGACTGCCGACATAGGACACCTTGCCCACGCTCACCCCGGCTTCTTCCAGCACCTCGCGCGCGACGGCCTCTTCGATGCTCTCTCCCGGCTCGACAAAACCGGCAAGCGCGGACAGGCGGCGCGGCGGAAAGCGCGGCTGGCGGCCCAGCAGCAGCCGGCCATCATGTTCGACCAGCATGATCGTCACCGGATCGACCCGTGGGAAATGCTCGGCCTTGCAGACCTCGTTGGTGCAATTGCGCTGCCAGCCGCCTTTGGCCAGCATGGTGGGATTGCCGCAACGCGCGCAATAGCGGTGCCGCGCGTGCCAATCGATCAGGCTGCGCGCCGTGCCATAGGTGGCCAGCTCTTCGTGCCCCAGGCTCGACATCGCGGCCCACAGCCGCGGGTTTGCCGGGGCGACCGAACCAAGCAGGGTGGGCGAGACTGCGGCGAAGCAGGCCTTGTTCTGGGCAAGGCCAAGGAACACCAGCTCCGCATCGGGATCGGCATCGGCCAGGCTGCCCCAGGCCAGCGCGCCATCGACATCGAAAACCGGATCGAGCCCATCGAGCATCAGCAGCCGGGCCCGCCAATCCATCAGCGCAGCCAACCGATCGGCATCGGCGCGGATCTGATCGGCCCGGTCCAGCCTCGAACCGGCGAAAGCAATCGGCCCGATCGTCATTGTGGCCTGCCCCCCATCGCCGCAAGGTCCGTCCCCACCGCCGCCGGGAATTCCCGCAGCACCGGCAGCACTTCCTGCGGCATATACTGCGTATAGAGCCCGGTGCGCAGTTTCAGCCGGGTCTGGGCAAAGCCGATGGTGCCGGCCGCACCCGACCAGCCATAGAGCCCCTCAACCCTGCCCTTGCCCGAAATTCCGCCCGCGCCGAACCCGTTTCCGTCCACCCAGGTTCCGGTCAGATCGGCCCCGGACGGCAGAAGATCGGATGTGGCAAGCGCCACCGTCTCCTCGCGCAGCAGGCGCTTGCCGCGATGCACCCCGCCGTTGACGATCATCGCCAGAAACCGGTCAAAATCGCGCGGCGTGGTGACCAGGCCCGATCCGCCATAGGCAAAGGGCGTCTGCTTGCGGTAGATTGAATCGCTGGGCCCGTCGATCGGCACCGGCACGCCCTTCAGCAGCAGATAGTTGGTGGTCAGGTGCGGCACCGCATCACTGGCGAGCTGGAAGGTGCTTGCAGCCATGTCGAGCGGAGCGAACACCCGCTCCTGAAGAAAGGCACCAAAGCTCTTCGCCCCGGCGGCGCGCTGGACGATCAGGCCCAGCACGTCGAGGCTCATCGAATAGCGCCAGGCCTTGCCCGGTTCAAAGCACAGCGGGACTGTTGCAGTGCGGCGCAGGAATTCGTCGGGATCGGGCACCTTGGCCCCGCCCGACAGGCCAGGGATCGGCAGGCTGGAAACAATCGCCGGGATCAAGCCCAGCCGCTCCATTTCGCGGGCAATCGGCTTGTTCTTGCCAATTCCGGCATAGCCCAGCCCGGCGGTGTGGGTCAGCAGATGGCGCACGGTGATCAGCTTGTCGGTCGGCCGCGCGGCAAGGCTCTTGTCGGGATCGATCGCCACCTTCATCCGCGAAAATTCGGGCGCAAAATCGGCGATCGGCTGATCGAGCCGCAGCTTACCCTCCTCCACCAGCATCATTGCCGCGATTCCGGTAACCGGCTTGGTCTGGGAATAGGCGCGGAACAGGCTGTCCTGCCCCATTGCGTCCTTGTCGGAAAAGCCCTCCTTGCCGCGCGCGATGTAGATCGGCGCCTCATCGCGCCAGCCCAGCGCGGCGATCATGCCCGATACCTGACGCGAGACGACGTACTTATCGACGAATGCGGTCACCGCCGGCCATTGCGCAGGATCGGCAGCGGCCTGCGCCAGCAACCGTTGCAGCGGCAGGCCGCCGATCAGCCCGCCGGCCCCGATCAGCGCCGTGGCGCGCAGCAAACTGCGGCGCGTCAGTTCGACTTCGGACATCAAATTCTCCCCAGACCTGTCAGGCCAGTGCCAATCGCGCTGCTTTGGCAAACAGGGTCGGCAGCCCCGCCTGATCCAGGTCATCGCGCCGCCACCATTCGCCGTCTTCGCCGCCAAGCCTAGCCCAATCGCTTCCCGAATAAAGCATCAATTGCATTTCGAGATCGAAATGGGTGAAGCCGTGGCGAACCGTTCCGGCGCTGGTCCAGCTTCCGGCAAGCGGCGGATCGCCGTGGCCGTCGGCGCGGGCGGACCAGCCATCGTCAGGCAGTGCGCGCATTCCGC
>Ga0116179_1000780_pt1 | contig 24357 bp, 17 predicted proteins | sample AD_UKC071_MetaG_FD_89751 | JGI IMG/M metagenome (GOLD analysis project Ga0116179, IMG submission 89751) | Active sludge microbial communities of municipal wastewater-treating anaerobic digesters from USA - AD_UKC071_MetaG | ecosystem: Engineered > Bioreactor > Anaerobic > Digestate | place: USA...
CAGCAGGAAGACCCGTTCCTGGGCATCCGGATGAACCAGGACATCGCGAAGCTGAAGGGCAAGCCGCTCGATGAAGTTCGCGCCGGGGTGATCGAGGCGCTCGAAAACGGTTCCAACCAGAACGGCACGTTCCAGCTGGCCGAACGGCTGGGGATCGACGTCAATGCCCCGGGTAAACCCATTCAGGTCGCTGAGGACCTGGATACGCAGGCTCAGTCGTCGCAAGGCGGGCCAACTGAGCCTGCGTCCTCTCCTGTCACGCGGGAGACAGCGGGGGCTGGCGCGCCGAACGTACAACCGGCGGTGCGACCGGAAGTTCCCTTGTTCGAGGCTCCGGCGGCGGAAGTTGATCCGGCATTCCGGCCTGTGTGGGATAAGATCACACAAGGCGCTGGGATCGAGCGGCTGACGAACAAGATGCTCTCAGGCACTCCTGCGAACCTTGCCGATGCTCAGATGCGCGTGGTTCGGGCGTTGGAAAATGACCGGGTGATGGCTGAGCCGGATGCGCGCTCGCAGGCTGAAAAGCTCGCAGCACGTATGGGTCTGATCACTGATGACAAGGGGATGGACCTCACGTCACTTGGTCGGAGCGCCTGGCTGCGTTCTCCTGAAGGGCTGCAGGAGACAACTGCCGCAGCGGCGCAGCAGGATTATACTGGAACTCAGGCGGCGATGTTCGATCGCGCGGTGCGCGCGGCGGCAGCCGGGGACACCAACATGCCCGCGTTCGCCAATGTCGAGGACCGCGCCGCGTACGTGGCGGGGCAGGTGTGGGCGGACAACTTCATCCGCCAGGGCGATGTGCGGACAGCGGAGCAGACGGCTGCGATCCGCGCCCGACAGGCCGCGCGCCCGACGGCTGCTGGTCAAGTCGAGGGACAAGTCGAGCCGGCAATCACGGAGCGCCCGGAAGGCGCCAATGCGGTTCGTGGGCCCAGGCTCACGCCAGAGCAGCTGAACCAGCAGTCCAGCAATCGGCTGATCGATACTGCGGATTTGCGCGCAATTCCGGACAGCGATGTCGCCGCGCTGCGGCGCGCGGCGCGCGAGGGTGCGCCGGTCGAACAGGTCGCACGCGAGATCGAGCGCTTGCAGGGTGGTCAGTCGCTGTTCCGTCAGCCGGAACGAGTGCCGTATGTCGCGCCGGATGCGCGCGGGGGGCGGGGACAGCCGGTTGCGCGGGACCAGCAGGGTCGGCCGCTCTATCGTGAGGGCCCACGGCTGGAGGACACCAAGTCGGCACAGCGGCGCGAGAGCCGTGAGGCGGTCCAGAAGTTCCAGACCCAGCAGGCGCTGCGGCAGGCCCACAACAATGGCGACCTGTCCCGGGCGGAGTTCATGAAAGCCAGCGCCGCGCTGGCCAACGCCAAGACCGCTGCGGACATCGCGCGAGTGGCCGATAGCATCCCTGGATATTTCGCCGAGGCGCGCGGCGCGAACCGCACGGCCGATCCGGCGCTGGAGCAGGCGATCGACGGCAAGTCCACCCAGGAGGTGATTGACCATCTGATCTCGACCGCGCCGACGGCGCTGGACGCCGGGATCATGCGCGCGGTCAAGGCGGCTGCGCAGCTGATGGAAAAGATCGGCGTGCCGATCAACTTCACCGTGGCGCACGATGGTGTCGAGGTGCCCTCGGCGATGGTCGACGGCGAGACTCGGGCGCTGACGTGGGCGCGGCACAACCCGGCTCAGGTGGACATCTGGGTCAACGGTGCGGACCTGGGCAACCAGACCGGGATGAACTGGGAAACGGTGGCGCACGAGCTGATCCACGCGGTGACGCTGGGGCTGGTGACGGATGCCTACCGCAACTCCAGCCAGTACAAGAACACCCAGACCGGCCGCGCGGTGCAGGACCTGGAGCACCTGACCGGGCAGATCGAGGATTTCATCCAGCAGCGGCTGGACAGCAACGCGCAGCTGACACCGTTCGAGCAGCGGTTCCTGAGCGGAGAGGTCAACGCTTTCCAGGATGTCAACGAGATCATCTCGTGGGGGCTCACCAACCCCGACATGCAGGAATACCTCGACGCGATCCCGTACTCGCCCAAGCAGTCGATGTGGGACAAGTTCGTGGACCTGCTGCGCAAGGTGTTCGGCCTGCCGACCAACAGCCTGTCCGCGCTGGACGGGCTCCTGCATGTCTCCGAAGCGCTCATCACAGCGCCGGAGGCCGAGTTGCGTAATGCCTGGGCGCGCAATGTGTCGGACGACTCCATGGCCGCGATGCGTGCGGCTCCGGTCGAGGAGAATATCGCGGCGGCCAACCGGACTGTGGAGGCGGCGAACACCGTTGCTCAGCGCGCGGCTGCGGCGGTGTCCGGGGTGTTCGACCGCGAAGCATTGCAAGGTACGGCTCAGAACGTGCGTGACAAGATGCGCGAGCTGGGCCTGTGGGGATTCTCGCAGCACCATATCGCGCAGGTGTGGGGTGATCTGATCCCGGGCCTGCGTGACAACCGCAAGGCGCACGAGGATCGGCTGGGGGTGCGCAACCTATTCCAGCTGGCGGGTGCGAACGCTGCCCAGGCGCTCGAGAAGCTGCGTAACTCCAAGGACGCAGGCGCGCGGCAGGATGCCGAGCGCATCCGCAAGGGCATGCTGGTGGCCCAGTTCGGGATCGACATCCGCAAGCCGTGGGACGCGCACGAGCACCTCCACAACGATCCGAATGCGGCGAACCTGAAGGAGCTGTGGGAGGCCGGCTACAAGGACTACGGCAATCTGGTGCGCCACCAGCGCGCGGAGCTGTTCGATAATGCCGTCGCGGCCAACGAGGCGCAGCATTACGGCCAGATGGTGGGGATGCTCTACGAGGAGATCGCCAACAACGACGAGTACGCGCGCAGTGTGCGCGGCGGTGCGATCTCTCCGGCGGATGCCCTGCTTGAGAGCGAGGGCTTGGGCACAGCCCAGGCGTTGCGGGCGCACATGGTCAACGAGCTGGACGCTCGGGTCGCTGCGGCCAAGGAGTTCCTCGAGGAGCGTGGTAAGCTGGCCGCTGGGCAGCCAGCCAAGGAACGCACGGACACGCTGACGCGGTTGTCGTCGCTTCAGTCGCTGCTCGCTGAAATTGCGAAAAGCCGTGCGATTTCGGAGCAGCAGCCGTACTTCCACCTCCCCCGGTTCGGGATCACTTCGCTGCATTCCAGATCGTCAAGGACGGCGATGTGGTGAGCAAGTCGGCGCTGAAGAAAGTGGCTGATGCGGTCGCACGCCTGGGGACCGAGGATGTGCAGTTCTCGACCGACAACACCAACCCGCGCGTGATGATCCGGACGACCAGTCGGTCGGCGGCGGAAGCGCTGCAAAAACTCGGTCTCGAGCTGGAAAAGGCCGGGCTGGTGGAGCAGGGGTCCACGTCGGGCGGGCCGCGTACCCGCGAGAACAACTACGGTTTGCCGGGCCGGGTGCCTGACTATGTGGCTCGGGCGTTCGAGCAGATCGAGACCGATCCGGCGTTCCAGTGGGATACCAACACCCCGCCCAAGGAAAAGGAGCTGATCCAGAAGCAGCTGGCGGCAACCAAGCAGGCGCTGGTGGACAGCTGGCTCGACATGCAGCCGGACAGCTCCCTGAGTCGGGTGTTGGCCAACCGCAAGAATGTCCAGGGGTCCTCGGCGGACATGATCCGCGGCTTCTCGGATCGCCAGAACGTCGGTGCCGTCGGTATCGCGGCGATGGTGACCCGTCCGAAGTTCGTGGAGGCGTTGCGCTCGATGCGCGATACGGTGGAGCAATCCCACCGCGCCGACAACGATCTCGACCCGTACATGATCAGCCAGGTGGTGCAGGAGACCCGGCTGCGCGATCTGGCGACGCCGATCAATGACCGGGCCATCGCGGCGGACAAGTTGCGCGCGGTGGCGCACAGCTACTACCTGGGTCTGAACCCCTCGAGCAGCCTGATCAACATGTCGGCGCTGGGGGTGACCGTGCTGCCGGAGTTGGCGAAGCGCCACGGGGTGATGAAGTCGTTCCACGCGATGCGCCGGGCGTCGGGACAGGCCAGCGCGATCCTCGCTGCTGCGTTCGCCGATGCAAGGGCGCGCGGGCCGGCGCACTGGGGCGATCTGTCGTTGACCGAGGACGTGCTCAAGGCTGCCAACATCCCGGAGGATGTACGCGCGTTCGTGCGTCGCCGCATCGCCGCGGGCGACATCGACCTGGGCACGATGTCCCGGGCACTGGGGCAGCTGGCCAGCGGCAAGGCAGATACCAAGCTCGACCAGGCGCTGCGCTACGGCACCGCGTTCAACATCTACTCCGAGGCGTTTGCGCGGCTGGTCGCGAGCATCGCGGCGCGCGAGCTGCATGGCACCGGAAATAGTGTCGAGGCTCACACGTACGCCAGCCAGGTGGTGAAGGATACGCTGTTCGAGTTCCAGCCGGGTGCGACCGGGCGGTTTTTCGGAAAGCAGGGTGTTCTCGGACCGCTTACTCCGGTGGTCGCGCAGTTCATGCAGTGGAACCTGCAGGTTACCGAAAAGCTGGCGCGCGAGTTCCGTGACGCGATCGGCAAGCAGCGCCCAGGTGAGACGGCCGAGGTGGCGGCCCAGCGGCGCCAGGAGGCGCAGCGGTTCCTCCTGATGCACATGACTGCGGTGACCGCGCTGGCGGGCACGTTGGGGCTCCCGTTTGCCACAGTCGTGGCCGGGGTGATCGACCGGTTGCTGGGTGACGATGATGATCCGTTCGATGCTGCGGCCACGTGGCGCAATTTCCTGGCCGACGTGCTGGGCAAGGACATGGGCGAAGTGGTGGCGCGTGGGCTTCCTCGGGCGCTTGGGTTCGACGTTTCGTCCCGTGCGGGCGAGCAGAACCTGATGCCGTTCTCGGAGTTCCTGGCCGACAAGCGCTCGTGGCGCGATGCGATGACGGATACCGTGGGCCGGGGGATCGGTGCGGGCCCCAACATGCTTGTCAGCGTGGCCGAAGGTGGCGGTAAGATCGCGTCGGGTGACCTGATCGGTGGGATGAAGGAAATGCTGCCGGTGGCGCTCAAAAGCCCGCTGGAAGTGTACCGGCTGAGCACCGAAGGGTACGTGGACACCAAGGGTAACCGGCTGCCGATGTCGCCGGGCGCGCGGGATATTCTGTGGCAGCTCATGGGCTTCACGCCGTCGGCCAAGGCGGAGTACGGCGAGGCTCGGGGTGACCAGGCTGCGCGGACCGGCCAGCTTCAGCGTCGCGCCGGGATGCTGCGCCAGCGGATTGCCCAGGCGGTGATTTCGGGCGACAACACCACAGCGCGGGACCTGATCCAGCAAGCGGTCGAGTTTGACAGGACGAATGGAACCAGCGTGGTGCAAAGCCTGGGCGCGTCGGTTCAGGGACGGCAGCAGGCGTTGATCCAGGCACGTGCGACAGGTACGCCGCTGGGTGTGCGTCCGCAGGATGCTGCAGCGCGCCAGTTGACCCAGTACGCGAATTTCTGAGGAACCGAGATGACCTATCCGATGCAGATCAGTGAAACGGTGCGGATCGACACAGGGCCGCCGGTGCGGATCGCCACGGTGACCGAGGGGCTGCTGAAAAGCGGTCGGCTGGCGTCGCACTATCGGCTGGGTGCACCTGATGCGATGGGCAAGCCGATCGTGATGGGTGGGATCATGCTCTTTGTGGACTGGAAGGCTCCGGAGCACGATCACGTGTTCACGGTGTATGAGCTGGAAAATGGCCGCTACCAAATCCGGGAGCGGTATGTTACGGAAGCTGAAGCGTTGGAAGCGGCGCGGGCTTTGATTGGGGCAAGCGATGGTCTATCTCAATGACAACGTGCTCGACAACGGGCTGAACTACCTCACCACGAACGGGGACCGGGTGGACATCTGCTCGCAGGAGCCGACCACGTACACCGAGGCGACCAGCACTTATTCGCTGGGTTACAAGGACACGCTGACGGTGGGCTCGCCACAGAATGGCGATGCTTCGGGGCGCAAGGTGACGATCCCGGCGATCACGGATGGAGAGGTCACGGCGACCGGTACGGCGTCCCACTGGGCGCTGACCAAGACCACAGCTACGACAGCGCTGCTGGCGGCCCAGACGCTCACGGCGTCACAGGGCGTCACGAACGGCAACGCGTTCTCGCTGGGTGCGATCGACATCGAAATTCCCGACCCGTCGTAAGCTGCTACACATGAGGTGACGCCGTGGCCCAGTTCCTGCGTCCGAGCAGCACGATCTCGGTACAGCGCTGGGAACGCGCCAAGATCGGCAGCATCAACGATGTTGTCCCGCACGACGCGAAGCGGAGCTGGACCATCCCGGGGCGGCCCGAGGCGAAGTGGCAGTTCAAGCTCTCTGCGCCGGGGGATACCCCGGCCGGGGGGCTTTCCACGATCCGCTACCGGATCGCACGCACCTCGTGGTTCTTCGCGCTCATTCCTGATATGGCCCAGATACCTCGGTATCAGCTGCGGCTATATCAGGGGGAAACGCTCATCGCGCAAAGCGCCGAGCGCACCGCTGACATTCCTGCGGCCAACCCACTCAACTGGTGGGATAGCCTGTTCGCGTTCCTGCGGCCCCGGTTCGAGACGTACACGTGGACGTTCGACACCTCGGGGGTCACGGACTGGTCGGATGTCCGGGCCGAGCTGGAGGTGGTCGGGTTCGACAATCCCTACGGTTTCGGCGCCAGCGTAGCGCTGTCGTGGCTGGAGATGGAGGTGCCCGACGATGTCGAGGTGCCGCTGGACGAGAATATCATCACCGGCGCGCCGCTGGTCGCCGAGGGCGTGCTGCTGGTGGGCGCGGCGCGGACCGAGAACCGGTTGCTGTTGTCTGGCGATCAGCAGGGGACCGGCTCCGACGCATTGATGCTATCGGGCGATGAGCAGGGCGGAGACGACTATCTGCTGCTGGCGCCGGACCTCCCGGCGACGCTGACCGGCAACAAGATTTCGGTGTTCCCGGTGCTCGGTCAGCCACCGTTGTGGTTGGTGCCCGACGGGATCACCACCGGCGTACCGACGCTTGGCCAGCCAGCGGTATTCGACGGAACGCTTACCCCGAACAAGATTACCACCGGCGCGCCGCTGCTCGAGCATCCGGCGCTGGCGGTGCGGCACAACCTCACAGGCAATGAGATCACCACAACCCCCGTGGTCGCCGAGGGTGTGCTGAGTGTGCTGTATGTGCTTCTGGGTGACGAGATCGTCACCGGAGCGCCGCTGGTCGCCGAGGGCACCGCGCGAGTGATGGTGCCGCTGGTGGGCGACGCGATCCTTGGCGGCGCGCCGGAGCTTGCTTTCGGCACGCTGCGCGAGAACCACCAGCTGTCCGGGGTGGGGATCGAGACAACGCCGCTGGTGGGCGCTGGCGAGCTGCGCGAGAACCACCAGCTGTCCGGGGTGGGGATCGAGACAACGCCGCTGGTGGGCGCTGGCGAGCTGCACGAGAAGAACCGGTTCTCCGGGGACGAGATCACCACCGGCGCGCCCGAGTTGTCGCGGCCGATCGCGCGTGAGGCGCAGGCGCTCCATGGTGACGATCTCCTCGGGTTCGAGCCGCTGGTCGGGATTGGGATTTTCGACCAGAACCACAGGTTCTCCGGGGACGAGATCACCACCGGCGCGCCGACGGTCGCGCCAGCTGATTTCTCGCAGACGCACACGTTCCTGGGCCACGGGATCAGCACGGGCATTCCGACAGTGGGCAAGGCCGCATTGGCGCAGCTGCAGGTGTTCCTCGGCGATGACATCGCCACCGGCGCGCCGGAGCTGGGTGATGGCGCCCTGGTGTTTCGCTGGAAGCTGTTCGGCGACGAGATCACCACCGGCGCGCCGACGCTCGGCCATGGTGGGCTGGAGCAGTGGCATTTCCTGCTCGGTGATATGGTCCGCGGTCGACACCCTCGGCTGGATCGTGGGTTCGTCGAGCCGCCCCCGGGCGCGCCGCGTGAGATCGTGGTGCCGGGCTTTGACCGTGAGGTAGTCATCGGTTCCGAGGATCGGGAAGTCGCCGTTGTGGGCTATTCGCGCGAGATCGTCGCCGGCCGCGAGTGCAGAATTGTTGCCGTCCCGGCGTGATGTGGTAGGAGTAGCAGATGAGCAGCTGGCCACCCAAGGACCCGGACGAAGTTCTGGACTACACGATCAACTGGCGCAAGGCCGGCAACGAGTGCCTGCGCCCGGGCGAGACGATCGTCATGTCCACGGTCGAGGTGGTCTCCGGATCGGTGACGATCGATAGCACCGATGACGACGGCTCGGTGGTGACAGTCTGGCTCTCGGGCGGAACGGTCGGGGAGGTCTGTCAGGTGCGCAACCACATCGTCACCACTGAGGGCCGCGAGTACGACAAGACCGTCAACCTGCGCATTCGGGAACGCTGATGGCCAGCCAACCGCCCAACGAACCGCCACAGACGATCCTGGCAGGCCAGTTCTCAGGGATCAAGAACACGGTCACTCCGGAGCGGCTCGCGCTCGACGAGCTGGAGGCCGCGGTCAATGTCGATCTCGACGACGCTGGGCAGGCCAGCCGCCGCCGGGGGCAGACGCGGGTGGCGACAGGCAACTTTCATAGCCTGAGGAACCACCGGGATCGCATCCTGGGTGTCAAGGAAGGGTTCCTCGGGACGATCTCGCGTACCTACATCTTCACCAATATCGTGCAGGTCGGACCGGAGCGGCTGAGCTATGTGGCCGTGGGGGACGATCTCTATTTTGTCTCCCGGGCCGCGTCCGGGCGGCTCGATGCCGATTGGGCTGCACACCCCTGGGGGGCGCATGGCGGTGAGGGCACCTGGCTCTCTCCGGTCATCACCCCGACGGAAACGCTGGGCCCGGTCGCCGGCAAGTTGCTGGGTCCGCCGCCGATGGCCGAGCACGCCGCGTGGTACAAGGGACGCATCTACCTGGGCGCCGGGAATGTGTTGTGGGCGACCGAGCTGTACCTGTACGATTATGTCGATCGGACGCGCAACTACATCTACTTCGAGGACACGATCACCATGGTCGCGGCGCTCGACGACGGAATTTATGTCGGCACCGAAGGGGGCGCATATTTCCTCTCCGGCACGTTCTCCGACGGACTCGCGCGCAAGCACATCTCCGATGCGCCAGTGATCCCGGGCACCGAGGCGGTTGTGCCGGCCGAGAAGGTCCATCCCATGGGCCGCCGTGACGCGACGCGCGCTGACAGTGCGATCGTGTTCATGACCACGGACGGGGTATTCGCGGGGTTCGGCGGCGGGGAAGCGTACAATTTGACGCTCGGCAAGGTGGTATTCCCGATGGCGCAGTCCGGCGCGGCATTGTTTCGGGACCAGTCAGGTGTTAATAGCTACGTTGCGGTGACGGACAGCGCAGGCTCGCCCAGCGCCAACGCCCGGATCGGTGATTACGCGGATGCCGAAATTCGGCGGTTCCAAGGGGGTTGATATGCGCGAATACGAAAAGAGCGCCGGTGGTGTCCTGATGCCGGTGGGTCAGCTGGAGATCGGCGGCCGGTTTGAAGTCCAGCACCTGCGCGATGGCGAGGTGATCGACCAGTTCGATGTTGGCAATCTGGTGGTCAATGAAGGGCTCGATTATCTGCTCGACGTCATGTTCCACGGTGTGGCGGCTACCAGCACCTGGTACATCGGGCTGTTCGAGGGCAACTACACCCCGGTGGCGACGGTCACGGCCGCGACGATCACGTCGGCTTCCACCGAGTGCACCGCGTACGACGAGAGCACGCGCCAGGAATACAACGAGGCCGCCGCTTCGGGGCAGACGATCACGAACGGCGCCAATCGCGCCACGTTCACGTTCAACGCCACCAAGAACATCTACGGCGCGTTCCTCGTGTCGGCACAGGCCAAGAGCGCCACGTCGGGCAAGCTGTTCTCGGCGGCCCGGTTCGGTTCGCTCAAGGCGGTGGCAGCGTCCGACCAGCTGCTGGTGACCTACATGCTGGGCGCTGCTTCGGCGTAACCCAGTGGCGACCGTCGACGGCGATCTTGACGATACCATTTCGTGGTGGGAGTCCGCTGACGGGACTTTCGCTTTCGACATGTTCGTCGGCGACGATTTCAAGGCGTTCCAGGTCCTGTCGCTGGGGAACGGCATTCAGGATACGGTCTCGGAGGGCGTTGCCATCTCCGAGACCTACACGCTTCTGCCCGGCGTGCTGTTGCGCGACCGGGTGAAGCTGCCTGAAACGTACGATACTACCACGGTCTACGGGCTGCTTGTCTCCGATGCCGCCGTGCTGCGCGATGCACTTCTCGGCGGCCGGGCGGTGGACGTGGCCGATGCGGTGACGATCTCCGAGACGCTGCGACGCGGCGTTGCCGTGCGTGTGCTGGAGAAGCTGGGGATCGCCGACACGCTGGCTGGAGCAGCCAAGTACGGCATGCGCTGGACGGATGTGGTCCGGCTGACCGACCGGTTGATCCGGTTCGTCGGTGGCGATGTGACCGACACGATCGCGCTCACCCCCTCGTGGACCTCGCAGCTGCGCGCCCGCAAGCTGGTGGCGGAGAGTGTGGCGCTGGCCGATACGCTGGCGCCCAGGTTCTTGCTGAATGTCGTAGCGCGAGACGATGTCGAGATCGACGTGCAGTCGGCCTTGCAAATGCTGTTCCAACCGACGCTGCGCGAGATGGTCCAGATCAGCGCGGCGTACCTGTCTCCCGGCGGAGGTTTCACCGCATGGACGATGAACACACGTACCGCAGCAGTCACAGAATACGACAATTTCGCCTTCAACAGTTTTGCCCGGATCGGGAACAAGTACATCGGGGCAACCGAGACGGGGCTGTACGAGCTGAATGGCGACACCGACGACGGTGACCCGGTCATCGCGCGGATCAAGAGCGGCTTCATGCAGTTCGGTGGGGTCCAGCTTTCCCGGGTCAAGGCGGCCTATATTGGCATGCGGGGCGAAGGGGACTTCATCCTGCGGATCGAGACCGGTGATGGGGCGCGCTATGACTACGCGGTGCCCACGCGCAACTTGCGGACCACCAAGGTCCACATGGGCAAAGGGCAGCGGGCCCGGTATTTCTCGTTTGAGCTGATCAGCGCGGGCGCGGACTTCGATCTCGACAGTATCGAGTTCGTGCCGCTGGTCGTGCAGCGCCGTGTCTAAGTTCCAGCTCCCGACCCAGAAAGGCACCGAGCTGTGGCCACAGGTCATGCGGCCGATGGTGATGGTCCGGTTCCGGGGTGTGCCACCTGGCACAGCAGTTGCACGCGAGCTGCTGAACATGTTGCAGGGCAAGATCAACCAGTTCTACACGGCGCAGGCGCAGAATTACGCGCTTAGCCCGATGGCGTTTGCCGGCAAGGGGGTCGACTACGGCGATCTGCGGATGGCCTACACCAACAATTTCGGCACCGAGATCATCTATGTGCAGGTGTCCTCGGCCGTGCTCGAGGAGGCGAAGCGCCTCGCCGAGAAGGAACGCCGCAAGAAATCGCGCGAAGGTGCGTCCATCGATTGGCTGGCGCTGGATATTTTCGTGAAGGGTCCACGGTATCGGTCGCAATGGCAGGAGCCGCCGGAAATCGGCCACGTGACTGTCGATCGGTTCCCTGTGGTCGCGGATGCGTCGTTCGAGGTGTGGAACCCGGACACCGACGATTATGCGAGCAACGTCAAGGTCACAGATGCGAGCCCACCGGACTACACCCCTGACTATTTCCCCGGTCAGCTGGAGGAGAACAGCATCCGGTTCGCCGACTGGCGCCCGTGGTGGAACGGTGAGGGCGTCGGGGTGTGGGACGAGTTGACCCCTCCGCTGGCGTACGACACCGCGTTGTTCGACCACGGAGATGCGGTGTTCGAGCTGCACCCGGAAACCTATCCTGACGGCTATCCCAGCCCGACCCCGTGGGTGGTGGGGACCTACATGAAGGTGCCTCCGGAGCGGGTCTACCCGGACGACGAGGAAGAATACGACCCGCCGGAACCCGAGCCGGTGACGTTTCGGATCGGCGGGATGTCGAACATCCAGCAGTACACTGCGCCGGATGATGCCGAGGATGTGACCGCGTGGAAGATCAAGTTCCGGCTGCGCAAGTATAGCATCTCGATCGGCGAGGAGTTTGAGGAGATCGACGCGGATGAGCCATGGCCGCCGCGCGACGACGAATATCCCAAGGGCGATGAGCTGCGCACGTTCGTTCAGCCGCATGCGGCGGCCGATGGCGATGTGACGTTCTGGGGCGGCCCACCGCTGAACGCGGCAGATTTTTACCAGCAGTACGCATGGGTTCGGCGGCGAGACAGCATCTCGGATCCTTGGGTGGAAACAGAGGAACTGGAAGAACCTGGGCAAGTGCCTTGCTACGCGGTCGGCTCGCAGTGGGGTCTGGCGCCGGACGGCGTGACCGAGATGGCCAGCATGGACAATTCCGGCATGGGCGTGTCGCTTCACGAGACGGAATGGCTGGACTACACGATGCCGTGCGTCATGGTCGACGACAGCTTCGGGGTGTGGCCGGGAAAGAATATGATGACCCAGCTGGCGGAAATCACCTATGATCCAACACAGGAGCGCCCGGAGGACCAGGTGACGTTCACCAAGCTGTGATCTTTCCCACCGGCTGACGCCGTGCTACGGTGCGCCTAGGCTGGGTAAGGAGTAAGTTCATGCCGGATGGGTATGTTGTTCTCGACGATGTCGGTTTGCCGGACATCGGCGATGCGATCTATCTCGGCGATCCCTCTGGTATTTCGGCCTACGCCGACATGCAGACCGATGCGGCCAATACGTTCCTGCTGCGGCTGGGCGAGGCAGCCGCCGGGCTCGCGGCGCCGGTTATCTCTCCGGTGTTCCCGAGTGGTGGTGCAGCGCCGGCCATAAGCGTCGTTCCGCCACCGGCCATGATGGAGGTGGTGTGGACCGCGCCCAACGCTCCAGCCGAGTTCACCGAGGACCTGAATGTTGACGACTTCCTGCCAGCGCCGTTCACCGGCGAAGCGCCGGAGATGATCTTTACCACGCCCCCGGCCGAGTTCGCAGGTGCGATGCCGGACGCTCCGGCGGTCGATCTCGACTTTGTGATCCCCGATCTTGAGGTAAACCTGCCGACCCGGCCGGACCTGCTGACAATCAACATCGCCAAGTTCGATGGGGTCAACATGCCCACGTTCGACGCCGAGGCGCCGGTGCTCGACCTGGTCGCGCCGTCGATCCGTGAGTACGTGCCGGGCGACGAGTACACCTCCTCGCTGCTGGAGGCGCTCAAGGCGTCGCTGGAGCAGCGTATCACCGAAGGTGGCACCGGACTAGGCCAGCAGGCCGAAACGGCGATCTGGGAGCGTGGCAAGGAACGTGAGGCGCGCAGCGCCGCTGATGCAATCGCCAAGCTCGAGCAGATGGAGCAGCTGGGCTATGCGTATCCGCCCGGGCTGTACACCGATGCACGACTGCGGATCATCACCGAGACCGACGCTGCCGAGCGCGGCCACAGCCGCGAGGTGATGATCGAGAGCGCCCGGCTGGAGCTGGACAACGTCAAGCACGCGCTGACCACGGCGGTGGCGCTGGAAAGCCAGCTGATCCAGAACGCCAATGCGGTCGAGCAGCGCCTGTTCGACGCCAGCCGCTATGCCACCGAGGCCGGGGTGTCGATCTACAACGCCCGAGTGCAGGCATTCGGGGCGCTGGTGGAGGTCTACCGCGCGCAGGTGCAGGTCTACGAGGGACTGATCCGCGCCGAGCTGGCCAAGGTCGAAGCGTACAAGGCGCAGGTGGAAGCCGAGAGCGCCAAGGCGCAGGTCAACCGTGCACTGGTGGACCAGTACCGCACCGAGATCGAAGCGGCGCTCAGCAACGTCGAGGTGTTCAAGGCTCGGGTCGGCGCGATCCAGGCGCGCGCCGAACTAGAGCGCACCAAGGTCATGATCTTCGGCGAACAGGTCCGCGGATATGCTGCGCAGGTCAACGCCTACACGGCCGGGGTGGAGGGTTTCCGGGCGCGCATCCAGGCTGAGACGTCAAAGCAGGAAGCGTTCGCCACCCAGGTCCGCGCGTACACCGCGCAGGTGGAGGCCAGCAAGAGCGTGATCGACGCCCGGATCGCGGTGTATCGCGGCAAGCTCGACGCCTACACGGCGCGCTGGGACGGCTACAAGTCGGCCTACCAGGGCGAGGCGGCGCGGGCTCAGGCGATCGGTGCCTACAACTCCAGCAAGGCGGAAGCGTACAGCGCCGAGGTGCGCGGGGTGGCGTCCTACAACGAGGTCCTGACCAAGCAGTGGCAGACGGCGCTCGATCAGGCGCAGCGTGTCACCGAGATCGGTATCCAGGCGGCCAAGGCCAACGCCGAGCTGTACATGACCACCCGCAGCCTGGCGATCGACGCGGCCAAGGTGGGCGCGCAGGTGTCGGCGCAGCTGGGCGCGGCGGCGATCAACACGATCAACTGGTCGACCAGCTACAGCAACGCGATGTCCTCGAGCACGAGCAAGGCGACGTCCACGTCGCAGTCGGTCTCGCAGTCGATCTCGTCGTCCAACTCGACGTCGGTCAACACCAACTACAACTACAGCGTGTAAGGAACCGCGATGTCCGATCCCCTTGAGGACCTGCCGCCTGCTGGCACGCTGCAGAACGATGATCTGCTTTACGTCGTGCAGGATGGTAACAGCCGGCAAGCGACGGCCGGGGCGTTCCGGATCGTGCCGATCCAGCTGAAAACGACCAACTACACGCTGGCGCTCGAGGACACCTACGTGCGGATGAACTCCACCGGCGCGCTGACCCTGACCGTGCCGGACAACGCCTCTGTGGCGATCCCGATCGGAACCCAGATCACGGTGGTGGCGGCCAATACCGGCAAGGTCACCGTCGCGGCTGCTTCGGGTGTGACGGTCCTGACCAACGAAACCTACAAGCTGCGCAAGCAGGGGTCGGCCGTGACACTGACCAAGGTCGATGCGAACGCCTGGGACCTGGCTGGCGACGTGGAGCTTGCGTAATGACCTTGACGCCTGGAATTTCCGCGAGCCAGATCACGCGATACCTGGGTGGCCACTCTGCGCAACCCGTGGAGATTGAGGTCCTGCTGGACTGGCAGGTGAAAACGAGCCCCGGGACGTACAACGAGACAATCGATCTCGGCGCTGAGGACCCTGGCCGCTACTACGTCCTCCAGATACTTCGCTACCACACGGGTGGTACGGGGACGGTCACCGAAGGCACGACTACGTTCGATGGCGTGGTGCTCAACAACGCGTACTCGATCCCGGCCCCGAACGCCTCGCGCTCGTGGGAGCGCGTGCTGGTGCATCACAAGCCCACCGGCACAGGCACCGTTACGGTCTCGTTCTCGACAACGCAGCGTGTGGCGTACCGCATCTTCAAGGTGACCAACGCGGTCCTGCGAAACTGGCGTGCGGCGTACACCAGCAACGCGACCATGACAGCTGCGCTCGGTCCGATCGCTGTGCCGACACAGGCGAACTATAAGCTCCTGGCCACGATGTATAACGGCCAGGATGGCGCGAATATGTTTGACCCGAGCCTGACCCTGTTCGGCAACACACAGGACATAGCCAGTGTGTCTGGCTCCTCCAACCAGCGACTGCAGGCGGCAGTGGAGGAGTTTAGTTCTGCCGGAACGGTCTCGGTCGGCAGCGCAGCTACAGCCGCTGCTGTAGGTAAAGCGCTCGATGCGCTCATGTTCGAGTCCTATTCGGAGGAAGACACAAGCAAGATTGGCGTCGAGCCGGTCATTCTCGGCTATGGTTTCGCCACTGCACCGCAGACCACAGCGCAGACCGTTGAGTTCGATTTGGGCGAGGAAGACCCGGGGCGGTACTACGTGGTAGCCGTGCTCAACGGTCGCGGGCCGGTCGGCGGCGCCGCCGACCGCTGCGCCTTTTCGCTGGACGGGGATACCACACAGGCGTCACGACTTCCTTTCCAGACGACGGATCGCGGACAGGTGGAGCTGCACTGGGTCCACAAGCCCACCGGCACCGGGCGTGGGACACTCTCCATGACACGCTACAGCACTGCTTCGGCTGGCGGTGTGCCGCGGATAGCGGTGTTCAAGGTCACCCGTGCTAAAGTACGCGGGTTCAAACAGACCGCGGTGGTATCCGACACGACCGGCAATCCTCTGGTTGTGAGTGGGATGAGCAGCGACAGCCTGACCCTCGGGCACGGGGTCATCTCGAACGATACATCTTACGACCTTACCGACCGGTCGTTGTGGAACAGCACCGATGTGCTCGGTGACATCCTTCAGGTCACTGCTTCCGGGCTGCCAGCGCGTTCGGAGATGACCTACATCTACGGCGCCACCGCCACGGTCGAGCAGAAGGCGTCCGCGTCGTCGCTGATCAAGGCGAACCTGGCCTTGTCGTTCGACAAGTACGACCCTCTGGACCCACCCTACATCCCTGAGAAGTACGTCACAGGGTTCTCGAGTAGCTCCGGCACGCTCTCGGCGATGAGCTTCGCGGGTGTCCTGTGCGGGCGTGGCATCTGGTGGGAGGCCGTCACCAACCCATCACGCCTGACGGTGCCGGATAGCGGCCTGGTGCGCGTCGCGGCCACGATGTACTGCACCAGCGTCTACACCATGTCCACGACCAAGAATGGGTCGGAATATTTCGGCAATTTCCACGCGAACAAGGCTGATACAACCGGGGGATACGGCACCAATGCTGTCTCTGCCATCACGCCGATGACCGCAGGAGACTACCTCGAGATCATCACGCAGGGGTTCAACAGCACGTGGACCCATTGGGCCACGGCCGAGATCATGGACCCGGCGACGAAGTATGCTTTTCTCGGGAAGACCGGCACACAAGCGTTCGCCGCCAACACCTGGACAGCGATCAGCTGGGACAACGAGATCGTAGACACTGACAATTTCCACGGCAGCAGCAACCCGACGCGGCTGGTCGTCCCTTCTGGCGTCACCAAAGTGCGCATCACAGCGCAGGTGGAGGACAACAACACAGCGATGTCAAGCACTAGCCAGTTTCAGGCTGTTCGTGTCACCAAGAACGGCGGAACTTCTGGCCACGGGTTGGGGTATACGCGTGAGACACGCTACCCCGGCGTGCAGATCAGGCACCTGAGCACGGCGATTCTCGACGTGACCCCGGGCGATTACTTCGAGATCGAGATCAATTCGACCTGGGCCGGCAACGTGGCCACCGGCAACAGCTGGGCGCAGATCGAAGCGATCCCAAGCGATGCGCGCTACGCGCTGGTGGACCTGTCGTCGAACTGGTCGATCACTGCCAACGGCGCGATCAGCTGGGGCAACACGGTCCACGATCCGGAGGGGCTGTTCAACGGGACTTCCGGCCTGGTCGTGCCGGCGGGCGTCACCTCGTTCCGGTTCTCCTATGGCGCCTACATCACCAGCAACAGCACCACCACCGCCGCAGCCTTGCGCAAGAATGGCACCACAGCGTGGAACAGCCCGCGCCAGAACCGCTACGCGCGTAATGTCGCCGGGCTCACGGCGTTCGGCTGCTGGACCTCCGGCAACGTCGGTGACGTGTGGGACATGATATTGAACACGACAAACGGGTCCGCGCTCAACGCCAACGCCTACTCCTGGCTCATGATGGAAATTCGTTGATATTGCCCACCGCTCGAGGGTGGTGTATCGAGACGGAAAGGAGTTCTACCGATGGCGATCCCGAGCGACATGGCCAATTTCCTGCAGCAGAAGTACGCGATCCTGCAGCAGCAGGCCGACGCGACGACGCGCAACGCCGACACGGCAGCGCTGACCGGCAAGGCAGCGGCCAACCTCGACACCGTGCGCGCCGGGCTCATGCCGGCCGAGAGCCATGCCAACATCGGCCTCACCAGGGCGAACACCGGGCTGACCCAGGCCAACACCCGGATCGCCGGGATCAATGCCGACTACCTGCCGCAAATCCTCAAGGGCGACATTGCGTACAAGACCGCGCAGATCGGCAACCTCAACGCCGACACCTCGGGCCGCCTGCGCGATCAGCGTGAGCAACCGGCCGTGTCGTTCACGACCGGTGGACCTGCGGCGGGCAGCGACTACGTCAACAGCGTCCTGAACTCGTTCCGGGGGCTGCGGATGTTCGGTCTCGGAACCGGGTGGGGTAGCTCTGGCGGCGCGATCTCAGCGCTCGAGCTGGACCGGCAGAACGGGCTCTAATCCCCGACCCAGTGCGCGGCGCAGGCCCCGTGGTGGCCTACCGGGCGCGAGCAGTACCAACCCTCGGCAGGCCGATCGCAGACCACCTGCAGCGCCTTTAGCACGTCCACCATGGCCGGGGTCAGGTTGATCGGCGGGTGGCTGTCCTCCTCCAGATGCAAGAGACGGTGGTCGGTGTAGACCAGGAACGCGACGAACACCAAGCTGAGCACGATGTTGTAGGTCAGGATGCCGGCCACGAATGCTGTCATTTCACCACCTGCAGGTTGCCGGCTGCCGGAGCCGTAGGAGCGCCACCAGAGGCGGCCAGGACGGGCGTGACGCCCTTGATCTCGGGATGGGTCATGTCGACCGCGAAGCACCACGCCTGCCCCTTGGCGAGATTGGTCCCGGCCCCCAGCGTGCGGCGGATGGCCCGGTCGACGATGATCCGGTTCCCCGACTGGTGGAGTTCGTCGATGATCCGCGAGGAGCTGACGCCGATCCGGTTGCAATGGTCCTTGAACCCTTGCTTGAGCAGCAGCAGGACACCGCCCTTGAGGTCGTAGTGGCCCAGCAGTGCGCCGTGCGGGGTGTTGACGGCGAAGGACGTGTCGGACGCCACGGCGGCCCCGGAGGTGTTGGCGCCGATCGAGGGGGCCTTGTCGATCACCACGATGCTGCCATGCTTCTCGGCGATGTAGTCGGTCAGGATCGCCAGTGGGTCGCGATACTCGTCCTTCACCACGCCGCGCATGTAGGGTATCTGCTGGTGGATTGCCCAGCTCAGGATGTCCTCGGCGGAATAGGGCAGGAGCCCCAGCGCTTCGCAGATTTCCGCGGCGACATAAACGGCGGCGATGACGGCCGACCAGTAGCGCTCGCTCGACTTGATCCGGGCCTCGGTGTCCACTCGCTCCATGACCTTGTGGACCCGCTTGGCGACGGCGTCGTGGTTCTTGACAACGAAGTGGGCGAACAGCTCGCCGATGTGCCCGTAGTGCTGCTTGATCTGGCGCAGGAACTCGTCCGCCTCGGCCTTGGTGTGGACGCCCTGAGCGACGAACCTGATCTCGAACACACGCATCGATCCGGCCGTGCCGGCGGAGTTGTCCCGCGACAACACCGAGTGGAGTGAGCTGTTGGCGGTGGTGATCATGATCGCGGACTTGTAGGTGTCCTCGGTCTTTTTCTCGGCGCCGGCCGTGTCGAGCCGCAGGCGGTGGCCTGGCTGGGTGACACCCATCACGAGGTCGGCGACTTCCTTGTCCGGCATGTGTGTGATCTCGTCCACGCACGTCGGCAGGTTGGCGTTGGTGGCCACGCGCTGCATGCGCGCGTTGGCGGTCGCGCCCCGGTTGGTGCCGTTGATCGGCCAAAGGACCGAGTCCCCCCAGAGGCTGGCGGCGGTGTAGAGCGTGGTCGACTTCGATGCGCCCGGCTCACCCGAGCAGTTCACCACGATGCCGTACTGGCCAGTCATGTCGAACAGGATCGAGGCAAGGCTGGAGAGGATGACGAACTGGCTCGCCCGGTATTCCGGCTTGTTGTAGAAGTGCAGCAGGTTACGCTGGGTATTGGGATCGCCCGCCTTGCGGATGAACTGCGCGGCGCGCTCGGCGGCCAGCGAGAGCGAGGAGACCTTGACCGTGCCGTCGGCCAGCAAGGTCTTGTCCGGCAAGGTGAATTGCTGGTGGTCCGCTGACCACCCGAGGTGGTTGGCCTGGACGTCGGCGTCGAGCGTTTTCTGGAGCTGAGAGATGTAAGCGACCATATAGTCCTGCAGTGCGGGGATGTCCGCCTTGTTGGGGTAGATGCCGTTGTTGGCGATGGTAGCAGTGAACTTGCGGATGTCGTAGAGCGCTTCGGCCTCGATCATGAAATCCTGGTGGCCGGTGCGCGGCAAAGTGACGCGCCATACCTGCTGCTCGCGGGTGTCGGCGCGGTTGACCAGCCGTTTGAGCGGATAGAGATCGTTCGCATAGATTTCGACGATCGTATCGTTGCCGTCCTTGTCTTTGCGCTTGAGCGCGATCCCGCCCGATTTCAGGCGCTCATAGGGATGCGGGGGGTTCGGGATCGCCGCATGCAGCAGTGCCGGGTTCGGCGCCATGAGCTGCGTCACGCCCGGCGGAGGCGGCGGCGTGGAGGCGTTCGCCGAAGGCTGGGGCGAGGATGCCGATTGTTCGGAGGTCGCCATAGGTGGCGGGGCCGGTGTGCTCTTGCGCGCCGCCATGAACGGGTTCGCCACCTTGTCCCGGAACGGGCACCCCTGGCACGGGCTGTCCCCCCACGGCATGAACTGCTGCAGGCTCGTGCACTTCGCCGGCGGGAACTGCTCCAGCTGCTGGAGCTTGTCGTCCACGTCCGAGTTCGTGCGCGGGTGAAGGGCTGTCAGGTCTCGGCACCACTGATCTCCGTTCTCCACGTGCTTGATCGTGGCGAGCATGCCGCGATACCACGCGGTGTTGTCGAGCGGCCCGTAGTCCGGGTCGGTGCGGTCGGTCTGCGAGCGGATGATCTTGCGCACCTGCGCGCAGGCATCGCCCAGCTCCTCGAGCGTCGGCGGCGGGCCGAAGTCGTTGAACACGATGTTGGACCCCAGCCCGGTGGTATCGACCGCCGGAGCCGCGCCGCGCGTGGGCGCATCGGTGATGGCCACGCCGTTCGCGATCATCGCGTCCTGGATCAGCTTCTGCAGATGCGCCAGCGGCGTCACCACGCCGGGCTGGTCATCGAGCACCTTGACCGGGCGCGGGTTGTCCTTGTTCTTCCAGTTGAACGTCCCGGGCACGCGCAGGACCGAGGAAGCGTCGATCGTGCGGGTGGGGTCGACCTTGAGCCCCAGCGCCGTCGCGAGGCAGCGCATGTGCCAGGCCATCGTCCGCCACTCGGCCGCAGGCAGGTTCTGATCGAAATGCCAGTAGACGTGCACACCACCGCCCGAGCTGATCAGCGTCGGGGTCGGCAGCTTGGTCTGCTCGAGGAACCGGCGCAGCCCGTTGAGCGCATCCTGCTGGGTGGGGTACTTGCCAGCGTCGGCACCCACGTCGAGGTCGAAGAACAGCGCGCGGGCAGCGAGCATATTGCCCTGCGTGCGCGTCGCCCATGCCCCCTTCGCGCCGGTCTTGTAGTCGGTCTTGTCGGGGTCCCACACCTTGTCTTGCGCGAGGCTCAGCACCGCGAAGAACACGTCGGTGGTATGTGTCAGCTCGTGTGCGTGCGTGACCGCTTCGCTGACGGAACCAAACACCCGGTGGATCGTTGGCGTTTTGCCGGGCTCGAAGGGATGTGCGACACAGTAGAAGCCCGCGTCGGGCCAGATCAGCCGCAGGAATTTACCGGGGGTCACATCACCACCCGTGCCGCAGTGGCGGCGATCGAAACTGCTCTCGTCATGGGGGCCCCCGTGTAACCCCTTCCCGGGGAAGGAAGGGGCCAGGATTATGCTGCAAAGGTTCCCGCCCGGCAAGCCACGAGATATGGTGTGCCGGGCGGGTGAGAGAGCTAGATCAGCTCCACTTGCCGAGCAGCGCCTTGACTTCCGGCGTCAGCTCCTCGCCGCTAGAAGGGGATGCAGTGCTCGTCGCAGTCTGGCCACTCGACGGCTCCGTTCCAGCTGGTGCGGCCAGGGGCGTGTCCGAGGTGGCAGCGTTTCCCGCCGGGTACTTGGCGTGGATGGTCGCCCAGTCCAGCACTTCCTGGCCCTTGTAGCCATGCGGCTCGCTCTCCGGGTGCTGCACCCAGCCGTCGGCCAGGGCCGCCGCATGCGGGTCATGCTCCACCGCAGGGGTGGGCTCCGGAGCAGGCGGTGCGGGCGGAGGTGTCGGTTCCGCGGCGGCAGGCGCAGCAGGTTCCCACGGCGTGACCCATTCGGTGCCATTCCACCACAACTCGTTCGACGTGCCTGCATGGGCGATGTGCGCCGGATCGGTGGGCTTGGGCACCGACGGCGGCGCTGCCGGTTCGGCGGATTTCTGTGGCGGGTTTTCGATCACCTGCTCGGACGCAGGGGCCGGCGGCGGAGTGGCAGGAGCTTCGGGCTCGGGCGCCGGATAGCGCGCGGCCAGTTCCTCGTTCGCCACGACCTCCTGGCCCTTGTACGAGTAGCCAGCCGCATCGGGGTGGGATACCCACCCGTCGGCGTAGGCCGCCTCGAGCCCGGCGGGACGGATGTCCTTGTCGTCGGTAGCCGTGCCCTTCGCGCCAGCGGCCGACCAGTTCTCGCTCAGCAGCTCGGTGACCTTGGGGTTGGCCAGCGCACGTTTCACTTGCGTGACCTCGTCCTGCGACAGCAGCCGGTCGATGGAGAACAGCAGCTTCGGGTACGCGGTGTTCGGATCGAACTTGATTTTGGTCACCACCATGCCGGTGTGCTGGATGCTACGCGACTTGAGAAAGTCGGTGTACTGCCGGAAGGCGAACCAGCCATGTTCGACCACCTCCTTGTCGTAGTCCGACGTCACCGCAATCTTGAGGCGCAGCGGGTCGCTTTCGATCTCGTACGCCGGGGCCACCGCGATCATGCGATGCGACGAGCAGGCGACCATTTCCTTGCCATCCTGCACCTTGGAGCCCTTCACCGACATCGGGCAGCCGTTGCAGGCGGTGGACTGCTTGTTCTTGCAGCTCGCATCGGGTGTTTTGCCGTCGGCGCTCCAGCAGTCCGGCTGCTTGCTCTCGGCCGGGTTGTAGACCCCAGGGTAGTACGCGCGCCCACGGTCCGGGTTGTAGTTCAGGATGATGCACCGCATGATCGGGATCGGCACCATGTCGCCGTCGCTATTCTGCGCCTGCAGCTTGGTCTTGTTGCCGTCCTTGACGATCGTCCAGTTCTTGCCCTCGTACGAGAGCGAGGGAACGGTCATGCGGTCCTGGATGTTCGAACCCAGCTCGCCCATGGCGTCGGACAGGTAGGCAGGCAGTGCGGCGCCGGAGTTCGGGTCCCACTGGACAATTGCGTTGTCGGTCATATGCTTCTCTCTCAGGGTTGCAGTCAATCTGCGGTACTGTTTGCTCGGCGAACCGAGACCTCGAACTCCCGGTGGACGTTGACGCCCGGCGGGATTTGCCCCTCGTGCTCGTCCATGAACTCTTTCACGAACGTGGCCTTGAGGCGTCTCTCAAGCAGCTCGAACCGATCCGGGTCCGCAGCAATCCATGCGTAGACTGCCCCCCAGTCGGCCGCGCTGGGCCTGATCTTTTCGGTGCGGTAGACCGTGCCATGGTCGGTGGCGATGGACTTCGCGCCGTTGTTGTTGAGCGTGGCGAGCATATGCACCTTGAGCTTGTGCATGTCCTCCTCCAGCGTCAGGTCTTCCTTCTCCCACGCGCGGCGCTTGGCGGTACGCGCATCGCGGATCGCGTTGTACGCCTGGACGACCTGGTCCATGTTCGGCGCGATCGGCGCAGGGGGCTTCACCCACGCATGACCGTCCCACCACAGCTCGTTGATGGTGCCAGCGTGGGCGATAAAAGCAGGGTCGGTCGGTCGGGTCAGTTGGGCCTGCATATGTTATCCTTTATGCGATAACTTCCTTGTATGCCTTGCGTTACCTGTGTCAAGGGCATCCTGCGAATTGCGAGACGTTCTCAAGCCACATCACGCATGGCCACGTCGTACAGCTCCAGAATGCTGTTCTGCGCTTCCTTGCGGGTGTCGGTGAGCTTGTAGATCGCCCACTCCAGCGGATGGCAGCCGATGCGCACGATGGTCATCTTGCGTGTCTGCCCGGCGCGGTTGAACCGCTCGTTGACCTGCTCCACCTCGTCGTTCGAGTAGATCGGGCCGTAGAAGATCAGCATGTCCGCTTCGGTCAGGTTGAGCCCGTGGGCCATGACCGCCGGGTGGCAGAGCAGCACGTGGGGGTCCTTCTGGGTCTTGAAGCGCTTGAAAATCTCCGAGCGCTTGGCCATCGGCACGTCGCCATTGACCACCTCGCAGGTATACCCGGCCTTCTGCACCTCGGGCTCGAGCAGACGGATGATACCCTTGAACGGCACGACCACCAGCACCTTGGCGCTGGCCTGCTGGATCGTCTCGATCAGCGCCCGGGCGCGCGGCGCGTGCGGGATCGGGTGGTAGACCCCGCTCATGGGGTCCTTGATCGCGCCGCACAGCACCTGCCGCATCTTGTTGATCGCATCGGCCTGGTTGGCGGCGCTGATCTTTACCCCGCTGGAAGTTCTGGCGATCATGCTGTCCTTGAGCTGCTTCACCGCGTCGGCCTGCTGCTTGGTCAGCCCTGCGCCCATGTCGC